>OBJO01000008.1_pt1 | contig 101430 bp, 104 predicted proteins | sample 1481741 | NCBI WGS metagenome assembly OBJO01 (sample SAMN06140803, study PRJEB22556) | human gut metagenome | host: Homo sapiens | place: China: Beijing | collected 2014 | reverse complement strand
CGCGAACGCTGACGTGCGTGGAGCTTGAACGCCGCGCACTTCCATTGTCTTGTCCGCCGGTTTCGGGACGACAGAGCGCACCCAGCTGCAGAGGAGAAAGGAACGGCTCGCGTGCGTGAATTCCACGGCGATCTCCCCGTTCTTGCGGGCAGGTCGGGCACCTCTGCAAACGTTACGAACATGAATCCGGTCATGACGCGCAGCGGGTACTGAAAGTACTCATGCCGGAGTACAAGGAGGCGTGTCCTGATGAGTTGGATTGATTAACAGGAGACAGGCGAGGCGTTGTGAGTCACACACTGCGTCAGCCGGCAGGCTACATCCATAAAGGGAACGCTTTATTTACTTGGCATAAAGGACGTCTCATGGTTCCCGTTGAAACACGTCTGCACGGGAGCTCGCGATGTTCCATGGCGTTTCTGCAAAACAGTTTGTCCTTGATCTGAAGAAAGAGATCAGTGAAGACAATGTCTTCATCGGCGCGGCTGCGCTGGGTTATTACCTCACGCTCGCAATCTTTCCGGCGATGATTCTGTTGATGACGATCATTCCCTATCTGCCGATCGCGCAAGTGGATCAGGCGATCATGGACGTGGTGCGACAGGCGCTGCCGCCGGATGCGTCCGACATGGTGTCGAAAGTGTTGACGGAAGTGACCGGCGATCGCCGTGGCGGATTGCTGTCGTTCGGTCTGATCGCGACACTCTGGGCCGCATCGACAGGGATGTACGCCGTCATGCGTCAACTCAACATCACGTATGACGTGCGGGAAGCGCGCAATTTCTTCCATGCGCGCGCGACCGCCATTCTGCTGAGCCTGCTTTTCGCGCTGCTCGTGATCGGCGCGTTTTCGCTGGTGGTGCTCGGCGGCGTCATCGAGCAGTGGATGGGCAACTGGCTCGGCTCGGGTGGCGTGCTGCTCACGCTGTTCGCCGTGCTTCGCTGGATCGTGATTGCCGTCGCGCTGTTGCTCGGCTTCGCGATCATCTACAAGTTCGGACCGAACGTCGAACAGAAATTCCGTTTCATCACACCGGGGAGCGTGCTTGGTGTCGCTCTGCTGATCATCGCGTCGCTCGGGTTTGCGTGGTACGTCAATAATTTCGCGGACTACAGCAAGACCTACGGCAGTATCGGCGCCGTGATCATTCTGATGCTCTGGTTGTACATCACGGGCTTGGTGATTCTCTTCGGTTCCGAAATCAACGCGCTGCTCGAACATTACAGCCCGGAAGGGAAGCGCAAGGGCGAGAAGACGGAGGGGAAGCGTCACGGCGGTCCAATTGCCGACTGATGCGCGTGTCGTTTCGAAAACCTGCCGATCAGCGTAGCGCGCGTTGAACAAACGCGAATCGAAACCAACCGAAGCGGTCGTCGTGATCGGCGGCGGGCTCGCCGGACTTTCATGCGCCGTTGCGCTGTCTGACGCTGGCATACCGGTTCGATTGTTCGAGGGCGCCGATGAGTTCGGCGGGCGAGCGTTGAGCCGCGTCGATGAGGTGACGGGGGAAACCGTCGACATCGGCCCGCACGTGCTGACCAGCGATCATCGCAACACGCTGGCGCTGCTTGAGCGCCTTGGAACGGATGGCGACATCCGCTGGCAGCCGGAGCGGTTCATCACACTGATCGATGACGGCAAGGCGGTGCCGATGCGCAATTACCGCCTGCCCGCGCCGCTGCATTTTCTGCCGAATTTCTTTCACGTCGAAAAACTTTCCGTCGCGGATATCTGTTCGGCGCGTCACGTGCTTTGGCATGTGATGCAGATGAACGAAGCCGGCGTGCTCGACTTGGATGAGCGCGTCGCGGAAGACGTGCTGCGCGAGATGGGTGTGTCGGAAGCGTTCATCGACTGGTTCTGGCGAACTGTCTGCATGGCGATCATGAACGTGCCGCTCGAACAGTGTTCCGCGGGTGCACTGTTCCGGTTCCTTGAAATGATGTCCGGAAGGAGCGACTTTCATTTCGGTTTCCCCACCGTCGGCCTCGCCGATCTCTATCTGCCGCAGTCACTCAATGTCATCACTACGGCGGGTAGCGAAGCGCGACGGGCGACGCCGGTAAAAAGCATCAACATGAACGGCGGCGAAGTATCCGCGGTTGTTCTGGATGACGGATCACGCGTCGATGCACGCCAGTGTGTCATTGCAGTTCCGCCCGCTGCACTTGCGCACCTGCTTTCGGACGCCGCGCAGCAGAGAACTATCGTTCCGCACCTGTCCGATTTCGGACCGAGTCCGTACATCAGCACGTACCTTTGGTTTTCCCGCAAGCTGACGCGCGAGCGCTTCTGGGCGCGCGTCTGGTCACCGAAGAATTTCAATTATGATTTCTATGACCTTTCCAACATTCGTCCGCGCACGCGGCCTGGGTCGCTGATCGCAACCAACATCATTTTCAGTGAACACTGCAACGAACAGGACGATGAAACGATCATCGACGCGACACTGCGTGAACTTGCCGAGTTCCTTCCTGATGCGAGGCGCGAATACCTGGAGCACGCGCGCGTGCACAGAATCGCCATGGCCATCACCGCGCCGCATCCGGGTTTCGAGAACCGACGTCCCGCGACGCGTACGGCAGTCGCCGGCTTGTTTCTCGCGGGTGATTGGATAAACACCGCAGTTCCTGAATCCATGGAAAGCGCGGTACGCGCCGGATTTCTCGCCGCGGAAGCGGTGGCGGCCGATCGTGGTATTGAATTGCGAAAGGCATTGCCTTTGCCACCGATGCGCGGTCTCGCCGGATGGTTATGGCGGCTGCGAAACGCATAGTGCGAGCTCTGACAGCAAATCTAAGCGCCGCAGCTTTCACCGCACTTGATTGAACACTTTCCAGACTGCTTTCAGAACATTCTTGCTTGAAGAACAAAAAAACACCCATACGTCTTTCAAATGAATGGCGTGGATGAGGTATGCAGTGATGAACAAATTGTCAAATGCATTTCTGGTAATGATGTTGCTCTTGTCGGCAGGCTGCGCGTCGTCGGATCGCGAGCCGGTCGCCACGTATGATCGTGATCAGGTTGGTGAAGTCCAACATGTGGAAAATGGACGCATTATTTCGCTGACGCCGGTGGATATTGAGGGTGGCGACGGCTCGATGGTCGGAACGGTTGTCGGCGCAGTGGCCGGCGGTCTTGCCGGACGACAGATCGGTAGCGGCAGCGGTCGCGATGTGGCGACAGTGGTAGGCGCCGTGGCGGGCGGATATGCAGGTTCCGAGTTGAGCGACGGTGAAGCGCGCGCGGATGGTGTCCGGATCGGCCTCAAGATGGATGACGGCCGGGAGATCTCGATCATCCAGGAACTGGATGAAAACGAGATGTTTCGCGTTGGCGAACAGGTAAGTGTGGTCTTCAACGGTGACGAGGCGCACGTGATGCACTGAAATTACAACATGCACCAGATCGGGAAGGCGGCTTCGGCCGCCTTTGTTGTTTTCATTCATCGCAATTAAATCACTCTTATGTTTGATCGTGCACGTGCGGCTCGCGCTGCTCTGCGCGTAAGAAGTCGTGTCGGTGAGCGGAACTCCCTCGGCTTCGGACGTGTGCAACCTCGGGTCAGAAGCGTATTCGTGCAATCTGCCTGCGTCATTAACGTATTTCCTGAGTGGCAGCACCGAAAGGAAAAGTTGATGAAAGCATTGCAAGACAGCATTTCGCGCGTAATGAAGTTTATCGCGCTTCTGTTGCTCGCTGTTTCATTGGTAGCGTGCAGTGACGAGTCCGACACGCACGAACCGGATCAGGGAATTGTTGGGAACGACGATGCGGCGCCGACAGCGGCCTTGTCCGCCGATGAATCGCTCGGCGCGAGTGAAAACCTCGTGATCACATTCAGTGCGCCGATGGACGCCGATTCTCTGCAACTGGGCGGCACGCTCGCGGTGGGCTCGACCGTTGAATGGATTTCCGTCGACACGTTGCAACTCGCCGCGAACACATACTGGCCGCCGGGGACGCAGACGCTTCGCATTGATGCGCGTAGCGCCGAAGGCGTGGCAATGAACACGCTCGCGACGGAACTTGAGGTGCGTTCTCCGTTTACGTCGTTTCAGCGCGCGAGCGTTGTGATCGGTCAGCAGGATTTTTCCGGCGGCGCTCCGCGTCAGAGTCCGGATGCGATGAGCGCTCAGGCGAACACACTCGACGTCCCGGAGAGTTCGGTTGCGTACGCACAGGACGAAGACATTCTTTTCATCGCCGATACGGGTGATTCGCGCGTGCTCGGTTTTCATGGCGTGCCACAGGTGAACAACGCGCCGGCGGATTTCGTGCTCGGCCAGCCGGATTTTCAGTCGAGCACCGGCGGAACGACGCAGACCACAATGCGATCGCCGCAAGGCGTCAGCGCGCAGGCGGGCCATCTTGCCGTCGGCGATCCGAACTCCAATCGCGTGCTCATCTATGACGACATTCCGAAAACCGGACCCGGCGAGGCGAGCGCCGTTGTCGGTCAGCCGGATTTCGAATCGCGCGGCGATACCTGCGCTCCCGCCAGCCTCAATCACGTGCACGGTCATTTCGTGACACCTTCGGGGCAGTTGCTTGTCGCCGACGGCGTCAACAGCCGCGTGATGATCTGGAATGAATTGCCGGGTGAAAACGGCAGCGTGCCGGATCTTGTGCTCGGTCAGTCGCGACTCGATCAGTGCGCGGCGAACGACGACAACCAGGACGGAGTCCAGGACGCCATTGCAAGCGCGAGAACCTTGCAGCATCCATCCTCTGTATGGAGCGACGGCGAGCGCATCGTTGTCGTGGACAATTACAACAACCGCGTGCTGATCTGGAACGCATTTCCGCAGGAAAATTTCGCACCGGCGGACATCGTGCTCGGCCAGTCGAACATGCAGACGAATGCGGCGAATGACGACGATCAGAACGGCGAGCCGGATGTGACACCTTCGGCATGCGTGCTCAATTATCCGTGGACCGCGTGGGTTGAACGCGAACAGGTATTCGTTGCCGACGAGGGCAACAACCGTGTGCTCATCTGGAACGAATGGCCGGAGCAGTCCTTCGTACCCGCGGACGTCGTCATCGGCCAGCAGGATTTCAACACCGCCGCAATCAACGCCGGCAATGCGCAGCCAGACGCGAACACGCTCCACGCGCCGAAAGGCGTGCGCGTGATCGATGATCAACTGCTTGTCACCGATACCGGCAATTCGCGCGTGCTGGTCTTTGACGCGCAGTAGCGGTTCATCTTCAACGCAATGCTTCTCTCGTTATGCGAGCAATAACGCCACATGATTCGTTCGTGTGAACGGGAATTTCGGCAAGCCCGGACCGGAACGAAGTGAACGCTGACCTGGGGCAAGCGGACAGCGGACAGCGAGCGTGTGTCCGACGGCAGAGTTCGGGCCACGCCGCGTGGTTTTCTCCCTAAAGTTGCAAATACGAATTATTATCATTTAGACTCCGCGTCTTCGAGACGGGCAGCCCGGGCTGCCCGATAACAACAAAGACGGGGAGGAATCATGGGGTTTCGAGTGTTGGCCTGGCTTTTCATGCTGGGCTTGTCCGTGCCGGCGTTTGCCGGTGAAGAGCCGGCGGCGGAAAGCGACGCGTCGGATGAGGCGCAGGCCGTCAACGAAAACGCCGACGGCGATGAAGACCAAGATGCGGCCGAGGAGGAAGCGCCGGCGCGACTCGATGGCGTCGTCGTGCGCAGCCGCGCCGCGAGTCTCTACCGCGTCGACGAGACCAGCCTCGGCACGCGCACGAACACGCCGCTGGAACGCATTCCGCAATCCATCCAGGTGATTCCTCGCGAGCTGATCGAAGATCAGGCCGCGCGTCAGATCACCGATCTTTATCGCAGCATTTCCGGCGTGAGCGGATTCAGTTATTCCGGCGTCACCTTCCGCGGTTTCCGTCAGGACGAGATTCTTTATGACGGCGTACGCGGCGATCCGTTCAACGGTTTCTCGATTCCGCAATTGTTCAACGTCGAACAGGTGCAGGTGCTGAAAGGTCCGGCCGGTGCGCTGTACGGCAGCGGCGCGCCCGGCGGCATCATCAATTACGTGACGAAGAAGCCGACGTCCTATGAATGGCGCAAGATCGAGATCGGCGTCGGCAATTACGACTACCACAGTCTCAGCGCCGAACTTTCCGGTCCTCTGAACGGTGGCAACGACTGGCGTTACCGCGTCGGCGCGTATTTCGACGAAGAGAATCCGTTCCGCTTCAACACCGAGACGGAAAACCGCGTTCTCGATCTCGGCCTTGCGAAGGATTTCGGCAGCAACACCACACTGCTTCTGCAATACACCGAAATTGATCAGCATCTCGGTGGCGCGCGCTTGCGCGGCGTGCCCGCGAACGATGCCGGCGAATTTCTCGCGGACCGCCGCTGGAATCACAATGAAGCGACGGATTACCAGGACCTTGCCGCGCGCGTTGCGCAGGTGCGGCTGGATCACCGCTTCAGCGCGGATTTCAGTTCGGATGTCACGCTGCGCTGGTACGAGAATCTGGAATTGCAGAATTATCACGAACCGCGCGGACTGATGGACACCGACGGCGACGGCGTATTCGATTATTCCATGCGCGAATTCCGCGACCAGTACCGAGAGAACGATGCCATCAGCCTGACCGTCAACAACGTCTACGAGTTCGACACTTCCGGTCTGCAGCATGTGTTGTTGTTCGGCGCGGACATGCTGCGTCAGGACGGCTTCTTCAAGGGCCGCACGGCAAGACAGGTGGAAGCGGGCGGCGTAGTGCCGGGACTGGATCTCGTTGATCCCGTCTACGGTCTCACGAGCGCGGCGGCGTACGATCTCGCCGGCATTCCGCTGCGTTTCACGGAATCGCGCACCGTGCGCCACGGCGCTTACGTGCAGGACCAGGTGACCGTGACCGATCGCTGGGACCTGCTCGCCGGCTTGCGCTGGGACCGGTTCGAGGACGAAGACGTTCTCACCAATGAATCGTTCTCCGACAGCGGCATGAGCTACCGGATCGGCAGTACGTATGAAGTGATTGATGGTGTGCGCGCGTATGCGACGTACGGCACCGGATTTCAACCGCAGGGTCTTGGCGATCAGAACACGGACATCGGCGGACCGTTCGACCCTGAAAGCAGCGAGTTGATGGAAATCGGCGCGAAGACGAGTCTTTTGAATGATCGCGTCGGTCTGAACGTTGCGGTCTACCGCATCGCGCGCGAGAACATTCTGCAACCGGATCCGCGCGGCGATGTGGGCGGTGACGGCGAAGACGATCTTGTCGCACTCGGCCGCGTGGAAAGCGATGGTTTCGAAATCGATGTGCTCGCCGATCTGACCGAACTGTGGGCGCTGAACATCGCGTACGGTTACAACGACACGCGCATTGTCGAGGCGACCGGCAGCATGTCGAACGCCGTGGGCACGCGTTTCGCGAACGCGCCGCGCCATCAGCTCGGACTTTGGACGCGCTACGACATTCCGTCGTTGCAGTCCGCCGTTGCGTTCGGTGCGGATTATGTCGGCGATCGCGTCAGCATCGACGGGCAGGCGGTGCAAGAATACGCCGTGTTCGACGCGAGCTGGCAGACGCGCATCGAGAACTGGCTGTGGCAGCTCAACGTGAAGAACCTGTTCGACAAGGAATATGCGGCGAGCGGTTTCATCGAGCGTTCCGGTCACTTCCCGGGCGAACCGCGGCGCGTGTATGTTTCCGCCACGTATTCGTTCTGAGTGACACGCAGTGCAGCGGATACCGCGCAAGTTCTGGTTTCGCCTGCACAGCTGGGTGGGATTGAAGCTGAGCATCATGCTCTTCTTCATTCTCGCTACGGGCACGCTCGCCGTGTTCGCGCACGAGATCGACTGGCTGCTCAATCCCGACATGCGCGTCGACGTGAAAACGTCGCGTGCAAGCTGGGGCGAACAGCTGGATGCGATTCGCACGCGCTATCCGGAATGGACGCCGGGAAATTTCTATGGTCAGGAAGATGCGTGGTTCGCGGCGGGAATGTTCATGCAAACGCCCGCCGGCGAAACGCGGCGCGTCTATGTCGATCCTTACACGGCTGAAGTCACCGGTGATGCCGGATGGTTCAACGCGCACCGGTTTTTTCGCGAAGCGCACAGGCATCTGATGATGCCGGTGAAATACGGCGTGCCGGTCGTGAGCGTATTCGCGCTCGCGCTGTTCGTGACACTCGTCTCCAGCTTCTGGGTCTACAAGAAATGGTGGCGCGGATTCTTCGTGTGGCCGCGGCGCGACCGCTCGCGCCGCTTCTGGGGAGACCTGCACCGTCTCGCCGGTGTGTGGACAATGTGGTTCGTGCTGCTGATGGCCGTCACCGGTACGTGGTATCTCATCGAATCGCTCGGCGGCGGCGCGCCGCCTGCCGCGCAACTGCCGCGCGGCGAGCCCGGCACGCAACCGCCCGTGATCACGGGCGCAAAACTCGATCGCATGATCGCGCGTGCGGCTGCGGCGTTTCCAGAACTTGATGTGCGGCAGGTCCGCTTTCCGTCACGCGCAGGCGAGCCCGTTGTGCTGATGGGTGAAGCGGACGCCTGGCTTGTGCGCATGCGCGCGAATGCCATTGCGTTCGATCCGCAAAGCGGTGAGGAAATTCATCGCCACGACGGCACGCAACTCAGCGTGCACCAGCGCATCTCGGAGGCCGCCGATCCGTTGCACTTCGGCAATTTCGGCGGATTGCCGACGAAGATTCTCTGGTTTTTCTTCGGCGTACTGCTGAGCGGACTCAGCGCAACCGGCATTTATCTTTACGGCATCCGCACCGCAACCGATGCGCCGTTGAAAAAGAAAGAACCGCGGCAGCGCAGGAAAGACGACACGCCTGCATCGATGCGCTGGCAACAGGCGTGGCGTGACATCGGCGCATGGCGCTGGCCGGGCCTCATCCTGCTGCTCATATTCATTGCGCTGATTCCGCAATCGATCGCGCGATGAAACGCCGTGATCACTCCCGCCATTCGCTGAACACGAAATCCGAATCCGCTTTCGCGGCATGACAGGCGAAGCAGGCCTGGTTGGCATTCGCACCGACCGGGCGACGGTCTTGAGAAAATCTCGAAGAACGATCGCATCGCCAAAGGTGCTCACGCTTGTCGCTCGAATCGGTTCTTCAGCCGTCTCCAAGATGCATGACGAAGCCCGCGAAAGCGGGCTTTTTTCATGGAAAAAGCTTTCTCCTGGACCGCGGCATGGAAATACAATATCCGGTCTTGTTTGATCGTCGGAGAAGAAATCCATGCTTCGCGCTGTTTTGCTGATTCTCGCCTTGCCGTTCTTTCCGGCACCCGTGTTCGCGGCGCCGATAACGGAAGTCGTCGTGCTGTCGACGTTGCATCAACTGCATGCGGATGTGCGCGGTTACGATTTCGACGCGTTGCGTGACGCCGTTGTTTCGCTGTCACCGGACGTGATCTGCATGGAAGTGGATCCGACGGATCTGGACGCAAGACGGGATGAAGGCGTGAAGGTGGAGTATCCGCGCGTCGTATATCCCTTGCTGGATGAAAACAACTACGACACGTGTGTGTTGGAGCCGGCGCCGGAAGCGGCGTCGAAGATCATAGCGCCTTATGCGGCGGCGAATGCACGCTTCATGGATACGAAACCGGAGGCTGCCGCCGCTTTCGAGACGTACAGCGATGCCATGTACGCTCTGTTGAAAACGTACTGGCAGTCACCGGCGGATGTGAATGATGCGATTACCGACAGGATTCTTGCTGCAAAGCATGGCATGCAGAGTGAATTGATCGGCGACGACGAAGCGGCGGGTTGGGAGGCGTGGAATACACATTTTCTCGCGCGGATTCTTGACGCCGTCAAGGCGCATCCAGGCAAGCGCATTGTCGTGCTCGTGGGACTGGAGCACGGCTACTGGCTGCGTGATGCACTGAAGACGCAGGAAACGGTTCACCTGCTCGATACGTCATCGTTGCTGCGTGAAGAGAAAGCGGACTGAAAAACCGTCTTTGAACCATCGCGAAAGCCGTTCCTGTTTTTTTAACGCCGATTGAAAAATGAAAGGCCCGGACCATTCATGGTCCGGGCCTTGTTTCTTCCAGTACTGCCTGTCTTATTCCGCAGCGTCTGTCTGCGCTTCAAAGACCATCACTCGCGAGTTCTCCCATTCCGTGACGAACAGGTTGTCGTCGATCACGGTGACGCCGACAGGACAGCGGAAGCCGTTCGCGTTGGGCTCGCTTGCAGGCACGTCCGTCGTGTCAGTGCCGCAGGCGCGCTGCACGTCGCCGGCATTCATCCCGCCGCTCGTGAAGTCTTCCTGACCGAGTACGTTGTCGGCCGGTGCGAAAGACTCTGTCGGAATTTCGTTCCAGATGAGTACGCGATGGTTGTTCATGTCCGCAACGTACAGCTTGCCATCATGAATCGCGATGTCGCGCGGATAGTCGAATGTTCGCGCGGTGGGTTCCGCATCGGCCACACCGTCCTGGTTGTCGTCATTCGGCGCGCGGTTCGCCATGACTGTCTGACCGAGAATCACATCGGGCGCCTGGAAACTTTCCGTCGGGAAGGTGTTCCAGATGAGAATGCGATGATTCTCGGAATCCGCGACGATCAGCTGCTGGTCATCACTCCAGAGTGCCGCCGGATGCTTGAAGTTTTCCGGATCACGAAACGAGCAGATGTTGAAGTCGGCTTGGCCGAGGACAAAGTCCGCCGGTGCGCCGTTTTCCGTCGGCATTTCGTTCCACACCATCACGCGATTGTTGGCGGCGTCGGCGACGAGCACTTTTCCAGCCGGCGTGAGGAAGTGCGCGTGCGGGTGAATGAACGTGCTCTGGTCACAACTGCCTGAATACGTGTCCAGTGAAGACTGGCCGAGAACCAGGACGGGAACCGCATCACCCGATGTGGGAATGCCTTCGTAGACGGTGACACGATTGAGATCCGTGTCGGTAACCATGAGTCGGCCGCCGTTTGTCGTCACCGCTTCGGGCGAAAACATGCCGCTCGCACTGATCTCCTTGTTGGCGGACGAGAAATCCGGCTGACCGAGGACGAAATCCGCGTTCACATTGTTCATCTCCGGCATGCCGGTGAATCCGAGCACGCGCGCGTTATCCGAATCGGCGATGAACAGGACATCACTTTCGGACGAATAGACGCCGCCGAGCGGCATGTTCAGCGAATTCGCATCCGGTATCGCGCCGCCCTGATTCGCCTGACCGACGGAAAAATCGGGTTGGCCGATGACAAGGCTCGCGGACTGGAAGGTGTCGAACGTCAGCCCGGTGTCATCCGTGTCGTCGGTGCCGTCATCGGTTCCGTCGTCAGTACCGTCGTCAGTACCGTCGTCGTCCGGCGGTGCTACCGTCGGTGGCGGAACATTAGTGCTGCCCGAGTCGTTGTCGCTTCCGCCGCAGGCGGTCAGGAATGCAACCAGAATTCCGATAAGCAGAAACCCTTTCTTGCCGTGCAGCAGTTCACTTGCAATTTGCATTGTCATCGCTCTCTCATGTTTTGGCCCGTGGGTGAAAAACACGCTACCCGCACATCGAACACGCGTGTATCCGCTCAAGGCCTTGAGGACATCCCCCTTTCGCTCGAGTTGCACGACGCTTTTGTTTACGTATGAAAAACAAGGTTGCCTTGCATCAAAGCCGCACGGAACGTGCATATGCCAAAACCGTTGTAACGATAAGCTGCATCAGCGGAGTGGGTTGGATCAGGAAAATTCAGTCCGATGAAAGAAGGGTATTCCCGCATGTTTCCGACATAAGGCGGTCGGGAATGCGCATGAATTCAAAGGTCTACCGTCACGACACGACAGCGAGGAGTTGCTTCATGCAAGTTGCGAACGCGCCATTAAAATGAAAGTGATCGCGCCTGTTGCACGAATCGCGAGAAAAATTTCTTAATGTGCGGCAGCGCGCGGCGTGGCGACGGCGAGACAGTACGAATGCAGCGGATTGCTGCTCATGGACACGAACTCGAGCAATTGCACATCACTGTCTTGCAGCGTGTGCAGGAATTCATCTTCATAGGTGACGCGCCCGAACTCGATGGTCGTTACTTTCTTCAGCAGGGGTTTTGCGACTTCAAGCAAGGATGACCGCGTGGTGTTGAACGTCTGTGTGAAAAACATGCGTCCGTCCGCTTTCAGTACGTTGCTTACCTGCCGCAACGCACGCTCGGGCTCGGCGAGCAGCATGAAACTCGCGGAAAAATAGGCCGCGTCGTAAGGACCGTCGTGATGATCGTAAACCGACTCGCGTTTCACCGAGACGACGTCTTCAAGTTCCGCCCGGCAGAGACGCTGCCGGGCGCTTTCAAGATAATCGGCATCGATGTCGATGCCCGTCACCTTCAATCGCTTTTCCCGCAGCAGCGCGGCGTTGTTGGTGAGTGCGCGCGCGGTGCCCACGCCGATATCGAGCAGGTGCGCGCCGTCGGGCAGACGCATCAGCACATTCGAATACCAGCGGCTTGTCAGCGGCGCAAACACTGCGTCGTAAATGCCGGCTCTCAACATCCTGAATTCCCGTTCTCGCGACGCGTTGTCGCCGCTTCTCGGGAAATCATTGGGTTTTGCCGCAGGTTTTCAATTGCGGTGAACGCCGGTATGACTGCAATGTGCGTGCATGATCGCGGCCTTATTCTTTTTTCTTCAACTGCAGCGCGTTCTCGACGGACTTGACGCCCGAGACTTCACTTGCGATTTCAACGGCTTTATCCATGTCTTCCTGTGATTCCACGAAGCCGCTCAGCTGCACGACGCCCTTGTACGTTTCCACCGACACGTCCATGCCTTCCACGGTCTCATCGGTGAACAGCGCGGTTTTCACCTTGGTGGTGATGATCGAATCGTCCAGATATTCGCCGGTGCTCTGACGTGAATCGGTCGCGGCGCAGCCCGCGATCGAAAGCAGCAGCACGAGGAAGAAAGTGTTCTTGTGAATTCTTGTTGCGGACATCATGTACCCCCGTCGTGATTTTTGATCCGAAGGTATGGTAAATGGAATGCGCGTCGGAAATCGAGTTTGAGTGTCTTTCCGGCGGGACGCCGTTTTCGGCGTCGAAAAGCCGGTATACATCGGCCCCACTGGCGTGACGGTTTTCCGCAGCAGACAACTCGGGGGTGAGTGATGCAAAGCTTTGACATCGGGCGACGAGTACGGCGCACGAAGGTGTTTGGCAGGATCGGAGCGGCATTGTTGCTGGCGTTCTGCAGCGGCATGGCGGCAGCCGCGACCTGGAACTGCAAGAACGAGGACATGGAAGTCTATTGTGATCCGGATGGATGCCAGGCGACGCTGGAACACGACTTCACGCCCATGAGCGTCGCGTTCAACGATTCCGGTTCGCTCTCGGTGTGCGCGTATGCGGGATGTTGGGAAGGTGACGGGGAAGTGTTACAGACGAAGGACTTTCTGATGATCGCGGCGCACGGCTTGCCGTTCTGGCCCGCACCGAACGGCGACGATGAACGCACGAATATCGCCCTTGTCCTGGACCTGCACGATGGTGTCGCGGTGTTGAAAGCGGGCGGCTTTTCGCATCCCGTGATCTGCAAGCAGCGCGCCGTCGAGTAGATTTTCTCGACGACCGCTCGCTTTCAAAGCAAGAACAGCGGAAAGAATCTTTCCGCTGTCTTGCGAGTCGCTCAGATGCTTCAGCGAGAACCGCGATAACGCAGGTCGTTCCGGACTTCCTTCACACCGTTGACGTCGCTTGCGAGTTCCTCGGCGCGATCGATGTCATCACGGCTGTCGACAAATCCGCTCAACTGCACCGTGCCCTTGTACGTTTCGACGTCGATGTCGTGCGCCTCGACTTCATCATCGCGAATCAACGCCGTCTTGACCTTGGTCGTGATTGCGGCATCGTCGATCACCTCACCGGTGCTCTTCTCTGTTGCAGAGCCTGCGCAGCCGACGAGTGTCGCCAGCAGGGCCGCGAAGAAAAGGGTGGTGAAACGCTTGAAAATCTGCATGTTGATACTCCCGCTGATGTGCTGAATGAAACCGTCCACTGCCGCGCGTTCGGCGCCGTCAGTCAGCAGTGAGCGGGACGGCCGCAGGTGTTCCGGTCACTGCTGGGTACGGCGAGAGTTGTAACGCGCGCCGGTGTCCGCGAGCCATACGGGAAAGCATTCAGCCCCGCATGGCGCAACAGATGATTGGCGACTGTTGCAACGCGTCGTGGGCGTCGGGAGATGTGCGATGAGATTGCCGCCGGAGCGGCGATCAGAAGTCGAAAAGCTTGGTCAGCGGTACCGCGAACCCGCGCGCCAGCCGGTAGGCTGTGTCGAGCGTCACGCTATACACACCGTTTTCGATGCTGGAAATGCTGCGAGTCGATATGCCGCTTGCGGCGGCGAGGTCTTCCTGTGTCCAGTCGCGGGCCTGCCGCAGTTCGACGATTTTTCCGCCGAACTTCTTCCTTATGTCAGCCAATGAATGTCCTCCCGAAATCGGTCTTGATCCTCTACGATGCTTGCGTCATCCTCCACGAAGCATGCTTCGCGCGGTATAGGTGCGATGAAACAGGTGGATCCACTCATGCATCGATGCGGAAGATGCCGTGACACATCAGGACATGGAAAGAAGGGAGTGGCGGATGGCGACGGACGACCTTGCAGAGATTGTTTCGCAGCTGCGCGAGTCCTTGCATGACTGGAACGAGAACCAGGCGGTGAACGATCTGTTGGTAGGGCTGCGTGGCGCACTCGCTCCCGTGAATGCCGCGGCCGCCGATCTTTCCACTGACGCGCAACAGAAGCTTGCGCAGATCCACGCAATGCTCGATGCGAAGTCCGCATTCACGCAAAAGGAGCGCGACGCGCTCGACATGCTGCTGCTCGGCCTGTGGATTCGTATCGAGCAGGCGCTCGGAACTCCGTCCGCGAGAGATTAAGTAACGTTCCGTTCTCCTGTCACCGTAACCATTGACGGCGATTCCCGCGATTCCCCTCTACGTGTTTTACTGTGTTGTTCTCACCTCTCCTGACGCTCATCGTCCTCAGGCAGACGCCGCTCCGGCGCCAGCTTTTCATATTCATATTGAGGATAAGGAGGCAAGCATGAAACGCACATCCCTGCTAATTGCCGCAGTGATTCCCTTTGTCGCGGTTGCGGCTCCCGGCACGGGCAGCCAGAAGATCGATCACGAAGAATTGCGCGGCGATCTACAGATAACCAACATTATCGGCAGTGAAGTAAAGGCCGGCGACGGTCGTGATGTCGGCACGGTCGAGGACGTCATTCTAGGTCGCGACGGCAGCATCATGTCCGTGATCGTGCAGCGTGACGGCGAAGTGTTGATGAACGATACCGAGCAGAGCGCGGAGCGCGGCATGGAACAAGCCGGCTACGAAGAACACCAGGAAAACTTCGACGACGACGCAGCTGACTTCGGCGAAGTCGGCGGTACGGATCTCGCCGGTACTGTGGAAGACGAGAGCATGCAGGACGGTGCGGAACGCGCGGACGTGAGCATGGACTCCGAGAACGCCGGTGGCATGGAAACGGGCGACGGTTTCGCGCGCGTGGAGTGGAGCAGCGTCTCCTATGACAATGAGGAAGACGTTCTGCGTCTGAACGGCGATGCGGCGAGTCTTGAATCCGTGCAGTATGAACAGAGCAGCGCGCAGGATATGCAAGATGAAGTTCGCGCCAGTGAGCTTGTCGGCATGGAAGTCGATCTCTCCGATGAGGAATCCTTCGGTGAAGTCGAAGACGTGCTGATCAACGCGGAATCGGGCAAGGCCTCCGCGCTCGTTGTGGACTCGATGGAATTCTTCGACAAGGAGCGCTACGCGCTTCCGGTTGAATTGAATGACATCAACGCCGAAGAGGAAACGTTGACATTGCAGTACAGCGCTCAGCAACTCGAAGAGATGGGCGAATTCGACATGGAGATGTACACGGACGAAACCTGAAGAAGTTCGGTTTCGAAAAAAGGCCCGCCCTATGGCGGGCCTTTCCAGTTCCGGTTGCAAAAGTGCGTCATTAAAAGAATTCGTGATGTCACATATGGCATCGCGTGTTGTCATAATCGAAGCCCGCTCTTCGCTGCGGACATATATCCGTTCCTGATCCTTTTATTCCGTGATTGGCGGAATTCCACTTGCGATTGCGAGTTCCACAGTTCCATGCGCGTTGAAATCATGTTGATCAGTCGGCAACTCATGAGTGGGCGCGCCGAAGCGTGACCAGGATCTTGAAGATGAAGTTAAGGAGGCTATATGAAACGCGCACCTTTGGTATTCGCAGCATTGGTTCCATTTCTCGCCACGGCGGGCGGAAGCGATTCGCTGCAAAAACAGGTAGATGTTCAGAAACTTGAAGACGACGTCGGTTTGACCGAAGTCATTGGCGCTGACGTGCAGTCGCGCGCTGGCGAAGACGTCGGCGATGTTGACGACGTGATGTTGACCAGCGACGGCCGGATCGAGTCCGTGTTGATCAACAGGGACAGTATTGCGGACGTTGACGTCGAAGAAGATGCTGCAACTGCCGACGCACGCGTCGGCGCGACAGACGACGACATCGAAATGACGAGTGACACCGAAGATGCAGGCAGCATGTTGACGGATGAAGACGTGCAACGCGTGCAGTGGAGTCAGATTTCGTACAATCAGGAAGATGAAGTTGTGCGGTTGAGCGGACAGGACTCAAGCCGGATGACAGGAACGTCGAGTGCGGATACGCGTGCGAGCGCGCAGCAGACGACGTCGACGATGGCGGGCTCGGATGATCGCGGCACGGCGGGCGCCCGTGTTGGCGCGACCACGGGCATGGCAGATGCCAACTCCGGCATGAGTTCAGGATCGGGCGAGACGTATCGTGCGAGCGACGTGATCGGCATGGAAGTCAACCTCGCCGACGAGGAGTCCTTCGGTGAAGTCGAGGAAGTCCTGATCAACAGCGATACGGGCAATGCTTCCGCGATTGTTGTTGATGCATGGGAAGGATTTGACAAACAACGTTACGCGTTGCCGGTCAATCTGGAGTCGGTGAACGAAGAAGAGGAAACGTTGACCGTGCAGTACTCGGAAGAGGAAGTGGATCAGCTCGAAGAGTATGAGAATCACGAATGATCATCCGTTCGTGAATTCCGAAAAGGAATCAGAAAGGCCCGCCGCAAGGCGGGCTTTTTTTTCGCCTGCGTCGATAAGTTAAAACACCGCCGAAACGATGTTGCATCCGTCTCTGCGACGGAAAATGAATCCGGTTGAAAACACCCCGAGCAGTACACAGCTTGAGAAGTGAGATCGCGCCGTGCGCGATTTATTGTTCGGAAATATTCAGGAGGTCAGCATGAAACGTATTCCCTTGTTAGTTGCGGCTGCCATTCCGCTTGCGGTTAACGCCGCAGCGGACAAGGACCTCGCGAACTGGGACAACAGCTCGATCGATGGTCACATGCGCGTGACAAACGTGATGGACAGCGAAGTGTATATGCAGGGCGGCCGCGAAGTCGGCGAGATCCGCGACGTCGTATTCGATCGCGACGGAAACGTCGCATCAGTGATCGTCGAGTCCAACGGTCGGAACGTCACCAGCACTCAAGCGACCATGACGGATGGAAACAGAGAGCAGGAACTGGAATCGGGTGACGGCCTGAATTCGAGTCAGGATAGCGATCGTCGCCTGGACGACGAATCCGCCACGGAAACGCTTCGTAGAAACGATAACCCGGTTACGGAAGACAACACCAACTATATGGCGACGGACGATATTTCACGGACAGGCGGCATCGATTACAGCGATGACAGCATCGCCGAAGTGAGCTGGGATGAAGTGAATTACGACCGTACGCGCGAAGCGGTGCAGTTGACGGCGGATAACGTCGACTTCACGCGCGCCGCCGCCAATGGTGAGGTCGAACCGACCAGTGGGTTCATCACTGCGAGCGACGTTATCGGAATGGAAGTGAGCCTCGCTGATGCGGATTCCTTCGGTCGTGTGGAAGACGTCCTTATCGCCGATGACGGCAGCATAAGCGCGTTTGTCGTCGACTCTTGGGATCTCGCCGACAAGGAGCGTTACGCGTTGCCGGCGGACATGAACGCAGTTGATAATCAGCGCGCCGAGATCAACTTCGATTACAACGAAAGCGACGTCCGTGATCTTGAAGAATACGACTTCGACGCTTTCTCGGAGGAGTTCTGATACTGCCTGGTTTCGTCCTGTAAAAAAAGCCCGCCGTATGGCGGGCTTTTTCTTCGCCAATAATCTGCGGTGAACTTCGGAGAGTGTTTATGTTGCGACGTGCAGTCCTCAGCATCATTTTTCTGATTCCGTCAGGCCTGATAGCGGCACCGTCAGGCAACGATCTCGCGGGCTGGAATTACGAGCCGCTGCGTGACGACCTGCGGGTCACTGAACTTTTCACACACGATGTCCAATCCATGGATGATCGCAGCATCGGACGGGTACGCGACGCGCTGGTGGGCGCCGATGGTGACATGCAAGCCGTCGTCATTGAGTTTCGTCATGCAAGCGGCGGAAGTTATGCGCTTGCGAGGTTGCAGCCGGCGGACGTCGCGCTTCAGCCTGATGAGGAAACCGTCACGGTCAGTCTCGGCAGCAACACAGCTGATGGCGCGAGTACCGAAGCGGGCGACGGAAGGTTCATGCAGCCTCCGCAAGGCGTACCCGCGCAAGCGCTGCTCGGCATGACGGTTGCGATTGATGGCAATGACGATTTCGCAACGGTGAAAGATATTCTCATCGATACCGAAAGCCGACGTTTTGCGGCGCTGCTGATCGAATCCCGCGAAAGCGGTCGCGTGTATGCGCTGCCGATAGCGAGCGCATCGATCAACGCCGACAAACGGCACGTTTACTACCCGTATTCGAAAGACCGGATAACGTCACTGGATGACTTTGAATCACGCGGTGACGACTGAGAGTTTTCAGCGGTCCGTTTCGGGGAGCGACGGCTGTAGCAGAATATTCAGACTCGTTCCGAGCGCTGCGAGCAACCGTTCCAGTTCATGCATGCGCGGGAAGTGCTCGTCGTTTTCGATTTTCTCGAGCGTCGCCCAGGGAATTCGCGCAGCTTGCGCGAGTTCTTCGACGGATCGGCCAAGCGCAACGCGCATGCTCTTTATGCTTGTGCCGAAACTCGCCATGACTACTCCCCGAATACGAACAGTTCATGCACGTCGACGCGTAGCGCTTTCGCGAGATCGTACAAGCGGCGAAACGCGGGCGCGTAGATGCCACGCTCGATGTTGCTGATGGACACTGGAGAAAGACAGACCGCTTCGGCAAGTTGTTCCTGCGTAAGACCGGCGCGCCGCCGCAGGTAACGTAAACGCTGGCCGAAAAGCCGTTGCATCCGCATGTCGCCCACGTCCGTGTCTGACCCTTGATTGCCGATGCTATGTTCCGCGTTCCGGATAGAACATACAGAAACCCAAAAGCATTTCTTCTCGATGCACGAAGTGCGTGCGTTCATTGAGCTGAACGCGTTGCCGGCCTCGCTCAACTGCCCATCGGCGCAAGACTGTATTCAAGCACTTCCTTGCGATTACGCAATGTATCAGCAAGCCGGCTGACGTTGGCAGGGTTGATGGTGCTGATGAGCATGCGGTACTCGAACGTGCGGCCGTCCGCGCTGAGCGCATAACCCATCTTGCTGACCACGAACCCGTGCGCCTTCAGAAGCGCGCGCACGTCTTCTTCCGGCAACGTGCTGTTGCGCTGAAAGCGCAACGCGTGCTTGAGAATGTTCTGCGTTGGAATGCGCGATTCGATGGACCGGAATATGGCGAGCACAGCGAGTGTGATGATGGTCGCTGCGACTGCCGGTATGTAGTAACCGATGCCGAACAGGATGCCGAGCGCGGCCGTCATGAAAATCGACGCGGCGGTTGTCAGGCCGTGTACGGTAAGTCCTTCCTGAAAGATGACGCCGGCGCCGATGAAACCGATTCCCATCATGATGCCCTGAGCCATGCGCGTGGGATCGGTTGCAATCGCGTCGATCGGCAGGTTGCCGGTCCATTGCTGTTGATGAACGGTTGCGAGCATCAACAGCGCTGATGAAATGCATACCAGCGCATGCGTGCGAAAACCGGCGGGCCGGCCGTGAAAGCTGCGTTCAAGCCCGACCAGACTGCCGGCAAGCCACGCGCTGCAAAGTGGTATGAGTACGCTCGCATATTCCTGCGGCATCATCGTCTCCCCGTTTCGGTTTCTGATTCTGAGCGCAAGTGACGAAAGCGGCAAACCCGTGATGTTAAAAAGTGATTTGCTAAGGGAGATGCCGGACGGAAATGGAGACGGCTCGGGGATTGTTCGTACAGGCAATGGCGTTTCATGCAAACGCAAGAACAAAGCCGCGCGTACACCGTTCCTGATTGTTGTTTTGCGTTGTTGCCGATCGCGGGTCAGGGCGCGCGACGGCTAAAAAAATCGACACATCAGCCGCGTGAAGAACAAGGAATCGGCCGGGATATACCGATCATCGGGGCTCGGATTTCGCCTCGCCCCGATGCGCAGGCTCGTGAAGAGTGAACACGAATTTTTTCAATAAAGGCGGGGACAAATGGAATTAAAAAAACTCCGCAAATGATTCGTCGATCCCGCTGCTCACACGAACCCGTTGTAGACGCCGAGCACGACGCGCGTGTTGTCGTCCGGCATCAACGGTTTCGGATAACCGGACAGCTCACGGCTTATTTCAAGCGCGAAACTCTCCATGACCTGCGTTATGCGAAGTTGGATATGGTCGCGATGTTCCGGTGCCACCGGCCCCGTGCTGATTTCGACGAAGTGCGGCGGATGCGTTGAGTTACACAGACTGCTTTCCACCAATGACATGAAGTGTCCGGCGTAGTCTGTCATCCGGTCGATCTGTTCCGCTGCGATTTCCGGTCCGCCGGGATCGGCGTGCACGAACCGGACGCGCTCGCGCGAAGGTTGTACGACGCAGTCGCGGTCCAGCAGTTCGTCGAGCATGGCGCGCACCGGAATATCGCGGCAGTAATGCCGTACCAGCCATTCCAGTGAACCATGCGGTCCCTTTACCGCAAGATCGCATGGCCGCCCGTTCGCGTCCTGATAACCCGGTTCGTTCATCCATGCGGAAAGCACACGTACGCAGCGATGAAATACGGTGCGCGTTTCCTCGACGGCGGGTTCGCGCATGATGAGCAGACGATCCACTTCACGACGGGTGAGACCGGTGAGCACCGCTGCGCGCGATTTCGTCATCGACCACACCTTGCGTTCGCGCACGGCAAAGCGCTGCTTGTCCATGGCGACGCGCGCGAACAGCCAACGCGAAATCTCCGCAAACTCATACACGGTTATGCCGTGCCTGAGCATGATGAGCACCAGCGGGCGCAGGACTTTTACCAGCAGCGCGACGATGGCGCCGCGCGCGGCCAGCGCCGACGACGGTGTGATTGCGGGACGAATGGTCGCATTGGTCGCAATCCGTGGCATGTAACTCCCTCCTTATGGGCAACGTAGTTTGGCGGGCACAGAGATACCCGGCGCGGAAGGGCGCCCCAATAAGGAAAAGCCGGAATTGAGGCAATGCAATACTCGCTCGCTCGCTGCGCCCGATGAAATCTCACCTTCTCAGGACTTTTCCCGATGCACAGCCTTGCCTTCCTGACCCCATGCTCGCGGTGCCTGAATCACCGGAGAAGAACACATGGAGTCACGGAGGAAACGTGCGTTGCTGGCGCGTGTCGAAGGCCAGCTCGCCGCGATGGAGCGCGATATACGCAATTCTCTGCTGCTGCGCTGGAAACGTGTTCATTCGGCGGTGATGTCGCTCGGTAAACTGCCGCGCGACGAAACCGAAGCGCGCTACCTCGCGCAGTTGCAGCGGCACATCGCGGTTCTGCACGCGGCGTTGCGCGCTCAATCACAGGCGTCCTTGATCACACATCGGTTTACCCTTGCGCGTGCCGATTGCGTGATCTGGCAGATCCATCTTCGGCATCAATCAAGGCCCGTCATTTCACGCGCGGCGTAAGCGCGCGGTCTCCGAAAGCCCGCTACGGCGGGCTTTGGTTTTTCCGGTCTTTCATCTTCAATGGCAAACAGCACGCCCGCCGTGCTCTAAACTCAGTACATCCCCGATGCTGTGGAGCGCCTTATGCCATCAGGTTTTCTGGAACGCCTGCTCATATCCGTGTTGTTCGCGCTTGCGGGCCTGGCGAAACTTCTCGGTCTGGAGGCTGAAGTCGACGCCTTCGCACGTTGGGGCTTTCCAGCGGGTTTCATGTATTTCATCGGCATTCTTGAAGTCGCGGGCGCAATCGGGCTGTGGGCCAGTCGCCTGACCGCTTTCGTGGCGTTGTGCCTGGCCGTGCTCGCCGTCGGTGCGCTCGGAACGCGGCTTGTGTTTGGAGAGTGGGCGATGGCGCTGGTAACCGCGGTGCTTCTGGCCATAACTCTGCATTACATCTGGAGACATCGCGATGACCTGCTTCCCGGTGAGAATGCGTCGGGTTTCTCGGAAGATGATCGGGACGGTGGGCGTTCGTCGCACTGAACGTGCGTTCGTCACGCATTGAAAATCGACAAACACAAAAAAGCGATCGGGAGGGGCGAATGGCGGAGATCAATTACTGGGCGGTGCTGGTTGCGGCAGTTTCAGCGTTCATGCTCGGCGGCATCTGGTATTCGCCGATGTTGTTCGGCAGTACATGGCAGCGTGAAACGGGAATGTCCGAAGAAAAAGCCAGGGAAAGTCACCCTGCCAAAGTGTTCGGCGGCGCGTTCGTGCTCTCGCTGCTCGCAGCTTATGTGTTCGCCGTGTTTCTCGGCATGCATTCCGGCGAAATGTCGTGGTTGGATGCAGCCTTTCACGGTTTTGTCGTCGGCCTGTTCTGGGTCGCGAGTTCGTTCGGAATCAACTACCTGTTCGCGCAGCGCGCTTTCAAACTTTGGCTGGTGGACGGCGGCTATCACACCGTGCAGTTCACTCTGTACGGTCTGATCGTCGGATTGTGGCGATGAATCCGCTCGGCGACTGAAATAAAAAGGCCCGCGAATGCGGGCCTTTTTCCTTGCGGCCGTTGTTCACTCCAGCGGTGCGCGCGCCGGTTTGTCATCGCCGTTGCCGGCGAGACGGCTGTGGCGATACGAGTACGCAAAATAGATGACGATACCCGCGGCCAGCCAGACCGAGAACCGCGTCCAGGTGTCCGGACTCAGGTTCATGATCAGGTAAATGCAGCCGAGAATGCCGAGCACGGGAATGACCGGGCTGAACGGCGTGCGGAACGGACGTTTCAGATCCGGCTTCGTGATGCGCAGTACCGCGACGCCCGCGCAGACCACCATGAACGCGCCGAGCGTGCCGATGTTGGTGAGTTCGACGATGTCATTCAGCGGCGCAAACCCCGCAATGCACGCCATGATGAGACCGGCGATCACGATGACGCGCACCGGACTGCCGCTCTTTTCATTCACGTGCGAGAAGAACGGCGGCAACAGGCCGTCACGCGAAATCGCGAACAGGATGCGCGTAAGACCGAAGTACAGCACCAGCATGACGGTTGTCAGGCCTGCGATCGCACCGACCGCGATCATGCCCGACGCCCATTTCGCGCCGACCTGCAGGAGTGCGGATGACACCGGTGAAGGTACGTTGAGATCCGTGTAGGGCACGACGCCCGTCAGCAGCAGCGACACGAGCATGTACAGCGCCGTGCAGATCGCGAGCGAACCGAGAATGCCGATGGGAAGATCGCGCCCCGGATTGCCGGTTTCCTCCGCCGCCGTCGAGACCGCGTCGAAGCCGATGTACGCGAAGAAGATGCTCGCGGCGCCCGTCATGATTCCTTGCCAGCCGTAGGAGATTTCGCCGAGCGGATTCACGCCGCGCTCCGGAATGAACGGTGTCCAGTTGACGGGATCGACGTTGAACGCCGCGACGGCGATGAACAGCAGGATTGCGGCGACCTTCACGAACACCATGATGGCATTGAACTGCGCGCTCACCTTCGCACCGGTGGCAAGCAGGGTGCCGAGCGCGAGAATGATCAGGAGTGCCGGGAGATTGACGGTGCCGCCCTCGACGGGCGTCATTGTCAGCGATTCCGGCAGGCCCATGCCCATGGCCATGAGTGCGTTGTTCACGTATCCCGACCAGCCGACGGACACGGCCGAAATGGCCACCGCGTATTCGAGAATCAGCATCCAGCCGATGATCCAGGCGATGAACTCGCCGAGACCGTGATAGCCGTAACTGTAGGCGCTGCCCGCACCGCCGATGGCGGACGCGAGTTCCGCGTACGAAAGCGCCGCGAAACTCACTACCGTGCCCGCGACCACGAACGACAGGATCACGGCCGGTCCGGCGTGATTCGCCGCCGCGATGCCCGTCAGCACGAAAATACCCGCGCCGATGATGGCGCCGATGCCGAGCAGGACGAGATCGACCGGGCCGAGCACTTTGCGCAGGCCGGAGTTCGACTCGCCGTGTGCTTCTATGGGTTTGGTTCTGAAGATCTTCATTATTTTCAGTCTCCTTTATATGCCCCTCCAAGGCCGTTCGGGGCAATGCGATCGCCGGATGCTACGCTGGCGAGCGAACGGAGACAATCCGCGCGACGTGCGTCGGACGTCGTATCAACGCGAATCCGCATCATCCGGCAGAGACGTGAACTCATCGTGTTTGTCCTTGCAGGCGCGCGCGACGAGCATTTCGATCACACGTTCGCCGAGCTGGAACGTCGCCATTTCACCGCACGTCAGCCTTGATGCACGTGTCACGAATGCGGCATGCAGTTCGGGAATCAGCGGCGGCGGTGTATCGCTCAGTCCGGGATGACGGACTGGCGGCGGCAGGTAAGGAGACGATTGTGTTTGCTGCATGTCGCGCACGACAGCGCGCGCTTCACGCGGCCGGTCTCGTGTTCGCGGCGTCGGCGGCGACGTTGCTGCGCGGTTGGATTTACCTGCGGTTGCGCGAGAACCTGTCGTTGATGAAGAAGGTGCGGATGTCGCCGCCGCTCGGGCTGACGTTTTCAACGGTGCGGGTGCCGGAGATTGCAGACGGATTTTCACGCGCGAAATTGAAGTGAAGTCCGGTTCCGGCGCGCGCAGATACCAGAACCCGAGCGCATGCGCGATCAGCGACACCGCAAGCGCGCGGGGGAGCAACTCGCCCGTGAAGCGTTGTTTTTGATATCGCGTTTGCAGGTGCCGCACTCCATGAACGAAGCGCAACACTGTCTGAACGACTTGGAGAACCGAAGGAGAAGTGATGAATTATCTGCACACCATGCTGCGCGTGAGCGATCTTGATGTTTCGCTGGATTTTTTCTGCAACAAACTCGGACTCGTTGAAATCAGCCGCAAGGAGCACGAGAAAGGCCGTTTCACGCTGGTATTTCTCGCGGCGCCCGACGACGTCGAGCGCGCGCGCCGTGAAAAGGCGCCGATGATCGAACTGACGTACAACTGGGATCCGGAGCAATACACCGGCGGGCGGAACTTCGGGCATCTCGCCTATCGTGTGAAGGATATCTATGCGTTGTGCGAAAAGTTGCAGAACGATGGTGTCGTCATCAACCGTCCGCCGCGCGACGGACACATGGCCTTCATTCGCACGCCGGACGGTATCTCCATTGAACTGCTGCAGCAAGGTGACGCGCTGCCGCCCCGTGAACCCTGGTTGTCGATGTCGAATACCGGGAGCTGGTGATGCCGCGTCGTGTTGTCGCGTTCTGCGGACTGCCGGGCAGCGGCAAATCCACGCTCGCGCGTGCGCTTTCCAAGGCAACAGGCTGGGCTCGCATTGATCGTGATGAACTTCGCCGCGAACGGTTTCCGGTCGGCGGATACACCGACGCCGACAAGCGCGTGCTCGATGAGGAAATGCAGCGTGAAATGCATGCGCGACTCGCGCGCGGCGAACCGGTAATTCTCGATGGCATGACGTTATCGCGTGCCGTGCAACGCGATGCGTTTCATCGCGCGGCGCTGGACGTGGGCGCTGACTGGTTGCTCGTCTGGCTGGATTGCGACGCGACGCTCGCGCGTGAACGCGTGATCGCTGACAGGAATCATCCCGCGCTGGATCGTGATGCGGCTTTGGTGGATCGTGTCGCCGCGACTTTCGAAAATCCATCGAACGCCGTGCGTATCGACGCGGCGCTTTCGACCGCAACACAACTTCAGTACCTGCTCGCGGCACTGGAAAAGAAAGCGTGAAAGCGCGCCGGCACGTGTGAACCTGAAAGGAAATGCGCGATGAGTTCTCGCGATGCTTCTTCAAATAACGGTAACGACAAACATCGCGTGCACGCGAAGTCTCGTAGGTGAAAGCGCCTGTTCGCAAAAACGAATCTCTCAATCTATTGTCGAATGACCTCGCGAACAGTGATGCCTTGAAAAGGCCGTGCGCGGGAAACTACAGGTAACTCCGCCTTTCTTGTCGCGCCGCGCAGTCGGCACAATGCCTCTCTATTCCGTGTAATTCGTGAGCAGGGAGGGCAGTGCATGCTCGAAATCAATCCAGAAACGGTGAGCCGCATCATTGATCACGCAAAGGAATTCCACGCGCAGGAAGGCGTGGTGATTCCAACGACTAGTGGCGGTTCGGAAATCGACAGTGATCAGGCGATGCAGATACTCGCCGCGCACACCGACGATCTCACTTACCGGCAGATGAAAGCGGAGATCGACGATCTCGAACCGCGCCAGCAAGCGGACCTCGTGTCGCTCATGTGGGTCGGGCGCGGTGATTACGAAGTCGATGAGTGGGAAGACGTGCGCAAGCAGGCGAGGGAACAATGGACGTCGCACACCGCCGAGTACCTGCTCGCCACACCGCTTGTCGCGGATTACCTTGAGGAAGGCCTCGAACGGATCGCGCAGTCGCCCGCAGCGGAGTAGCGCGTCACTTTTCCAGCGCGCGCAATGCCTGCTGTGATTCCTCGTGGTCCGGATCGAATTCCAGTGCGCGTTCAAATGCCGCGCGTGCGAGATCGATTCTGCCTGCATGTTGTTCGATCATCCCCAGCCGCCATAGCGCAGGCGTTGCCGGTGCCGGCGCGGATTCGCCCGCGTCCAGCCGCGCGATGTAGCGCGTGAGCGCCGCACGTCCGTCATCGATGAATTCGCCGGAGAGCGCCGCCGTGCGACCGAGTTGATAGAGCGCGGACATATCGGCGTCGTCACCGCGCGTCGCCGCGAACAACACGCGGTGCGCTTCCTTGAAATCCTTCAGCTCATGCATGAGTACGGCGTATTCGACGACAGGACGCGCGTTCTGCGGATTCCGTTCGATCACTTCACGATAAAGCGCCACCGCTTCGTCTTCTTCGTCATCCGCCGCCAGCGTGCGCGCCATTTCAAGATCACCGCGCAGCGGATCGCGCTTGCGGATTTCTTCGGCCTGTTCGTAAGCGTCATCGATATCACCACCGGCGATCCACGGCGCGCCGCGATGGAAGCCCGCGAGAATCGCACGTGCATCAAGATTCTCGGGGTGCGCTTTCACCGCCACTTCAAGGTGATCCTTGCCGGTGCGCGCATCGCCGAGCGAGCTTTCCTGGCCCGCGCGCATGAGATACGTCTGACCGAGCCAGATCAGCACGTGCGCGTTGTCGGGTGCGAGTTCCAGCGCGCGTTCGAAATGCAGGATGGCGTCGTCGCGGTTTCTGTCGTCATCATCCAGTTCGGCGAAACCGCGCAGGAAATGCGCCGGCATGCAATCCGGCTGTTCTGTAATGATCGCGTCGAGCCCGGCGACATCGAGTTGCTTCGGTTGCAGGTCATGCGGGAATTCGGTCAGCGCGCAGAGCGCGGCGGGTTCCATCGGAATGGCGAGCAGAAGTGCGGAAAGCAGTGGCATCGGTTTTCCCCCGTTCGATGCGAGTGTGTGCCGGAAACGGCGTGCGTTCGAAGTCTAGTCGCAGAACGGACCGAACTGGTACCACTTGCGGCATTTGAAACGCGCTTCGCAGCGTTTCAGCTGCGCGCCGTACTCACGCGCGCGGTAATTGACCTTGTCCGCAACATGCAGCAGTTTGCTTTTACTGCGGTACGAGCCGCGTGAATAGCCGCCGTGACCTTCGTGATAGGCAAGATAAAGATTTTTCGGATCCCACAGCGAGATGCCAAGACGGTCGCGCGAGATGTTGTTGTACCAGCCGATGAAGTCCAGCGCGTCTTCCATGTCACTGCGTGATTTGAGCAGCCCGCCGGTTTCGTTCGTATAGTCCGACCACGCGGGATCCTGGATCTGCGCGTAACCTTCGGCGCTTGATGCGCGACCGAGCGGGATGAACAACAGCCACTCCATCGGCGGCCTGGCGTCGCCGACGAACCGTGACTCCTGATGCACGAACGCCATCTGCACGTGCACCGGCGTGCCCCACTTTTCTTCAGAGGCTTTCGCGTAGTCATACCATTCGGGATATTCATCGAAGATCGCGCAGATGTTGACGGTTTCGCGCGGCGGCGCGGATACACAGCCGGACAGGGTTGTCGTGGCAAGACAGGCAATCATGAATGCGCGCACTATACTCATGCGAAAGAATAGTAGCGCAAGCCGCGTGGCGCGTGCAGTTGAACGGGGATTTCCATGGCCATCAATGAACCGCTGAATCCGCATTTTCTCGCGCAGTGTCCCGTGCAGGACGGTTTCCGACAACGCGGTTCCGACATGACGCGCATCGAAGTGCTGACCGACACCGCATTCGCTTTCGCAGTCACGATGCTTGTCATTTCCATCAACGACATGCCGCGCACGTGGCAGGAACTGCTGGACGGCCTGAAACAGTTGCCGGCACTGATCGCGAGCTTCATGCAGATCATGATGTTCTGGTCCGGCCACGTGAAATGGAGCCGGCGTTTCGGTCTGGAGGACGCCGCCACCATCTGGTATTCCGCGGCGTTCGTGTTCGTGATGCTGGTGTTCGTGTATTTCCTGCGCCTGTTGTTCAGCAGCGCGTTCGCGTGGGCGACGAATGGCTGGCTGCCGTCGGAAATGACAATCAACAGCGAGGAAGAAGTCCGCTGGCTGTTCATCATGTACGGCGCCGGATTCTTTCTGCTGAGCGGATTGCTCGGTCTTCTGAACCTGCATGCGTTCCGTTTGCGCGCACGTCTGTCGCTGAACCTTTATGAGATTCACGAGACGCGGACGGAGATTCTTGTAAGTGTGACTCTGGCGGGAACCGCGGCGGTTTCCATTCTGCTCGCCGCGACCTTGAGCGGCGCGTGGCTGTCACTCGCCGGGATGGTGTACGCGACACTCGGCATCAGCATGCCGCTGCTGAGCGTCCAGGGTGAGCGGCGCAGGCCGGAAGCGGCGATGGAGAGCGAAGCGGTCTGAAACACGAGCCAGGAACAAGCGGGAAGCGCTTTTCTTCTCCTTGTTCCTGGCCCGGCGTGCGTTACTCCGCGCCTTGCCTGGCTTTCATTGCTTCGAACTCGTCCTCGAAAAAGAATTTCTTCTCGCCGAACGCGGGTTCGAGATCATGCAGCCAGGTCGCCTTCTCGTCGTATTTCGCGAAGAACGGCCGCTGCACCCAGTCGGGATTGCGACCCTGGATGAAACGCAGCACGAACACTTTCTCGCCGTGAATTTCCGCGACGCCCTGAATTTCCACCTTGCCGGGATCGGCTGACATCGACGGACCGCGCGCGGTGCGACTCAGACCGGAAACCTGCTGCATCGCTTCGCGGTAGATCTCCCAGGCGCGCGCGAGCGGCACTTCGAAATACTGCCGCGCGCCCGTGTCGCGTTCGACGAACATGTAATAAGGAATGATTCCGAGCTTCACCTGTTCGCGCCAGTTGCGCGCCCAGACGTCGGGGTCGTTATTGATGTGGTTCAGCAACGGTCCCTGCGAACGGATTTCCGCGCCGGTATCGCGCACGCGGCGGATCGCTTCACGTGCGATGGGCGTGTCGAGTTCCTTCCAGTGGTTGTAGTGCGACATGATCGCGACATGTTTGCCGGCGCGTACGAGTTTCTCGAACAGGCGCAGCGCGTCGTCGGCGTCCGGATCGCTCACGAAACGGTACGGCCAGAACGTCAGTGATTTCGTGCCGATGCGAATCGTCTGCACGTGTTCGAGTGCGGGATCATCTGCGATCGGCTCGAGATACTGTGCGAGATTTTTCGTCTTCATCACCATCGGATCGCCGCCGGTCATCAACAGGTCGGTGACTTCGCGATGCTCACGCAGATAGGCCAGCAACGTGTCGGCCTCGCTCGAGGCGAAACGCAATTCCTTGTCGCCGACGAACTGCGCCCAGCGAAAACAGAACGTGCAATAGCTGTGGCAGACCTGCCCCTGACTGGGAAAGAACAGCACCGTTTCGCGGTACTTGTGCTGCATGCCTTCGACTTTGGCGTCGCCGAGCATGGGGACGTTGAGTTCCATCTGGCCGGCGGGATGCGGATTGAGACCGGCGCGCAATTCGCTCGCAATCGACGCGATCGCGGCCTTGTCGCCGGCCTTGAGTGCGGCCGCCATGCGGTCGAAACCGTCCGCCGGCAGCATTTCCTTCTGCGGAAAAACAAGACGGAAAATCGGATCGTCAGGAATGTTGTTCCAGTCGATCAACTCTTCAATGACGTATTCGTTGACGCGGAAGGGCAGCACATTGGCGACCACTTCCATTTCGAAAACCTGCTCGGGATGCAGGCGTGCAAGCGCCGGAATCTTTTCCAGCTGACGGTGCGTGAATACCTTGAAACTGCGGTCTTTCCAGGGTTTCGGAGAAAACGCGAGCGTCGGGTTAACAGCCATTGGCTTGTCCCCCTTTTGTTCAGAACGGTGAAACGAAAAAATTCGGGAATTTTTTAGCGCGAAGGCGGGCAGGATAACGCAGCAGGCGCGATATGTGAAATCTGCAACTTCGCACACACGATCACGCGTCTTTCACGCAAGCACGTGATTTTTGTTGCAACGCTTATTGCCGCAATGAGAAAAATCGCGCGCCCATCGCGCCGGAACTTCAATCGATACACACATTCGTACGTACACGCGACGAAGAATCACGTTCGGGAAAGTGTTCGACGGGTTCCCTGATTCCATCCGGATTTGGGTGAATGAAGAGCAATTCACACAGGAGCGCGCGGAAACTTTGACAGGCTTGCCAACCTGCCCAAGACTAGCCGCCATTCATTCGCTAGGACGCGTTTACCAAAGCCTTGGTGCAAAGGGGAAACCGATGTCAACTGCATTCGCTCTCGATGGCTTGCAGCAGGAAATCAAACGCAAGCTGGTGAGATTGTCAGTGAGCATTCTGCGCCCGCTGGTGCGCGTGTTGCTTCGTCACGGCATGTCCTGCCAGGAGTTCACCGAGATCACACGCTGGGTGTACGTCGATGTCGCCATGCGTGATCGTGAATTCGCGTTGAAAAGCCGTTCCAAGCAATTCAAGTCGCGCGCCGCGGTCATCACCGGTCTGTCGCGCAAGGAAGTGTTGCGGCTGGTGGAGTTCGAAGGACCGGAAGAACTCGAGGATATTCAGCCGTTGAATCGCGCGGCGCGCGTGCTGACGGGCTGGACGGAAAATCCGCTTTTCTGCGTGAAGAAAGATCAGCCGAAGGTGTTGCAGATCAAGGGCGGCGCCGGATCGTTCCATGATCTTGTCCGGCTTTACAGCGGCGATGTGCCGCCTCGCGCCGTGCTGGATGAACTGCGCCGCTGCGGCGCCGTCGAGATCGTGGATGGCGAGAGCGTGCGTCTCAAACGCTTCGCGTATTTTCCGGTCAGCGGATCGATCGAGGAACTCGAATTTCTGCACGGCTACGTCGGCGATCTGCTGGAGACGCTCGATTACAACATGCGCAACAACGCGAAACCGGGCGAAGGTCGTCCTTGCCGGCAGGCGTTTTCGCAGCGCCTGAGCGAGGAACAACTGCCGGAAGTCAGAAGCTATATCCGCAAGGAACTGGAAGGCCTGTCACGCAAGGTGCATCACTTCGTGTCCGAACGGGAAGACAAGGTGAAACGCTCCGGCAAGCAATATCATCGTGCGGGACTTGGTCTTTATTACTTCGAGTCGTAGTGATTACGACGAACAAAAAAAACGGCGCGGATTCCGCGCCGTTTTTTTGTTCAGCGCTTAAATCCGGCGCGGAACCATTGCCGCCAGTTGCGACGCCTGCCGTCACCGAGCAATTTCCCCGCGGCCTTCGCCGGCATAGGCGCGCCGAGCAGCAGACCCTGGCCGAAACGCACGCCGAGACGGCGCAGGAGTTGCAGCTGCGACGCGCTTTCTATGCCTTCGGCGACGACATTCGTGCCGATCGCGCGCGCGAGTTCGACAATGGATGTCAGCACCTGTCGTCCGCGCCGCGACTTGTCCGCTTCCGCGACAAACGAACGGTCGATCTTCAGCGTATCGAGCGGGTAGCGGTTGAGATGCGCGAACGACGAATAACCGGTGCCGAAGTCATCAAGCAACAGGCGCAGGTTCATCGCGCGCAGATTTTCCAGGCGTTCCGCCGCAGCGCGCGCGTTGCCCATGAAGATCGATTCGGTGAGTTCAAGGTGCAGCGTGCCGGGCAGGATGGCCGCGCGTCGCAACAGGTTGCGCACCTGGGTTTCAAGCTGCGGATGATGGAACTGCCGGTGCGCGATGTTCACGCTCATGCACAGCGCCGGATCGGTTTGCTGCCAGATTTCCAGCTGACGGATCGCGTCTTCCATCACCCACTGACCGAGCGGAAGTATCAGGCCGGTTTCCTCCGCGACCGCGAGGAAATCGCCGGGCAGCAAAAGACCAAGCTCGGGGTGGCGCCAGCGCACCAGTGCTTCGAAACTGTGCAGCCGCTGGTTGCGCAAATCGCGGATCGGCTGGAAATGCAGTTCGAATTCCTTGCGATCCAACGCGAGCCGCAGATCGGTTTCCAGCTTCAGGCGCCAGCGCGCAGTGTCGTGCATGCGACGGTCGAATACCGCGATTCCGGCGGCGCTGCCGCCTTTCGCGCTGTACATCGCCGTGTCCGCGTCGCGCAGCAGTTCATCCGCGGATTCGTACTCGTCACTGCCGAAGGCGATGCCGATGCTGGCCGAGGTGAAGATTTCCGTACCGTTCACGTTCAACGGTGCGACGAGAGCGTCGTGAATCCGGCGCGCCGTCGTCGTCGCGATTTCAGGCGTCGGCACTTGCTCGAGCAACAGAGTGAATTCATCGCCGCCGTGCCGGCTGACCACGTCCCAGGGATTCAGACAACTGCGAATGCGTTGCGCGATCTCGCGCAGCAGTTCGTCGCCGACGGCGTGTCCGAGTGAGTCGTTGATGACCTTGAAACTGTCGAGGTCGAGGAAGCACACCGCGTAATCGTGACGCGCGACGTCGCGGCCGCGTCGCATGGCTTTTTCCAGGCGTTCGAGAAACAGCACGCGGTTCGGCAGGTCCGTCAGCGGATCGTGCGTGGCGTTGTGCCGCAGTTGCCGTTCGATGTTCTTCTGTTCGCGCACATCGGTCACCGTGCCGGTGGAAACGCGCGCGCCGTCTTCCTGTTGCAGCAGGCTGATGGTCACGACGACGGCGACGCGGCTCTCGCCGTCACGGTGCAGCAAGATGGTTTCGAAACAGGCAGGGGACGGATCGCCCTGTTCGCGCAGGCGAAAGCGCGTCTCGGCGTCGGCGATGGATTCGGGTGCGTAGATGTCGCGGAAATGTTTGCCGACAAGTTCGGCCTGCGTGTAGCCGAGCATCTGCGCGAACGCGGCGTTCGCGTAGCTGTAGATGCCTTCACGGTTCACGAACACGCCGACCAGACTGTTGTCGACTAGCGCGCGGTAACGTTGCTCGGATTGTCGCAGCGCCATTTCGGCATGACGGCGCGCGGTGACATCCTGCAACGTGCCTTCGTAGTAACGCACGTTGCCGTTCATGTCGCGCACGGCGCGACCGTGTTCCAGCACCCAGATGACGCTGCCATCCGGACGACGCAGCGGATATTCCACGTGAGTTCCGTCAGTGGCGCTGCCAAGATGATCGAGCAGCTCGCTGCGCGGCTGGTTTTCAAGATACAGGGCGTTGACGTCCGTCACTTGTGCCAGCAGATCCGTCGGATCGCGATAGCCCAGCAATTCGGCGAGCGCCGCATTGGCTTCGATGAATCGGCCGTCCGGCGTGCTGCGATACATGCCGATGACGGATTCCTCGAAGAACGCGCGATAGGGATTGGCCTGCGCGGCGCGCAGTCCTTTGGCCTTGAGCGGAGAGATGTCGACGAAGGTGCCTTCCAGGCCGAGCAGCCGTCCGTCCGCGTCGCGCAGCGCGCGCGCATATTCCGCGACCCACAGCCGGCTGCCGTCCTTGCGGACGACTTCGGCCTCAAGATGATGCACGCTGCCGTCGCTGACCAGGGCTTCGAGCAGACGGTCACGCTGTTCGGGACTCGAGTACAGCTGGCTGCGGATATCCTGGATGGCGTGCTTGGCTTCTTCGACCGAGGAATAACCGAGCAGCGCGGCAAGGCGCGGATGCAGGTCGAGGAACTGGCCGGCGAGTGTGCTTTGGTACATTGTCAGGAGTGTCACGAGGTCGCGAAAAGAGGCGCGACAAAGCCGGGCATGTTCCGTGAACCGCATGCGACGGTCAACATTTCCTGACGAAAGGCGGCTGACGCGACGCGACACATTCGGCGACCGGAATTTGCAGTGAAACACCCTTGGCATAAGGGTCTATGATTATTGTCAATTGACGGCTACAGATCGCAGGGAAATCAAGAAATGACCGATGCTGCAACGCCAGAGACCATTGCGCAGGCGCGTCCACGTCTCCTGCTGGCGGATGACTCCAAGGTCATTCGTACCTCCGCCGCCAAAATTCTCGGTGACGAATTCGAAGTCCTGCTCGCCGTTGACGGTCAGGATGCGTGGGACCAGCTGCGTCAGCACAACGACATCAGCGCGGTGTTCACCGACATCGGCATGCCTTACCTGGACGGCTTGCAACTGCTGGCGAAGATCCGCGGTCACGACGATGAAAACTTCAACACGCTGCCCGTGATCGTCGTCACGGGGGACGAGACCGACGCGGCGCGCGAGGACGCGCTGGCCCGCGGTGCGACCGACTTCATCACTAAACCCTTCAACCGCGTGGATCTTCTCGCACGCGCCCGTTCGCATATCAGCGCACAGCGCGAACGGCGCGAGCTTGCCGCTTACACCACCATCGATCGTCTGACGCGCCTTGGCAACGAACAGCACTTCCTCGCCACCTTGCGCGAGGCGCGCTCGTTCGCCGCTCGCCACGGGCAGCCATTGTCCGTGTTGCGGCTGCACATCGACGGTCTGAAAGGCGTGGTGAAGCAGATCGGCAAGGACGTCTTCCTGCGCCGCATGCGCGAGCTCGGCGCGGTGATCAAGGCCTGCGTTCGCAACGAGGACACGCCCGCGCGGCTTGAGGCTGTGCATTTCGCGATCGTCCTGCCGGTTTGCGACGTGGAAGGCGCGCGCAGGCTGGCCAAGCGCATACAGGCGACCGTCGCCGCCGCGGGAAAACGGGCCGGCTGGGAAGTGCCGTTGACCTTATCAGCGGGAATATCCACGCCCTCGCTGTTTCCCGACGCGACTTTCGACATCGTGACATCCGATCTCGCCGCCGCCGCGCGCGAGGCGGAAGTGCAAGGCGCGGGCTCTATCGTGCTCAGTCCGGTAACGCGTCGCGAAACCGGGCCGGGCGACGCCGCGCCACTGGAAGTCGGTACCGCGCTCAAGCTGTTGGCGGAAGGCCGGGAAGAACCGGTGAAAGCGCAACTGCCGCGACTGCTGGAACGAATCGCGCCGCTGCTGAAGCTCGCGCGTCAAACGGATGCCGCGGCGCTGAAGAAAATACTGGGCGATTAGGATCGCCGAATCACACCGCGGAGCGACCTGCAAATCAACTGCCAGCCGACACGGCCCGATCCGGATCAGTTGCCGTCGCTGCCCCCGTCGTAAGGCAGCACTTCCACGCCGTTGTCTTCCGGTTCGGCTTTCTCAGACGCGTTCTTCGCGGCGCTCGCCGTGCAACGGTACACCTCGTACTGCCGTGCGCCATCCGTGACCGGGCCCAGCGCCACGACAGTGTCGCCATCCTGTTTCGCCGCATGGTTGCGCGCGAGTACGTCGAGATCACGAATGACTTCATCGGCGTGGCGTTCGAGCACGCCGACATTGTCCAGCACGCTGACCTTCACTTTGCCGAGCGACTTGCAATCATCAGGGAGGCGCTCGGCCGGCAGTACCAGTACGTCCTCGGCCGGTTTCTCCAGAGCGACCCAAGTGCAGGCGGGAGCGGACAGGCAGCACAGGCCCAGGAACAACGTGCGGTACATGGCGAATCTCCGGTTGGGATGAGTGAGGCGAAGGATAACCGGTTTGCGAATGTGATCAGGACCGCTCGACGTCATTTTGCAATCCTGTTTAGTAAGCCTAAACTCAACCCATGGGTATTCATGATCGTATTCGCGAAGCCCGCGACCAGGCGGGCATCTCCCAGACCGAGCTGGCGCGCCTGCTCGGCGTGACGCGTAGCGCGTGCAGTCAATGGGAGTCGTCGCATGGCACTGCGCCACGACGCGAGCGTCTCGAACAGCTTGCGCAATTGCTGGGCGTGAGTTTCGAGTGGCTGGCAACCGGGCGCGGCGGCAGCGGCACCGCCGCGGTCGAGGTGCCGAGCGAAACGGGCAACGAATTGCCGCCGGATCAGCAGGAAATGCTCGCGCTGTATCGCAGGCTGCCCGCGCGATTTCGTCTTGCGGTGCTCAATCTCATCCGCGACCTGCAACCCGATCGCGGCAACCCTTCCAGCTGATCGAACGATCCTCCGCTGTTCTGAACCTGCGGCCATGGCAGTGGTCGAAGCACTGCTGTCATAAGGCCGCGCGATGCTAAGATCGCCGGGTTTTTTCGAATTCAGCTGACTGAGGGGTCTTCCATGAAACGAATCTCGGGGGCGGCCATCGCCGTAACCAAGGCCGCAACAATTGCCGTGGGCATGACAGCCGTGCTCGCGGCCTGTGGGCAACAAGGTGATCAGGCGGAAAACGCCGCCACCGCCAAAACGACGAAGACGCTGGTTTCCGGCATCGATACCGCGGGTTTCGACACCGCGATCCGTCCGCAGGACGATTTCTTCCGCTACGTGAACGGTACGTGGCTCGCGAACACGGAAATCCCGGCTGACAAGTCCAACTACGGCGCGTTCAACGCGCTTTCGGACAAGGCGGAAGCGGATCTGCGCGTCATCATCGAAGAAGCCGCGGCTGCTGATGCCGCCGCCGGTACCGACACGCAGAAGGTCGGCGATTTCTACGCGACGTTCATGGACGAGGCGCGCGCGGAGACGCTGGGTGCTAAACCCGTGCAGCCGTATCTCGACGCGATCGACAGCGTGAAGAGCCATGATGATGTGCATGCGCGCATGGCGGAGCTGGTGAAGCTTGGTGTTGAAATTCCGTTCGGTGGCTTCATCGGCGCGGATGCGAAGAATTCGTCTCAGTACGCGATGATTCTCTGGCAGAACGGTCTCGGCATGCCGGACCGTGATTACTACCTGTCGGACGAAGAGAAGTTCGTGAAATTGCGCGATGCGTACACGGCGCATGTGAAAACCATGCTCGAGAAGGTCGGTCACGCGAATGCCGGCGACGCCGCCGCGAATATTCTCGCGCTCGAAACGCGCATCGCCGAGGGTCAGTGGACGCGCGTCGAAAACCGCGATGACAACAAGACCTACAACAAGATCGCGGTGGCGGATCTGGACAGTGAACTGCCGGGCTTCGAATGGGCGGCTTTCCTTGAACAGAGCGGCGCGGGCAAGGCGGAGGCGGTGATCGTTTCGCAGCCGAGCTATTTCAAGTCGTTTGCCGCGATGTTCACCGAAGTGCCGGTCGAGACCTGGAAGGACTACATGCGCTTTCATACGGTCAGCAGCTTCGCGCCGCTGCTGTCGTCGGAGTTCGTGAACGCGGACTTCGATTTCTACAGCAACACCTTGCGCGGCATTCAGGAAAACCGTCCGCGCTGGAAACGCGGTGTCGCTGTGGTTGAAGGTGCGCTGGGCGAAGTCGTCGGCAAGCTCTATGTCGAGCGGCATTTCTCACCGGAGGCGAAGGCGCGCATGGTCAAGCTCGTCGACAACCTGCTCGTCACGTTCGACAAATCCATCGACGAACTCGAATGGATGGGCGAGGAAACCAAGAAGGCTGCGCACGAGAAACTCTCGAAGTTCACCGTGAAGATCGGTTATCCGGACAAGTGGAAGGACTATTCCGGTCTTGACGTCGTTGAAGGTGATCTCGTCGGCAATGTCTTGCGTTCACGCGCTTTCGAATACGAGCGTGAGCTCGCCAAGCTTGGCCAGCCGGTCGACAAGAGCGAATGGTTCATGACGCCGCAGACGGTGAACGCGTATTACAACCCGACCACCAATGAAATCGCGTTCCCGGCCGCCATCCTGCAGCCGCCGTTCTTCAACCTCGACGCGGATGACGCCGTGAACTACGGCGCCATCGGCGGCGTAATCGGTCATGAAATCAGTCACGGCTTCGACGATTCCGGCGCCGACTATGACGGTGACGGCAATCTGCGCAACTGGTGGACGGAACAGGACCTGGCCGAGTTCAACGCACGCGGCAAGGCATTGTCCGAGCAATACAGCGAGTTCAGTCCGGTGGAAGGCATGTTCGTGAACGGTGATCTCACGCTGGGTGAGAACATCGGTGACCTGTCCGGGCTCACGATCGCGCACAAGGCGTATCGCATGTCGCTCGACGGCCAGCCGGCGCCGGAAATCGACGGTCTTACCGGTGATCAGCGTTTCTTCATGGGCTGGGCGCAGGTCTGGCGTCGCAAGTACCGTGAAGAGGAACTGATCAACCGCCTGAAGACCGATCCGCATTCGCCGTCGGAATATCGCGTGGTCGGCGTGGTGCGCAATATGCCGGAGTTCTATGAGGCGTTCGGCGTGAAGGAAGGCGATGGAATGTATCTGCCGGCGGCGGAACGCGTGAAGCTCTGGTGACCACACGATGTGACCTCACCGGTCACTCGTAACTGGTCACTCCTGAAGGAAACCGGCACATTGATGCCGGTTTTTTTTTGAGTCCTGCAATGGAACTGACGCTCACCACGCCGGCCTTGCTGTTTCCGACCATCTCCTTGCTGTTGCTCGCCTACACGAATCGCTTTCTCGCCATCGCCAATGTGATTCGCGGCCTGCACGCGCGTTACGAGAGCCAGCCGTCGGAGAACATCCTCGGCCAGATCGACAGCCTGCGACAGCGGGTGCGCCTGATCCGCAACATGCAGGCGCTCGGTATCGGCAGCCTGTTCCTGTGCGTATTGAGCATGATGGTGATTTACGTCGGCTGGCAGGAGGGTGCGAAACTGATTTTCGGTTTCTCGCTGTTCCTGCTGCTGGTGTCGCTCGGCGTGTCATTCCGCGAAATACAGCTGTCTGTGAACGCGCTGAATCTGCAGCTCAAGACGTTGCGGATGAAGTAGATAAAGAGGGGTGCAAACCTGACAACGGGTCGGGGGAACCGAAACATCCGGCCAATGGGGGAATGCCGGGTTATAAAGAGGGCTGCTTCGGTAATCCCGCTGTCATAGGGCTTGCACCCCTTAGACCGGTAACTTTGCGACCCCGCCTTTCGACGGGTGTGCCTTTGTCGTGCGGCGCTTACTCTACCAGTACGGTTTTTAAAAACAACCCTTGTGATGAAAGTGCATCATCGTTTCAAACTGATTCGCAGCTCATGACATCAAAGCAGAAGACATCCACGCCTGAACGGAGGAAACAAACATGAAACTGTTGATGACACTGGTCGCAATGTTGCTGCCGGTTGCGGCGTGGGCCGCGGACTCGCGTGATTTTTCGTTGGACGTTCCGGCGAAAGAGCTGCGGCGACTTGAACTTGAAGCCAACGTAGGTGAAGTCACGATTCGCGCGGCCGATATCGATGCGGTGGAAATACGCGCGCGACTTGAACCGGACGAGGATGGCTGGCTCGGGTCTCCGAAAAATCTCGAGGAACGCCTCGCCGAAGCCACACTGGAGCACGACGTCAGCAGCGGTGTGTTGAGCCTCAGAATCGACTATGACGAATCCGGCGACGACTCGAATCTCGAAGAACACTGGGAAATCCGCGTGCCCGCATCGCTCGCGCTCGACACGGAACTTAACGTCGGAAGCATGCAGCTTGAAGGCACGACAGGCGGCGTCCAGGCGGAGGTCAACGTCGGCGAGCTGCGCGTTGAGGTTGGCAGCGGCGATATCGATGCGCGCGTGAACGTCGGGGAACTCGACATCCGGACCGCGACGGATTCACCCGGCGAATTCGATCTTGAAACCAACATCGGCGACGCGCGGCTTCATATCGACGGTGATTCGGCCGGCCGGGATGACGGCTGGCTTGGCAAGAGCGTTACACACGACGCAGGCGGCGAGGATGACGTCAGCGCGCGCGTGAACGTCGGCGAGGTACGCGTCGACGTTCGTTGAGGGTAACGATCTCAACAAAAAAAGCCCCGCATTCGCGGGGCTTTTTTCATGCCGGAAGTGAAGTCGTTACTTGACGTCACCGATGGTCGTCACACCGCCTTCCTGCGACGCGAACCATGCCGCCAGGTCCTTGATGTCTTCATCGGTCAGCGGCGCGGCCAGCGTGCTCATGATCGGATCCTTGCGCTGCCCGGTCTTGTAGCTCCGCAGCGCGTGCACAAGGTAATCCGCGTACTGGCTCGCGAGGATCGGATACATCGGGTTCGGGCTTTGACCGTCCACGGTGTGGCAGGCGGCGCAGGTCTCGGCCTTTTGCTTGCCGGCCTCGACGTCACCGCCACGGTCCGGTTCGCTCTCGCCACCCTCGATGCCGCTCAGGTAGGCGGCGATGTCCTGGATATCCTCATCCGACAACGAGGCGGCCTGTGCGGACATGGTGGGATGCTGACGCGCGCCACTCTGATAGGCCTGCAGTGCCGCAACAATGCGTTCGGCGTGCTGACCGCCGATCTTGGGCACGTTATAGGTCGGGTAGGTGTTGGTGTAATTCGGGATGCCGTGGCAGCCGATGCAGGTTTCCGCCTTGATCCTGCCCGCTTCCGGATCGCCCGCCGCAAGGGCGGACGGGGTGGCCAGAAGGCCAGCCAGCGCGAGGCCGATAATCAGCGCTGCTCTGTTCATGTCCGTGGTCTCTCCGTGCGTGGATGTGCAAACTAGGGAACGTCAAAGGCCGCATAAAATACCAGAATTCGCCGCGCGCTGCCGGGTTGGGGCGCATGTTGGTCCGGGTCACGCTGCCGCAATGCGGGGTGCCGTGCGACGCCGATGCGGTGTAACGTGAACACCTTTTTCAGGTTGAGTGCGGCGCGGAGGAATGACACATGGTCAAACGCGTGGAAAAAACGGACGCGGAGTGGCGTGAAGAACTCTCGCCGGAGGAATATGCGGTGGCGCGCAAGGGCGCGACCGAACCCGCGTTCAGCGGTCGTTACGCCGATCATCACGATTCAGGAACTTATGAATGTGTGTGTTGTGGAACGCCGTTGTTCGAATCCGACCGCAAGTACGATTCCGGCTCGGGCTGGCCGAGTTTCACACAACCTGTCGATGCCGAGAACGTCTCGACACGTGAAGACCGGACTCATGGCATGCGTCGCGTGGAAATACTTTGTGCCGCCTGCGACGCCCACCTTGGGCATGTGTTTCCGGACGGACCGCAGCCGACGGGACTGCGTTTTTGTGTCAATTCGGCGGCACTGGATTTCAAACCGAAGGATAAGGATTAAAAGAATGAAACGTTTCTTCATGGGGGTTGCGCTGGCGTTCGCGGCGCTGTCGACGGGCGCGAATGCGGCCGCCTGCACGAACGGCAGTTCGAACGGATTTGCCTGCAGTCATATCGAATTTGAAAGTCATCTCACGGCCGCGGAACTGGGCGGCAGTAACGAGGTGCTCAACGACATCTGGGGCTGGGTCGATCCGGACAACGGCGAGGAGTACGCGATCATTGGCATGCGCAACGGAACCGCGTTCGTGCGTGTCCATCCCGACGGCACAGCGGAGTTTCTCGGCCGTCTCGAACATAGCGACGGTGATGCGAATGTCGCGAGTGATGCCGGTGCAACGACTGCCAAGGCGCATGACAAGACGAGCGGCAAGAGTGGTGACGAGTTCCTGCATTCATCGTGTCACGACGAACTGTGCGGCGAGGAAGATTCCGCGTGGCGCGATATCAAGGTGTACGACCATTACGCGTTTATCGTGAGCGAGGCCGCAGGGCATGGCATGCAGATTTTTGATCTGCATGAATTGCGCAATCTCTCCGGCGATGCGCCGGTGAATTTCGCGGCGGACGCCGCGCAGGCTTACTACGCGCATTACGCGGCGATCGGTCACGCACACAACCTCTTCATCAATGAAGCAACCGCACGCGCGTACGTTGTCGGTCATGATCGCTTGTCCGCGAATATCTTCGGTGGGCTGCACATTCTCGATATCACGGATCCGATGAATCCCGTGCATATCGGCGAAGCCAACGAAGACGGCTACACGCACGACGTGCAATGTGTCCTCTATCAGGGACCCGATCCGGATTTCGATGCCACCGACGAGCTGTGTTTCGCGAGCAACGAAGACAGTTTGACGATCTGGAACGTGACGGATGCGGCGAACCCCGTGATCGTGTCGCGCGCGACGTATTCCCAGACCGGGTACACGCACCAGGGCTGGCTCTCCGACGATCAGCGCTATTTCTTTCTGAATGACGAGCTCGATGAAACGATCACTGGCTCGCGCACGCACCTGCGCGTGTTCAATGTCGCCGATGTGAACGCACCCACGCTTGCAACTGACTATTACGCACCGAACCTTGCCATCGATCACAACAATTACGTGCACGGTCGCTGGTTGTATCAGAGCAACTACGGCGCGGGGCTGCGGATCCTCGACGTGCTCGATCCGGAGAACCCCGTCGAAGCGGCGTACTTCGATCCGCAACCGGATGACAGCGCGGATTTCTACGGCACATGGAGCAATTTCCGTTTTCCAGGCGGGCTTGTTGCGTTCAGCGATATCTATGCCGGGCTGTACGTTGTGCGTCCGACGATGAGCGAGGCGGGAGCGACGCCGGATCTCAGCGTCAGCGTTGACATGCCGTCGGCTGAAGTCACGGCGGATGACACGGTTGCCGGTGCATTCGTTGTAAGCAACACCACGGCGGATGCGAGTGACGTGCTCGTTACCGCGCACCTGCCGTCCGGCGCGACATTCGCGCAATTTGTCGCACCCCAGAACTGGAATTGCACGGACTTCGATGAAGGCAGAGTTGTCGAATGTCGCACGACGTTGATGGCCGTGAACGTGAACGAGGAGTTCACATTCACGATCGATCCCGAGTCCGGAGGTGAAGTTCGCGCGATCGTCATGGCCTATGCGCTCGAAGCGGACGCCGCGCCGGGCGACAATCTTGACGCCGCCACGTTTACCGTCGCGTCAGCACCTGTAAGCAATAGCGGCGGTGGTGGTGGCGGCGGTGTCTTGTTGTGGCTGCTGTTCGCGATGACAGGTTGCGTGACGGCTTCACGCTTGCGCTCGCGGCACGCGCGCCGTTAAGTTCAGCGGCGTTTCTCTTTATCCACTCGGGGGAGTTGTTCATGCGCTCACTTCTGTTTGCATTTTTCTTCGCTGCCGTCAGCGTTCCGGCCGCCGCTGCAACTCTGGTGCATGCCGGCCGGTTGATCGACGGCGTCAGTGACACTGTGCGCGACAACGTCACTGTCGTCATTGAAGGTGATCGCATCAGTGCTGTTGAGAACGGCTTTCGCGCGCCGGGCGAGGGCGATGAGCTTGTCGATCTGCGCGACTACACGGTGCTTCCCGGGTTGATCGATCTGCACACGCATCTGACGCGCGAACACAACCCGAACAGTTACTCGGAAGGTTTCCGGATGAACCCGGGTGACTACGCTTTCGACATGGTGCCGTTCGCCGCGCGCACGCTGTTCGCGGGTTTCACGACGGTGCGCGATCTCGGTGATCGCTACAATCTGACCGTCGCGTTGCGCGAAGCCATCGAGCGCGGCAGCGTTGCGGGACCGCGCATTTTCACGGCGGCGAAGTCCATCGCGACAACAGGTGGACATGCGGATCCGAGCAACAGCATGGCGGACGCTTTCGAAGGTGATCCCGGTCCGAAGGACGGCGTGATCAACGGACCGACCGAAGCGTACGAAGCCGTACGTCAGCGTTACAAGGATGGCGCCGATCTCATCAAGATCACAGCGACCGGTGGTGTGCTGAGTCCCGCGAAGAGCGGTCAGAATCCGCAATTCACGATTGAAGAAGTACGCGCGATTGTCGATGCCGCGGAGGATTACGGCTTTCACGTCGCCGCGCACGCGCACGGCAAGGAAGGCATGCGTCGCGCGATTGTCGGCGGCGTGCATTCCATTGAGCACGGCACGTACATGGACGACGAAATCATGCGTCTCATGAAAGATCACGGCACCTGGTACGTGCCGACGATCACCGCCGGCCGCTGGGTCGCGGAGAAGGCGAACACGCCGGGTTATTTTCCGGAAATCGTGCGACCGAAGGCCGCAGCCATCGGTCCGCAGATCCAGGACACATTCGCGCGCGCGTGGAAGGCCGGCGTGAAGATCGCGTTCGGCACCGACACCGGTGTTTCGGAACACGGTGAGAACGCGCAGGAGTTCGTCTACATGGTGGAAGCGGGCATGCCGCCAATGGCGGCGATTCAGTCCGCAACGGGACGTGCTGGCGAAATGCTCGGCAAGACGGATGATCTTGGCAGCGTGCGCGCGGGTCGCTTCGCGGATCTTGTCGCCGTCGCCGGCGATCCGCTCGCGGATATCAGCCTGCTGCAGGACATCAAGTTCGTGATGAAGGCGGGCACGATTTACAAGTCGCCCTGAACGAGCGCAGATAACAACGCATGAACGAAATGACGCACAGTCAGATGCTGTATCAGGACGACGCGTATCTGCGTGAATGTGAAGCGCGTGTTGTCGCGCTGCGTGACGGCGCCGTTGTGCTTGACCGGACCGTGTTCTATCCGCTCGGCGGCGGACAGCCGGGCGATACCGGTGTGTTATGCACAAACGATGAACGCGAGATTGCAGTAACGGATACGCGACGTGATCGCGAGAGCGGTGAAATTCTGCATTGCTGCGACACGACGGGAATTGGCGTCGGCGATTCGGTCACCGCGTGCATCGACTGGACCTGCGGCACCGGTACATGCGCGTGCACACCTGTCTGCATCTGTTGAGTGCGGTGATCGTCGCGCCGGTGACGGGCGGGCAGGTCGGTGATGGTTACGGCAGACTGGATTTCGATTTGCCGGAGACACCGGATCGCGATGACGTCGAGCAACGCGTCAACGCATTGATCGCACGCGATGCCGCAGTGCGATTCCGCTGGATCACTGACGCGGAACTCGATGCGCGTCCGGAACTTGTCAAGACAATGTCCGTCCAACCACCACGCGGACTCGGTCGTGTGCGTCTCGTCGATGTCGAACACATCGATCTGCAGCCCTGCGGTGGCACGCACGTTGCGCGCACCGGCGAGATTGGTGCGGTGCATGTGGCGAAGATCGACAAGAAGGGCAGGCAGAATCGACGACTGCGTCTTGAGCTCGTTTCTGCATGAGAATGCCGGCGCCGAAAACGTGGCGCTGAAAACATCACTCTGAAAACTTACGGTTCCTCTATTCAATGAAAGAGCTTGTGCACAATTTCTGGTTTCGACTGCTGGCCTCCGGTGCATTCGCATCGCTCGTGGTCATTGTTATTGTCGGCGGCGCGATCCGCTATTACACGCCGCCGCCGCAGGATCCGACCTTGAGTCAGTTGAAGGAAGTCCGCATCGTGAATCTCGCGGAGAATCCGTTGCTCGCCGAAGCGATCCGCAAGGAGCGCGAGAAACATGGCGAGGCGGAGCCGGAACGCGAGGTGCCGCCACCGCCGCCACCACGTCCGGAACGCCAGGTTTCCGGATTCGTGCAGCTCGAATACACCATCAATCCCGATGGCACCGTAAGTGATGTGGTCGTGCTCGGTTCCGCGCCCGCCGGCGTGTACGAGCAACAGGCGATCGCGCGGATCAGCCGCAGCATGCACGCACCGATGTTCAATGATGCCGGTGAAGCCATCGCCCGCCGTACCAACGAAATCATCGAATTCAGTGTTCCCGCCAGCGAACTGCGCAATTCCAGACTAGAGTCAAAGTAAGAGCGTCTCCAGCGTGACCCGCGCACAACGTGCGTGCGGCACGTGGGGCACAGCGCCCCGAGGAGGCCCTGTACGGAGGACTCGGTCATGCGCTACTTCACAGGATTCATCGGCGGGTTTGTTGTCGCTGTGTTGCTGCTGGTTTTCCAGAATCATCTCGTCAGCGGCGAGCGCAATATCCAGCCGCCGCCAAATCATGTCATCGCGCTCGCGACGGTCACCAACAGTCGTCCTGCCGAGATAAAACCTTACGAACCCAAGGAACCGCCACCGGAACCCGAGCGGGTGAAAAAACCGTTGCCGGCGACGGATCCTTCCGAGCCGCGAACGGTGCGACCGGAGCTTACGCTCACACCTCGCATCACCGGCGTTCCCGGAACGGGTGACGGTCCTTATATATCGTGGACTGACGGACCGATGCGCGGGGACGGACCTGCCGTCCTGAAGTCCGCGGTCGCGCCGCAATATCCGGGCATCGCGCTGCGCGAAGGGATCGAAGGAGAGGTGGAAGTGGAGTTCACCGTACTTGCGGACGGCAGCGTCATCGATGTGCGCATCGTGCGCGCAACACCTGCCGGCATGTTCGAGCAGAGCGCGCGCCGCGCGGTGCTCGGCTGGCAATTCATGCCACGCATGGAGAACGGCACCGCGATGACAACACGCGTGCGGCAGGTGATCGAGTTTCGATTGCCGAAGGAGTGAATCGCGGAGCGTCGGGATTCGCGTTGGCGAATCCCGTGCGCTCAACGCAACAGGCGAGGATTCAGGCTGTAGGTTCCTGTGACTTCGGTTTCCGCAAGTACGTGATTCTCAATGGCGCGCTCGACATCCTTGCCCGTGAACGCACCATCGACCGGACACCGTTCGAGATCGGTCGCGTAAAGCCGGAAATGATAGTGATGCACGATGCTGTCATTCCACGGCGGACAAGGCCCGTCGTATCCGAAATATTCGCCTTCCATGTCATCGTCATCCGCAAACCAGTTCGTGTAATCGTTCAGTCCCTGGCGAGAATTCTCCGGTCCGCCGGGATCATCCTTGCCGTGCGGAACGACACCATCCGAGCTCGCACCTTCGTCGATGCCGGTCAGCTGCGGCGGAATGTCCACCATCACCCAGTGATAGAAATCGGTGCGTTTGAGTTTCGCCGGCACTTCGCGGCCTTCTTGGTTCACGTCATCACCTTGCGTCGGCGCATCGCCGTCAACGCAAATCAGCACGAGACTGCGCGCGCCCTCCGGAACGTTCGACCAATGCAGCGCGGGATTGCGGTTGTCACTGAACTGAACGTGATTTTCCGCGTCCGGTTTCGCGAACGCGAAACGGACTGGAATGCTTTCACCGTGACGAATGCCGTCGATTTCGAGTTTCATGATCTGCCTCGTGCTGTTGCGAAAGCCCGTCTTCGAGTCTAGGTCAAAGGCACGCGCGGACCAAGGCACGCTGTTTTCGCTGATGAATTTCCGCAGGAATACGATGTTTACTTCCCGCAATCACTCGGCAGCGTGACGTACTCCTCGAGCCGGCTTTCGCCGTTCACCACGCCGGCGACGCGTGTCAGCAATCCGCCGTTCGGCAGCAATCGATAAGTGATCCGGCGTGGAAAATCGTGCGTGTCGTTCTCGAACGCGGCCTTGTCGGGTTCGAGTTCCACGAGCCGGAAACGCGGTGCGTCCTTGCGGCCGGATGGATAGGGTTGCAGCCATACCGCTTCGTCATCCGCATAAATGCGCAGGAACTCGAAAAAGCGCAGCTTGCCGTCACGCACCGTCTTGACCGTGCCGAGCAGACTTCCGCCATCGGTGTCACCATAGTTTTCCTCGATGCGTACGCCGCGCGTTTCGCCCGTCCAGCAACCTTGCAGGAAACCGAGAGCGCCGGGCAACGTGTGTGGCAACGGATCGGCAGCGAGCAACAGCAGTGTGAACAGGAATGTTTGCATGCAGGAATTCCCGGAAGGAAAATCTGCGCGGATGGTACCTCGCCCCGCGGCGGCGTCATATCACTCACGATCTTTTAAACGAAGAGCAGTCAACAATGAACGAACAACGCGATTCCTCAAACGCAGCCGACGTCACGCTGATCCATCACGAGCAGCGGACCTGGACAATCGTCGCTTACGTGTTTCACCTGTTCGGCGCGGTGCTCGCCTTGCCAAGCATCCTCGGACTCGTGATGAATTACGTATTGCGAGACAACGCGCTGCCCGAATCGCGCAGCCATCACGACTGGATGATAAGAACGTTCTGGTGGGCGCTCGCATGGACCGTGCTCACGTGGATACTGTGGCTGACGTTCATCGGCATTCCACTCGCCATGCTGCTCGGTTGCGTGATCTGGTTGTGGTGGATGTATCGTCACATTCGCGGTCTTCTGCGCCTGGCCGATCACTTGCCGATGCCTGATTGAATGTCGTCTACGTTATTGATCGCGTGATTGCATTCAAACCCCGCTTGGTCGGGTTTGCGTGCCGATGTTAAGGTTCCGCTTCCCCGTTGCCGGGAGAACTTCTTGGGTCATCACGCCGCGTATTCCATCGCCATTGTCATCGCCCTCGGCCTGCTTGCGCAGTGGAGCGCATGGCGCGTCCGGCTGCCCGCCATCGTGTTGCTGCTGGTGTTCGGTCTTGTTGCCGGACCGGTGCTCGGACTGATCAATCCCAGCGAGGATTTCGGTGATTTCCTTCGACCCGTAATCAGCCTGTGCGTCGCCGTCATCCTGTTCACCGGCGGCTTGAGTCTGCAGTTTCACGAATTGCGCGAAGCGGCAAGCGGTGTGCGCCGGCTGGTTTATTTCGGTGTGCCGCTCGCCTGGCTGTTCGGTACGCTCGCGGCGCATTTTGTCGGCGGTATTTCATGGCCGGTGGCGCTGACATTCGGCGCGATCATCGTGGTCACCGGCCCTACCGTGATCATTCCCATGCTGCGCCATGCAATGCTCAACCGACGCACGGCGTCATATCTGAAATGGGAAGGCATCATCAACGATCCCATCGGCGCGCTGCTCGCCGTGCTGGTGTTTCAGTATCTGATCTACAGCGGTGCGGGCGGCGCGCTGAACGAAACCATCGCCGGACTCGGCCGCGCGATTCTGGTCGGCGGCCTGCTTGGCGTTGTGCCCGGCTGGCTCACGGGCAAGGCGTTTCATCGCGGCTACGTGCCGGATTATCTCCAGCCGCCGATCACGCTCGCGCTGGTGCTCGCGGTTTATGTCGGTGCGAACGAAGCGCAGCATGAAGCCGGACTGCTCGCGGTAACGGTGCTCGGCATTGTGATGGGCAACATGGGATTGCCGAGCATTCAGGAAATGCGGCGCTTCAAGGAATACATCACCATCCTGCTGGTGTCCGCGGTGTTCGTCGTGCTGACCGCGGATCTCAGACCTGACGTCATCGCACGCATCGACTGGCATGTTGCGGCGCTCATTGCCGTCGTGATGCTGGTGGTGCGTCCGTTGACGATCTGGCTTGCGACCATCGGTGCGGACATCGACTGGCGTGATCGCGTGCTGTTGAGCTGGATCGCGCCGCGCGGCATCGTCGCCGCCGCGGTCGGCGGTCTCTTCGGTCCCGCACTTTACGGCGCCGGTTACGCGGACGCCGACCTGCTCGTGCCGTTGATCTTTTCACTGGTGTTCGCGACGGTGCTCGCGCACAGCTTCACGCTGGGACCGCTGTCACGGTGGCTGAAACTGGCCTCGCAGAAAGGCAATCGCGTACTGCTCGTCGGCGCGTCGCCATGGAGCACGGAACTCGCGCGCATGCTCAAATCGCTCGACATCGGCGTGCTGCTCGTCGATACATCATGGCATCGTCTGCGTGAAGCGCGGCTCGCCGGCGTTCCCGTTTACTATGGGGAACTGCTTTCGGAAAACGCCGAGCAATCGCTTGAACTTCACGATGTCGGCACGCTGTTCGCGCTCACCAGCAACGACGCCTACAACGCGCTGATCTGCACCGCATTCGCCAACGATCTCGGTCGCAACAGAATTTACCAGTTGCCGATGTACTCAGCGGACGACGACGATCCGCGCGCAATGGCACGAACGATGCGTGGCCAGGTCGCGTTCAGTGAAGCGGCCGTCTACGAAGATCTGTGGTCGCACCTCGCAGCGGGCTGGAACTTCCATAAATCGAAGCTCACGGAAAGTTACGGCTGGGAGGAATATCTCCACGAATGCGCCGAGAACACCATTCACATCATGCGTGTGGATGATGATGGAGAAATCATCGTGCATTCACCGCAACGCAAGTTCGAGCCGCGCGTCGGCGATACGGTGTTGAGTTTCGGTCCGGAGAGAACCGCGTCGCTGAAAAACACGCTCAGTCAGTCCACGGAAGAAACGGAGGAATGATGTCAAACGCACCCGCGAGCGAACGTCTGTTCATCGACGGTCCGGTCGGCAGACTGGAAGCTGTGCTTGAAACACCCGCTGACGTGCAGGAACCCGCCGCGGTTGCCGTGGTCTGTCATCCGCATCCCTTGCATCAGGGCACGATGCTGAACAAGGTCGCACACACGTTGGCGCGCAGCTTCGTGCAACTCGGCGCACCGGCGCTGCGTTTCAACTTTCGCGGTGTCGGCAGGAGCGAAGGCGAGTTCGCGAATGCAATTGGCGAAGTCGATGATGCACTCGCAGCGCTGGATTTCGTGCACGCGCGTTGGCCGCAGGCGAAACTCTGGCTCGGCGGATTTTCCTTCGGCGCACAAGTGAGTCTCGCGGCCGTGCATGCGCGTGACATCGAATGGCTGGTGACGGTCGCGCCGCCGGTGGAACGCATGAAACTTGATGCGTTCGAAGTGCCAAACTGCGACTGGTTATTGATACAAGGCGGCGCGGACGAAGTGGTTGACCCGGACGGCGTCGCGCGCTGGGCGAAATCGCTGAACCCGGCGCCGGTGTTTGAATGGCTGCCCGGCGTCGGGCATTTCTTTCACGGACACCTCACCGAATTGCGCGAGATCATTCAGCGCCACGCGCCCGACGCCCGATAATGAATTTCACAATGATTGCTTTCACTGTCTTTCAAGGAGTTTTTCGAATGCGTTCACTGGCGGTTTTTTTCTGTCTCGCGCTCGGCCTGTCCTTGCCTGCTCAAGGAGATGATCTCGACAACCTCGACGTGTTGTCACAAGCGCAGTTCCGCATGCTCGCGCAGGACCTGACAGGTGTTCTTAATTACAAGGCATTGCAACCGGCGGAACCGTTGGGCGTGATCGGTTTCGATGTCGGACTCGAAGCGAGCGCGATACGCATCGAGAACAGCGACGTATGGGAACAGGCCGGCGTCGACGTTTCCACGCTGCCGCTGGCACGGATTTCGGCGACCAAGGGATTGCCGCTCGGCTTCGACGTCGGCGGTTTCATTGCGACGGCGCCGGGAACGGGTCTGAAAAATTACGGCGCACAGTTGCGCTACGCGATTCTGGAAGGCGGCGTTGTTTCTCCCGCGATCGGTTTGCGCGCCGCCGTCACGCGACTTGAAGGCGTTGACCAGCTCGGCTTCGATACGCGCAGCCTGGATGTTTCCATTTCAAAAGGTTTCGGTCCGCTTACGCCGTACGGCGGTCTGGGTCGCGTATGGGCGGACGCAGCGCCGGGTGCTGCAACCGGTCTTGCAGAAGAAAGCATTCATGAAACGCGCGCGTTTGCGGGCGTACGCTTCAGCATGATCGTGCTGCAGTTCGCGTTCGAAGCGGAAAGAATCGGCGAGACCACAGGTTATTCCGCGAGGCTCGGCTTCGGTTTCTGATGGAACATTGCGAGATGACAGAGGTCGCATAACCGACCGAAGACATGTAGAGGAAAGGCAATGCTGGGACGATTGAAATCATTATTGCGCAACACGCTGGGTGACACCGTTGAAATCGAAGCGGATCTCGAGCACGACGTGCGTCTCGCCTGCGCCGTGCTGTTGGTCGACGCCGCGCGCGCCGATCATTCAGAACAGGATGACGAGATGCGCACAATCGAACGGTTGCTGCGCGAACGTTTTGATCTTGCGCCGCAGGAAACAGCGGCGCTCGTGAAGCATGCGAGCGAGAAGCTGGATCACTCGGTGGCGCTGCAGGGCTTCACACGTCAACTGACGAACACGCTCGATGAATCGGAACGCGCGACGATTGTCGGAATGCTCTGGGACGTGGTTTACGCTGACGGCAAGCTGGATTCCTGGGAGGAGCATCTTGTGCGCCGGATCGCGGATCTGCTGTACGTGCCGCACAGCGAGTTCATCCGCAGAAAGCTGGAATCAGAAAAGAAAAACCGGGGCTAGAGCCCCGGTTTTTTTTCCGAGGTTTTGACACCTCAAACCATGTCTTTCAGGCCCTTCAGCGGGAGGACCTTCACGACCTTGCGTGCCGGCTTCGCCTTGAAGACGGTTTCTTCACCCGTGAACGGGTTGATGCCTTTACGTGCCTTCGTCGCGGGCTTCTTGATCACCTTGACCTTCATCAGGCCGGGAACGGTGAACAGGCCCGGACCGCGGCCGCTCAGGTTCTTCTTCATGGCCTTGCCGAGGGCGTCAAACACAGCGTTGACTTCCTTCTTGCTGAGACCGGTGTCATCGGAGATGAAGCCGATCACTTCCGATTTTGTCGGTGGCTTCTGTGCAGCGTTGCTGGCAGCAGTCTTTTTCTTGGCGGCGGGCTTTTTCTTGGCGGCCATTCAGTGTCTCCTTGCGGAAAGATGATGGAATTCACGCGCGCAAAAATAGCACAAGTGATCGTGCTTTTGTCCAGTAATTTACGGGATATGCGCGTTTTTCAATTCGCGAAGAACTGTTGCTTGAAATGCACGGTATGCGTTTGCGCACGATCCTCCGGCGTCACCTTGATATCGAATATCAGCGTTTCGCCGTCCGCAACGTTGATTTCCGCAATGTAATAGATGGCCTTCGGCTCGCCTTCCTCGACGATCTTGCGGACATTCACGTTCTTCACCTGACCGGAAAGATTGGCAGTGTGCACGTTCACGCGCGCCTCGACGGGAATTCCCGTTGTGCCTTCCTGCTTGCGCGTGACAGCGACGTTCAGCAGCGCGCGATTGCGACTGCGGACCACGTCGTATGCGGACGCGACGGCGGGCGCGAGCTGATCGGTCGACAGCGCGTTGTAATGAACAAGATAGTCGCCCACGTCCTCGCTGCCGCCGGCGGCTGCCGGTGCCGTGATGACATATGCAAGAAGTGTCGAAAGCAGCAAGGCGATGAAGACAGATGCGCGCATGGAAGCCTCCTTTGAATCCGAGAGCCTGTATTCAAACTATAGCTTACGATTGCGCGCGTCGATCAATCGGAACCGACACCGGCAGGCACAACGCGCGGCGCACGGATGCGAAAGCGTTTCCGCCGACCGGTCTCGCCGGACAGCAATTCGACAGCGGCGGGTGCCACGCCGAATTCGCGGGCAAGGAACTTGATGAGGTGCGCGTTCGCCTTCCCGTCGACAGGCGGCGCGGTGATTCGTACTTTGATCGTATCACCGTAACGTCCGGCGAATTCGTCGTGACTGGCGCGCGGCTGCACGTGGACGTGCAGGATCACATCGCCGTTAACCCAACGGCAGTAATCCGTTGATGCTGTCAGCGCAGGAGTCCCGGCAACGGAATGAGGAAGTTGACGAACTGCAGGAGGATGATTGCGAACAGCGGTGAAAGATCGAGGCCGCCAAGCGAAGGAATGATCTTGCGGAACGGCCGGAGCAGCGGTTCGTTCAGCGTGTGGAGCATGCTCGCCACCGGGCTCCAGCCCGGACTCACCCAGCTCAGAATCACCTGCACCAGAATGGTGAAGAAATACAGATGAATGAGCAGCACGATGCATTTCAGTGCCGCATAGAAAAATATTCCGAGTAACGGTATGCCGTGGCCTGCGATCGCGAGCAGCACGGCAACCGTCACCAGCGCGACGACGTAGTAAAGCAGCAGAGCGGCGAAATCGATGCCCCACGCGCCGGGAATCACGCGGCGAAGCGGTCGCAACAGGGGATTGGTGGCACGCACGACAAACTGAGATAACGGATTGTAGAAATCCGCGCGCACAAGTTGCAGCAAAAAGCGCAGCAGCACGACCATGGCATACAGGCTGACCAGCGTGTTGACGAGAAACAGCACGGCCGCTGAAACATTGCCGCTCATTTTTCACTGTCCTCGCGTTGTGCGATCTCACGCGAAAGTTCCGCTGAACGCTCGCAGGCAGCGCGCACCGCGTCCGTGAAATCTGTCGCGAAGCCGCTGTCACCAAGATGATTCAGTGCCGCCGCCGTGGTGCCGCCAGGCGAGGTGACGCGTTCACGCAGCTTGCCCGGCTCTTCCGCGCTTTCAAGCGCCATGCGTGCGGCACCGTACGCGGTCTGCAATGTCAGAAGACGCGCGGTTTCGGCAGGCAGACCGAGATCGCGGCCTGCTTTTTCCAGCAGTTCCATCAGAAGAAAAAAATACGCCGGACCGCTGCCGGAAACGGCGGTTACCGCGTCGAGGTGTTTTTCGTCATCCACCCAGCGCACGATGCCGACGGAGCGGAGAATCGATTCCGCTTTTTCGCGTTGCGCTTCGGTCACTTCATCATTTGCATACAGTGCAGTGGCGCCGCAGCGAAGCAGTGCCGGCGTGTTCGGCATTGTTCTGACAACGGCCGCGCTGCCGCCGAGGCCTTCGCGAATGAGGCTTTCAGTGATGCCTGCGGCAATGGAGATAACGAGCGGATGATTTTTTCTCGCCGCTGCGCTGATTGATGCGAGCGCCTTGGTCATGACTTGCGGTTTGACCGCAAGCACGATCACGTCGGCTTCGGCGGCGACTTCGGCGTTATCGGAGGTGACGTGAACACCGAATTTTTCCGCGAGGCTTTCCAGCGCTTCCGGAAACGGATCGGAAACCCGGATGCGACTCGCCTCGCAGCCGCCACTGATCAATCCGCCGATCAGACTGCGGGCCATATTGCCGCCGCCGATGAAAGCGATGGTGGTGTTTTCCATGGTCATCGATTTTTGTTGAATGCTTTGAATGAGGCGGGACAGGATAGCGCGCTGTGGTTTCGCTGTCAGCCGCGCGGGCCGAAGAGCGCGGTTCCGATCCGGACCATGGTGCTGCCTTCGAGTATGGCGGCGCGAAGGTCGGCGCTCATGCCGATAGATAATGTGTCAAGTGGATGACCTGCTGCGCGCAACTCCTCGAACAGCGTGCGCAGGCGAGCGAAGCTTGCGCGCTGTTGCGCGCTGTCGCTCGTGTCGGCGGGGATCGCCATCAGGCCGCGCAAGCGCAGTCGCGGCATTTGCGCGACACGCGTTGCCAGCGCCGGCAGCAAGACAGGATCGACTCCGGCTTTCTGCGGTTCGGCGTCGATGTTGACCTGCAGGCAGACGTTCAGCGGCGGTAGTGTTTCAGGACGATGCGCGTCAAGACGTTCCGCGACGCGTTCACGATCGACGGTCTGCACCCAGTCAAAACGCGCGGCCAGTTCACGTGTCTTGTTCGTTTGAATCCGGCCGATGAAGTGCCAGGTCGCGCCGCAACCCGCGAGCGTGTCGAGCTTCGGCAGCGCTTCCTGCAGATAGTTTTCGCCGAAATCCGTCTGTCCGGCGTCGAGCGCTGCGGCGATGTCGGCGGATGTGCGAGTCTTGCTCACCGCAACGAGCCGGACCTCGGCGGGATCGCGGCCGGCTTCGCGAGCGTACGCTTCGATACGGTCACGAACTGTCGCGAGCGCAGCGGCAATGTCTGTCATGGGCTGGCGGTTCCTTCAGTTGCGCGAACAGGGTGTTCGCTATACTTTATCGAAAATTCGCATGCGGCCGTGTGCAAAGTCCTGTCCGGGACCAGTCAAGAGCCGTTCACACTACAAGAAATACTCCAGGGTGGGTCCATGGCAGTCGATATCGCCCAGCTTCTCGCGTTCGGCGTCAAGAATGGCGCTTCCGATCTTCACCTTTCCGCCGGCGTGCCGCCGATGATCCGCGTCGATGGCGACATGCGGAAAATCAACATGCCGGCGCTGCAGCACAACGATGTCCACGACATGGTCTACGACATCATGAGCGACAAGCAGCGCAAGGATTACGAGGAATTTCTCGAATGCGACTTTTCCTTCGAGATTCCCGGTCTCGCGCGTTTCCGCGTGAATGCGTTCAACCAGAACCGCGGCGCCGGTGCGGTGTTTCGTACCATTCCTTCGAAGATACTTTCGCTCGAACAGCTGAACGCGCCGAAGATTTTCGAGGACATCGCGAAAACGCCGCGCGGTATCGTGCTGGTGACCGGGCCGACCGGTTCGGGTAAGTCAACGACGCTTGCCGCGATGATCAATTACATCAACGAAAACGACGCGGGTCATATTCTCACCATCGAAGACCCGATCGAATTCGTGCACGAGACCAAGAAATCGCTCATCAACCAGCGCGAAGTGCATCGCGACACGCTCGGGTTCAACGAAGCGCTGCGCTCGGCGCTGCGTGAAGATCCCGACTGCATTCTCGTCGGCGAAATGCGCGATCTTGAAACCATTCGTCTTGCGCTGTCCGGCGCGGAAACCGGACACCTGGTATTCGGCACGCTGCATACGAGTTCCGCGGCGAAGACCATCGACCGTATCGTCGACGTGTTTCCCGCCGCCGAGAAGGACATGGTGCGCGCGATGCTGTCGGAATCGCTGCGCGCGGTGATTTCGCAGTCGCTGCTGAAGAAGATCGGCGGTGGCCGTGTTGCCGCGCATGAAATCATGATCGGCACGCCTGCCATACGAAATCTCATTCGCGAAAACAAGATTGCGCAGATGTACTCGGCCATCCAGACTGGCCAGCAGTACGGCATGCAGACACTGGACCAGTGCCTTCAGGATCTGCTCAAGAAAGGCATGATCACCAAGGAAGACGCGCGCACGAAAGCGGCCAACAAGGAAACGTTCGCATAAAGCCGTTTGTCAGCGCCGCGTGCGAGCGCGGCCGATCACCAGGGGCCAACCATGGAACGCGAACAAGCAATCAAATTGATGCAGGATCTGTTGCGCGCGATGAAAGCGAAGAACGGGTCCGATCTTTTCATCACCGCGGGCTTTCCGCCTGCAATGAAAATCGATGGCCAGATGACGCCGGTGAGCGACAAGCCGTTGTCGGTGGATCAGGCGGCGATGCTGGTGCGCGCGATCATGAACGATCGCCAGACCAAGGAATTCGACGCGACGAAGGAATGCAATTTCGCGATCAGTCCGCCGGCCATCGGCCGTTTCCGCGTGAATGCGTTCGTGCAGCAGGGCCGCGCGGGTTGCGTGCTGCGCACCATCACCACCGACATTCCTGATTTCGACAAGCTCGGCCTGCCGGAAGTGCTGCGTGAGGTCGTGCTTTCCAAGCGCGGCCTCGTGATCGTCGTCGGCGGCACCGGTTCGGGCAAGTCAACGACACTCGCGGCGATGCTCGGTGTGCGCAACAAGAGCACGCGCGGTCATATCATCACCATTGAAGATCCTGTCGAGTACGTGCATCCGCATCTCGGTTGCGTCATCACGCAGCGCGAAGTCGGTGTCGACACGGATTCCTGGGAAGCGGCGCTGAAGAACACGTTGCGCCAGGCGCCGGACGTGATTCTCATCGGCGAAATCCGCGACCGCGAAACGATGGAACACGCGGTGCAGTTCGCGGAAACGGGACATCTGTGTCTTTCCACGCTGCACGCGAACAGCGCGAACCAGGCGCTCGATCGCATCATCAACCTGTTCCCCGAAGAACGGCGCGAGCAGTTGCTGATGGATCTTTCGTTGAATCTCAAGGCGGTCGTTTCGCAGCGCCTGATCAAGAAGGGCGATGGCAAAGGTCGCGCCGCGGCGCTGGAAATTCTGCTCAATTCACCGCTGATCGCGGATCTGATCTTCAAAGGCGAAGTGGCGCAGATCAAGGAAATCATGGCGAAGTCGAACGAACTCGGCATGCAGACCTTCGACCAGGCGCTGTTCAATCTTTTCGAAGCCGGCCAGATCACGTACGAGGAAGCGATCCGCAACGCCGATTCGCAGAACGAACTTCGCCTGCGTATCAAGTTGCAGAGCAAGCATTCGAAGCAGGCGTCGAAGGAAGACGAGTTTGGTCTCAAGCTGGAGGAGCAGGACAAGGGCAAGCGCCTGTGACAGATCGAATCAAGGAATCACTAACGACATGAACATTTCGCCGCTGCTGAAACTGATGGTCGAGAAGAATGCTTCCGACCTGTATTTCACGTCCAATTCGCCCGTCAAGATCAAGATCGAAGGCAAGGCCGTGAACGTCGGCAAGACGGTACTCGACGCGGAAGCCGTGCAGAAAGCGGCTTACGGCATCATGAACGAAGAACAGATTCAGTTCTTCGAATCCAACATGGAAATCGACTTCGCGATTTCCGAGGCAGGCGCGGGACGGTTCCGCGTCAACGTATTCCGCCAGCGCGGCCAGGTCGCGATGGTGCTGCGCTACATTCCGTCGAATATTCCGACGCTCGACAAGCTCAACATGCCGCCGGTGCTGCGCGATCTGATCATGCACAAGCGTGGTTTGTTGTTGATGGTGGGCGCGACCGGTTCCGGCAAATCAACGACGCTTGCCGCGATGATCAATCACCGCAACGAGCAGAGTTCCGGACACATCCTCACGATCGAGGATCCGGTCGAGTTCACGCATCCGAACAAAAATTGCATCGTGAATCAGCGCGAGATCGGCCAGGACACGCACTCGTATCACAACGCGTTGAAAAGCTCGTTACGTGAAGCGCCCGACGTGATTCTCATTGGCGAGATTCGCGACCGTGAAACCATGGAAGCGGCGATCGAGCTCGCCGGCACGGGACATCTCGCGATTTCCACACTGCATGCGAACAACGCGAACCAGACCATGGATCGCATCATCAACATGTTTCCCGAACAGTTGCACAAGCAGTTGTTCATGGATCTCTCGCTGAACCTGCGCGGCATCATTTCGCAACGGCTCGTGCCCGCGAAGGATGGCAAGCGTGTCGCTGCGGTCGAGATTCTGCTCAACACGCCGCACATCGCTGACCTGATCCTGAAAGGCAAGGTGGATGAAGTGAAAGAAGCGATGCAGGAAAGTCCGGAGAAAGGCATGCAGACGTTCGACGACTCGCTGTTCGAGCTTTACCAGGCCGGCAAGATCGAACTGGAGGAAGCGCTGAAGAATGCGGATTCGCGCGCGAACCTGGAAGCGAAGATCAACTTCGGGTAAAGCCAAAGAGCAATGGACAGGATTTAAAGGATTTTTCAGGATTAACAGGAAAGAATGGATTTATAAAACAACAGGGCCGCATCGCGGCCCTGTTTCTTTAACCAGAAATCGTGTAAATCCTGTTCTTCAAATCCTGTCAACCTGTCCATTGCACTTGCTTTTAATTTGCAAACACCTTGTACGCGTCAAACACCGGCCCGTCCACGCAAACTCTCTTCATCGCCGGACCGTTATCGGTTTCAACGCGAACGACGCAACCCGCGCAACCGCCGACGGCGCACGCCATGTGTTCTTCGAGTGATACCTGGCAAGGCAGGTCGAAGTCCCGCGCGAGTTTCGCAACCGCGGCGAGCATCGGCGTCGGCCCGCAGGTGTAGACAGCCGCTTCATCACGCTGCTTCTCGTCGAGTCCGTTCAGCCACGCGCGGGCGAGATCGGTCACGTAGCCTTCGAAACAGCCGGCGTAGCCTTGCAGACTCGCAAGTCGGCTCGGAATTCCCCAGTCGTCCATCAGCGGCATGCCGCCAATCACGCCATCAGGCAGACCAGGCACCATGATCGACGACGGTTGCACCTTGAAGGGGAACGGCACTTCGGAACCCATGATCACGAACGGCTTCCAGTTCGTTTCCTTGTCGCGTCGCAGATGATCCGCAATGAACACCATCGGCGGAATGCCGACGCCACCGCCGATGAGAAGCGCGCGCGGTTTCGCGGGATCGGGCGTGAATGGAATTCCGATTGGTCCCATCATGCTGAGAACGTCGCCGACATGACGTTGCGCCAGCAATCGCGTGCCGTCGCCGATCGCCTTGTACAGCATTTCGACCCAGCCTTCTTCGCGTGAGACACGCATGATGGACATCGGCCGGCGCATCGGAAGCGCGGGATCACAAGTGATATGTACGAAACTTCCGGGCTGCGCGCTCGCAGCGCACTTCGGCGCGTTCACGCGCAGCACGTATTGCTCGCCAGGGAAACTTTGATGCGCGAGGATTTCCGCATCCTCGACAAAAATCGTACCGCGATGCGCTCGCGCCATCGCGTCAGTTGCAACGCTCATCTTTGCTCCATCAATGTCGCCAGCACTGCCATGCGTACGGCGACGCCATTGTTCACCTGTTCGAGAATGACTGATCGCGGACCATCGGCAACTGCGTCGGAAATTTCCACGCCGCGATTCATCGGTCCCGGATGCATGACGATGGCGCCCGGCTGGATGATGTCGAGCCGCTGTTCGTTCATGCCGAATTGGCGATGATATTCCGCGAAGTCCGGAATGTTGCCGGACTGCATGCGTTCTTTCTGGATGCGCAGCATCATCACCACGTCGCAGTCGCGAATGCCCGCGTCCATATTGGTGAAATGCATGCCTGGCAGGTTTTCATCTTTTGGCAGCAGGTTTTCCGGGCCGACGATGCGAAGGTCTTTCACGCCGAGTGCCGCGAGCGCGTGGACCGCGGAACGCGCGACGCGCGAGTGGCGGACGTCGCCGACAATCGCGATGCGCAGTGTTTCGAAATTCTTCTTGTGCTGGCGGATGGTCAACGCATCCAGCAAACCTTGCGTCGGATGATTCGCGTGCGATTCGCCGGCGTTGATCACAGCAACATGCGGCGCGACGTTTTCCGCAATCATCTGCTGCACACCGGTTTCCGCGTGGCGGATCACGAAAACATCGACGTTCATCGCCTGCAAGGTGTGCACGGTATCAAGCACCGTCTCGCCTTTCGCGGCGGACGAGAGATTGATGTCGAGGTTCAATACGTCGGCGCCGAGTCGCCGCGCGGCGAGCTCGAATGAAGCGCGCGTGCGCGTGCTGGTCTCGAAGAACAGATTGGCAACGGTGACACCGCGCAGGATGTCATGACACGTGACGAGCTCACCCGGTCGCGTGACAAACTGTTGCGCATGATCCAGCAATGTTTGCAGGCGCGCGGTGCCGAGACCGTCGAGCGAAAGGAGATGGCGCAGTTTTCCTTCCGCATCGATCTGGATGTTTTTCGTGAATGCGCTCATTCGGATTTCCGCTGCGAGTTGAGCCAGGTTTCCAGCAGCACGCAGGCTGCGGCGCTGTCGATCTCGGGTTTCGCGATGCGTCCGCGGCGGCCTTCCTTGCGCGCTGTGCGCAATCGGTCTTCGGCTTCGATGGAACTCAGCCGTTCGTCGATCGAATGTACCGGCAGATTGAAACGTCCATGCAACTGGCGGCCGAAGCGTTCGGCGCGATCGGTCATGTCCTGGCGCGAATCGTCCATATTATAAGGAATGCCGATCACCATTGCTGCCGGTCGCCATTCTTCGACAAGCCGCGCGATGGCGTCCCAGTCCGGCGCACCGTCACGTGCATTCAAGGGTGCGAGTGGACTTGCGGTGCGCGTCAATGATTGCCCGACCGCGACGCCGATACGGCGCAGGCCGTAGTCGAAGCCGAGCAGAGTGCCGCGCGAGTCCTCAATCATGACGCTCATGCATGACCGGAATCGCCGGACAAAAGAAGAGGATCGATGCCGATCAGTTCCGCGGCTGCGCGCCAGCGCGCATCCGGCGGCAGTTCGAACAACACATGCTCATCGGCGGGTACGGATAACCAGGCGTTGTCCGCCATTTCATCTTCCAGCTGACCGGCCGTCCAGCCCGCGTAACCCAGCGCGAAGATGCTGTCGTGCGGACCGTAACCGTGTGCAATGGCGTTGAGAATGTCGCGCGAGGTGGTGACTGCAATGTTCGCCGTGACGTGCAGCGTCGATTCCCAGTTGCCCGGCGGGCGATGCACGATGAAGCCGCGATCGGGAAGCACCGGTCCGCCGATGAAAACCGGTTGGTGTTCGACTTTCGTGCTGTCGGTCGTGACGTCGAGCTGGCGCAGCACTTCGCCGAGCTCCATGTCGATAGGGCGGTTGATGACGATTCCCATCGCGCCCTGGTCGTTATGTTCGCAGATATAAGTCACCGCGCGGGCGAAATTCGGGTCCGCGAGACCGGGCATTGCGATCAGGAACTGGTTGGTGAGTGAGGTGGTACCCGTCATGCGCGCAGTATCGGGCTTTGCCGGTCTGCGCTCAACAACAGGCCAAAAGACCTGGCAGGTGACAAATCGTCAATAACATTGCGTCTATCGATCGGCGCCGGCGCGAACCGTGCCTTCTGTACCGTCGCGGCCGAAACGCCATTCGTAGACAAAGCGCAGCACATCGGTTTCCGCGCGCATCGCGTCAGTGAAAGGAGGAAACGGCGCCGAGAGACGCAGGATGCGAAGCGCGGCGTCATCAAGCAGAGGATGAGGTGATTTGCGGCGCACCGATAGCGTCCGGATCGTGCCATCACTGTTGAGCGCGACTTCCAGTACCAGGCTGCCTTCCATGCCTTGCCGGCGCGCCTCGTCCGGATAGTTTGCGTTACCGACGCGTTCGATCTGCCGGCGCCACTCATCAAGATAGCGCGCATACACCGATTCGCGCGTGTTCACCGCAATCACCTTTTCGCGCAAGTCATCGCTGCGCGCCTGCGGTTGCTGATTCGCGTCGTTCATAGGCACGGTCAATTCATTTCCCGGAGTCATCAGCCGTGCAACCAGTACACGCTCGGTGCGAGCGGCAGGTGCGGCCGCTTCCGTGAGCGCCGCGATTTCCGATTGCGCGCGTGTCATCACCTGCTTGTCCGCGGGCGTGCGTTGCTCCGGTGTCTGCAACGCATCGGGGTTGTCGCGACCGTCATGCGCTTCGAGCCGGTTTTCAACATCGTTCGCATCCGGCATGCCGTCAAGCAAGGCGCGATCCGGACTGCTTTGCGCCGCCTGCGGACGCACGTTGTCGCGCGTGTTGCCGCTGCCGCGCTGGCTCGCATCGGCAAGATAGTCGGCGTTATCCGGCAATTCCTCACTCTGGGTATTAACAAGCGTGATTTCCAATGTATCGCCACGATCACTCGGCGGTTCTTCGCCCGAAAACGTGACGCCGAGAATGACGATGCCATGCAGCAGCACCGCGAAGAACAGCGTCGTCACGAGCCGTTCCGTGGAAGAGACTTTGACGAGTTGGGCGGAGAATTCTTTCATGCCGTTTTTGATGGCAGGCGCGTGATGACCGATGTCGCGATTATACCGGTCACGACGCCAAGACCCATCGCGAGCGCAAGCAACACCGGCAGAAGATTCAGCAGTGCGGGATGCGGAATGAACAACCCGTACGCGGCGAAGAACTGTCCGGCAATATGCGCCATCGACATGGCGACGGCATAACCGACAGCACCGGTCCAGCGCGCGCCGATGCGATAAACGATTCCGACGATACCGAGGCTCGCGAGTCCGCCGGCGAGACTCAGGAAAAATGTCGGCGTCAGGAAAGTGCCGATGAAAACGCCGCCGACGATGATTCGAAGCAACATGACAGCGGCGGCGGCGCGAAAACCGTAACGCAGCAGCACGATCAGCACGACCACATTCGCGAGTCCGGGTTTCACACCCGGCAGCGGCATCGGTATCGCGCTTTCGAGAATGTGAATGCTGATCGCGAGCGCAGCGAAGCTTGCGATCAATCGATCCGTTCGCATGGTTTGCTGTGCAACCGGTGCGTACATCAGAAGTTCATCGCATCAAAACGCCGATCATCGCCGAGCAAGGCGATGCTGACGCGATTGGGAACGCACGCCGTCGTGTCACCCGACGAATCAAGCCAACCCGCGCGCCGACACAGTTTTTGCGTGCAAGGTGATTCCACGATGCGTGCACGATGATCACGAATCTCGATAACGGTGTTGCCAAGCGGGCCAGGAATCACGAGACGTTGTTGTTGCCACGCGGGGTGGTCGGCGTGCGAATGATCACCTTGCGTGACGCGCAGGAAATGCGCCGCATCGCGCGTGTAGACATTTACGCCGAGCGCGATTACCAGCGTGATTCCGGCGAGCAGAATGACGATGTCGCCACGCCGAATCATGGCGCGATAACTTCCACGTTCATTTTCATGTCTTCAAAGGTAATGCGCGATTGCATGTCCGGTGTGAGCATGACGCGTCCGTCATCCAGCACCAGCATCGCCTTGTCAATTCCGAGCGCGCGCGCCGTTGCCTGCCAGTCGTTTGCACCCGCAACGAAAAGTGCAGTGGCGGCGGCGTCCGCGAGTGCCGCGTCCGCATGAACTATGGTAACGGAGGTGACGCCGCGCGCCGGACGTGCCGTCGCCGGATCGATAACATGGTGAAACCGTTCACCCTTCCATTCGAAAAAGCGTTCGTAATCGCCGGAGGTGAAAACGCTTTCGTTATCGAGCGCTTCGAGCGCCGCGAGAACGCCGTTACCGCGCGGGTGGCGAACGCCGATGCGCCATGCGCGTTCACCGTGCCGGCCGATTGTTTTCAGATCGCCGCCGGCGTTCACGATCGCGTTGCGGACGCCGTTCGCTTGCAGGGTTTCAATCGCGGTTTCGACAGCCAGGCCTTTCGCAAACGCGCCCATGTCGATCCACAAGCGCGAGTCGTCCGTTATCCAGTGGCCGTTGTCGTCACGGCGAAGCGCATTCAGCGACGGCGGCGGTAACAGCGTCACGAGTGTCTGGTCTGTCGGCGGCGGACCGACAGGACGTTCTTCCGAATTGAAACCCCAGGCTTCGACCACGCGACCGATGGCGGGATTGAAATGTCCGCGGGATCGCGCGGCGATGTCGCGCGCGCGGTTGATTCCGGCAAGCAGGGCGGCGTCGAGTTCGACGGTATCGCCGGCAGACAGTCGGCGATTGACCTCGGCCAGCTCGCCGTTACCCCAGGCACGCCAGCGCTGTTCTTCGGCGAGCAATGCGACTTCCGTCGCACGCAGGGCTTCGGAAATGTTTTCGGGTGGATCGAACACCGTGATTTCGACCAGCGTGCCGACGGCGAAGAAAGCGTGACGTTGCGTTTCGGGTGTCTTCGCACAGCCATGCGTCAGCACGAGAATCAGTGCCAACACCATCAGCGAGCGGACGCGGCAGGTCATTGCGCCAGCCGAGTCTCGATCGCATCGAACAGTCGCGCGCTGATGTTGTCGCCGTAGATGGCATCGAGTTCACGCACGCAGGTCGGACTCGTGACGTTGATTTCAGTCAGGTAATCGCCGATCACATCAAGACCCACGAACAGCAAACCCTGCTCGATGAGATACGGCGCGACCTCGGCGCAGATCCAGCGATCGCGCTCGCTGAGCGCCACACCCTTGCCGGTGCCGCCGGCCGCGAGATTGCCGCGGGTTTCACCAGCCAGCGGTACACGCGCAAGCGCGTAAGGATAGGCTTCGCCGTTGATCATGAGGATGCGCTTGTCACCCGCCGTGATCTCCGGAATGTAGCGTTGTGCCATCACCTGCCGCGTTCCGGCTTCCGTGATGGAATCCATAATCATGGTGGTGTTGGGATCGCCAAGCTTCAGCACGAAAACCTGATAGCCGCCCATGCCGTCCAGCGGCTTGACCACGACGTGTTCCTGGTCGCCGAGGAACTCCCGGATCCGCGCAGGCGAGCGCGAAACCAGCGTCGGCGCGCAACACTGCGGGAACCGCTGGATTGCCAGCTTTTCATTGTTGTCACGAATCGCCGCCGCGCGGTTCACGACCAGCGCACCGGCGTTCTCGGCGAGCTCGAGAATCTGTGTCGCGTACACGTACTCGAGATCGAAGGGGGGGTCCTTGCGCATGAGGATCACGTCGAGATCACCGAGGCTGACGTCTTCGGCGTTCCCGAGGGTGAACCAGTCCTCGCGATCATCGCGGACGTCCAGAATTCGACTGTGACCGCGCGCCACACCGTCCCGCAGATACAGATCCGCCATTTCGAAATAGCGGATTTCAAAGCCGCGGCGCTGCGCTTCCAGCAGAAAAGCCAGCGTCGTGTCCTTGTATGCCTTGATGTTCTGAATGGGGTCCATGACGACCCCGAGCCGGCGATGTGGCGTCATGTGGTTGTTTCCATTGAATTGTGCATGATTTTGCTGCGCTGCCGAGCTGAAAACCTCCAGAGTTTACTTTACTTTCAATGGATTAAGCGAAACACTTGTGCTACAAGCTTAAATGAGGCCAAGCGCCCGCTGGGAGCGAGGGAACAAGACCGGGGGATTTCACCTTGATTGGCAAGGGGACGTCATTCCGTTATGTTAACCCGGCACCAATTCTCGCATCCGGATCCGGCCCACTGGATTCGGGCCGCCGGACTCGCACGACGCTTGAATCCTGTTTTTCAAGTGGAACGTGGCGAGTGATCCGTAATCGCTGGAGGTTCAGGTGGGGAGCGAAGCGCAAACAGCGTCCACCCTGGGCGGACTCAAGGTTCTTGTGATCGACGATTCCAAGACCATCCGCCGTACGGCTGAAACGCTATTAAAAAAAGAAGGCTGCGAAGTCGTCACCGCTGTTGACGGTTTCGAGGCACTGTCGAAAATCGCCGATCACAGGCCTGACATCATTTTCGTGGACATCATGATGCCGCGGCTGGATGGCTACCAGACCTGCGCACTGATCAAGCATAACGCCAGTTTCAAGGCGACGCCCGTCATCATGCTGTCCAGCAAGGACGGCCTGTTCGACCGGGCACGCGGTCGCATTGTCGGTTCGGAGCAGTATTTGACGAAGCCGTTCACCAAGGACGAGCTTCTCGGCGCGATTCAGAATCATGTTCGCAAGACGGCCTGACGGCTTGCGGATGCCATTTGACGGAGGAAGTTAGAAATGCCAGTTGTTCTCATTGTTGATGACTCGCCAACCGAAGTTCACGTGCTCAAGACGCACCTGGAAAAGAACGGCTTCGAAACGGTGATCGCCGAAGACGGTGAAAACGGTCTCAAGCTCGCCAAGGAGCGCAAACCCGATCTGATCATCATGGACGTGGTGATGCCGGGCATGAGTGGCTTCCAGGCGACGCGCCAATTGGCGAAAGACCCGGCAACGCAGGGCATTCCGGTCGTCATCGTGACAACCAAGGACCAGGAAACCGACAAGGTGTGGGGCATGCGCCAGGGCGCGTATGACTACATCGTCAAGCCGGTGACCGAAAAGCAGCTGGTCGACAAGGTCAACGAAGCCTTGTCCTCCAAGGAATAAGCGAACCGATGAGCGTCGCCACGCCATTGGACTCACTTCGCGACCGGCCGTTCGAGCTGTTGCTTGAGCTCGAACGTCGTTCCGTGCAGGCGGCGGCGGGTCGTGGGCTGGAAACCGGCGCGCAGACGGAATGGGTGGGCGTCGCCTTCCGGATCGGCGAACACCTGTTCGTGACACCACGCCAACAGGTGCGGGAAATTCTTACCTATCCGGGTGTTACGAAAATTCCAGGCAGCAAGGCGTGGCTCAAGGGATTGGCGAATATTCGTGGACAATTGCTGCCCGTGATCGACATGCACGAGTTCTTCGGTGGCGAGGAAATGCTGTCGGGGCGGACGACCCGGGTGATCGCGGTCAATCACGAGGAAATTCCGGCGGGACTGCTCGTGGATGAAGTGCGCGGCTTTCGCCGCTTCAGCCGCGATGAAATGCGGTCCGCCGAAGCGCCGGCACCGGCGTTCACGCCGTTCATGACCGGACGGTTCGAGCGCGGTGAAGAGAGCTGGCACGTAATGGATATGACAAGCCTGGTCGAAAGCCAGGCGTTTCTGCAGGCGGCGGAATGACATGGGGATCGCAAGTCACCGCGCCTGCACTAGACAAAGAACCCTGTTGAAGGTGGTTTGACCATGGCTAAGTCTGCGGGAAGTTCCAACAAGATGTTGTTCACGATGCTGTTCATCGCGATTGGCGCTATCGCCTACGCGGTCGTGAACTTCTTTTTCACGGCGCGATACGCCGTACAGGACGAGGCGTTCCTCGGACTGCTGTCTGATCAGGCGATGTTGTCGCAAGGGATCACCAAGGATGCGAATCTCGCGGTACGCGGCGAGAGCGAAGCCTTTACCACCATTCAGACGGGGCGCGAACAGTTCGATCGCAGCCTTCGTCTGATGCTCGAAGGCGGTGAAGACACAGGAGCCGCGCTCGGACAGGTCAAGGACGAGGTCCAGTTGCTTCAGACCCGCTGGCAACAGGCCCGCGAGGCGACCAACGTGCTGCTCGCCGCGAAGGACTCCTTCAGCGTCGCGCACCAGGGGCTGTCCGTCATCAACGCCGAAATGCCGAATCTCCTGCAGCAGCTCGATGGCATATTGAACACGCTGTCCACCAGCAACAATGTCAGCCGTGCCTGGCTCTATCACCTGGGTCGTCAGGGTGTCTTCGGTCAACGCTTGCAGCGCGATACGAATACCCTGGTGCAAGGTGGCGGCAACGTGCCGGCGGCGGGCGACCGTATCGACAGTGACGCGGCGTACTTCGCGCAGATCATGCGCGCGATGTACGACGGCGATCCGCAGTTCGGTCTGAATCCCGTCATCAATACCGAGGCGGGCTCGGAGATGCGCGCGGCCGATACGATCTGGGGACGCGTTCAGGGCGCCGTCACCACGCTCGATTCCATGCAGGCAACGCTGGTGCAGGCGCACGCCTCGCTGAATAATCTCAACGGACTTTCCGATGAGCTGCTCGCGAGCACGCGCGCAATCAACGCGGCGTTCGAACGTCAGAAAGCGGAGCGTCTCTTCCAGCCGCTTTACGGATATATCGCCGGCACCATCGGCGTTCTGCTTCTCGTCGGCCTCTTCTATATCTACACGCTCTCCTCCGACACACGTCGCGCTGCGGAGCTGCAGGTCGAGCAACAGGAGCGCAACCAGGAAGCGATTCTGCGCCTCCTCGATGAACTGGGCTCGCTCGCGGACGGCGACCTCACCGTGCAGGCGACCGTGTCGGAAGACATCACGGGTGCGATCGCGGACTCCATCAACTTCGCCATCGAGGCGCTGCGCGATCTCGTGCTGACGGTCAACGACACCGCGTTGCGTGTAGACGCGGCGGCGAAACAGACGCAGGCGACGGCGTCGCACCTCGCGGACGCGTCGGAAAATCAGACGAAGCAGATCGGCTCCGCGACCAAACAGATCGCCGTGATGGCGAAATCCATCGAACAGGTGTCGGCAAACGCGGAACGTTCCACACGAGTCGCGCAGCAATCCGTGGAAATCGCGAACAAGGGCGGTGAAGCGGTGCGTCGAACGATCGACGGCATGAACGCGATTCGCGAAACCATCCAGGAAACCTCGAAGCGTATCAAGCGACTCGGCGAGTCCTCGCAGGAAATCGGCGACATCGTCGAGCTCATCAACGACATCGCCGAGCAGACGAACATTCTCGCGCTCAACGCCGCCATTCAGGCGTCGATGGCGGGTGAAGCAGGCCGCGGTTTCGCGGTGGTCGCGGACGAAGTGCAACGACTCGCAGAACGTTCCGCCAACGCGACGAAGCAGATCGAAGCGCTGGTGAAAACCATTCAGACCGACACGAACGAAGCGGTCATTTCGATGGAGCAATCGACCGCGGGCGTGGTGAGCGGTGCGCAACTTGCCGAAAACGCGGGTTCCGCACTCGACGAGATCGTGAAGGTGTCGAACCACATCGCAACACTCATTCAGTCGATCTCCGCTGCCGCGCGCCAGCAGGCGACGGCGGCGACCGACGTGTCGCGCACCATGAACGTGATTCAGGAAATCACCTCGCAAACGACCGAAGGCACGCAGGCTACGGCGCGCAACATCGGCAAGCTCGCAACGCTGGCAACGGAACTGAGAAAGTCGGTCGCAGGCTTCAAGCTGCCGAACATGGGCGGCGGCGAGACAATGATTATGACCGCGGAAATGCACGCGGAACAAGTCGAAGCGGCGCAGCAGAGCGCCTGATCCCGGCACGCTGAGAACTCCCGCAAGTGGGGCAGGACAGTAAAGCATGACGCAGGTAGCTTCAGACTCGTTGCTCTGGATCAAGTCCGAACTGGACAACACGCTGGTGCGTTCGCGCCAGGCGCTGGAAGCCTATGTCGAGAACCAGGACGACAAGGCGAAGCTCCAGGACTGCCTCGATAACCTGCATCAGGTGCAGGGCACGCTTCGCATGGTTGAAGTGTATGGCGCCGCAATGCTCGCCGAGGAAATGGAAGGCGTCGCCGGCGCGCTCGTCGCGCGCAAGGTCGACGAACCTGACGACGCTTTCGAAGTGCTCATGCGCGCGATGTTGCAGCTGCCGGATTACCTGGAGCGTATCGTCGGCGGTCAGCGCGACGTGCCGCTCGCACTGCTTTCCCTGCTTAACGATCTTCGTTCGGTACGCGGCGAGCCGCTGCTCTCCGAGTCATCGCTGTTCGCACAAGGATTGAGCGACCGCGCATCGAGTCAGCTTGAAGCACGTGACTGGAAACCGCAGGGTGACATTCGCGAAATCGCGAAAAAGTTGCGGCCGAAGTTCCAGCAGGCGTTGCTCGGCTGGTTCAAGTCCGGCAAGCAGGACAATCTCAAGCTGCTTTCGAAAATCATGGAGCAGTTCGAGCAGGCGGCGACCTCGCCGACCAGCTTCCAGCTCTGGTGGATCGTCAATGGCACCGTCGAAGCGCTGCTGGATGGTGGCGTGGACGCCAGCGTCAGTCTCAAGCAGATGCTTGGGCAGGTGGACCGGCAAATCAAGAAAGTGCTGGACGGCGGTGAAGCCGCGCTGGATGACGAATCTCCCACCGATCTCGTCAACAATCTTCTTTATTACATCGGCAAGGCGACGTCGAACGGCGAGCGCGTAGCCGCCATCAAGGATGCGTTCCGACTGGGCGAGTTGCTGCCGGCGGATGAAGACGTTACGCAGGCGCGCGATCGGTTGTCAGGTCCGAATCTGAGCCTGATGAAGACCGTGTCCGCCGCGATCAAGGAAGACCTTGCGCGCGTCAAGGACACGCTCGACATCTTCGTGCGCATGGGCAAGAACGACGCCGTCGAACTGTCAGGCCTCATCGAGCTTCTGAAGAAAGTCGCGGATACGCTCGGCGTGCTCGGTCTCGGAGAACTGCGCGAGGATGTCGAGGCCGAACGGTCGGTGCTCGACAAACTCGTCAACGGTCAGCGTGAACTCGGTGAAAATGTGCTGATGGATGTGGCCGGCGCGTTGATCCGTGTCGAAACCAGCCTTGATGAGCGCATGGTCGAAACCGTGTTTCGCGACAGCGCGCCGGTGCCGAGCGAGGAAGACAGCAGCGGACTGCGCGTCGAAGAAGCGGATTTCCGGCAGGTCAGCGCCGCCGTTATTCGCGAGTCGATCATCAATCTCGCGCGCGTCAAGGACGCGATCATCGAGTTCATCAAGACGCCGGCCAAGGCCGACGTGCTGCGCCCGATTCCGCCGCTCATTCACCAGATCCAGGCCGGTCTTCGCCTGCTTGAAGTCGAGCGTCCGGCGCAGTTGCTGGAAAGCATCCGCCACTACATTCAGGAACGGATTTTCGGCAAGCGCGAAGTGCCGTCCGAAGCGGATCTTGATCGCTTTGCCGATGCCATTGTCAGCGTCGAATTTTATCTTGAAACCGTGCAGCAGGGCCGCGGGCATCACGATTCCATGCTCGACAACGCCGAAGCCTGCGTCAAAGCGCTCGGCTTTCCCATCGGTTACGTTCCAGCGACCGTTGCCGATGTCGAGCTTGAGGAAGTTGAAGCCGTTGATTCGCCTGCACCGGAACCTGTCACAGAAGTGACACCGGAGCCGGCGGCGGCGACGTCGCAACCGGCAACGCCGCCGTCAGCACCCGCACACGCGATCGGCCCGCGGCCGGACGAAGTCGATCCTGAAATCGTCGAAATTTTCCTCGAAGAATCGCGCGAGGAAATCGCGTCACTGAACGAACATTTTCCGCACTGGAAGAAAAATCCGGAACACGTGGACTCGCTCAACACGGTCCGCCGCTCGTTTCATACCTTGAAAGGCAGTGGACGAATGGTCGGTGCCGAACTGATCGGTGAGTTCGCCTGGTCGATCGAGAACATGCTGAACCGCATCATCGATCAGACCATCAAGGCTTCACCCGAACTGTTTGATCTTATCGAGCGCGCAGTCAAAGCATTGCCGCAGCTCGTCGAACAACTGGAGGCGGGTACGACGCCGCAGGTCGATGTCTACAGCCTGATGACGCGCGCGCATGCCATTGCACGCGGTGAAGTTGTCACCGCGGAAGCCGAAGAGAGTGCGGTTGATCGTGAAGCCGCAGCCACCGCAACGGCGGAGCCTGATGACGTTTCCGATACCGAGAGCGAAACCGTCGCAGATGACGTTGAAGAATCGGTTGCGGAAGCGGCGCCTGATCACACGTCACGCGGCATGGATCCGGTGCTGTACGAGATATTCCGCAACGAAGTCGACGGCCACCTCGCGACACTGAACAAATACCTGCAGGATGCGGCGGGCAAAAGCACGCCGCGTCCCATCACGGATGCCTTGCTGCGCGCGCTGCACACGCTGAACGGCAGCGCGGCGATGGCAGGCGCGCATGGAATCGCCGAACTGGTCGATCCTTTCGAACAGTATTGCAAGCTGGTCCATGAAGCGGGCGACAAACTGAGTCAGGACGACGTGCAAGTGCTCGCCGAGCTGACAAACATGGTGCCGCTACAGATTGAAGCGCTGCGTACGGGTGACGCCGCACCGGACAGTCTCGACGCGCTGACAACGCGCGTGCGTCGCCGACTGATTGATGGCGCGCGACGCCAGGATGCCGCGGCGCCTGTCGCAGCGGAAACTGGATCGCCAACGGCAGTAGCCGGAGTTTCTTCACGCGTGACGCAGCCGGCGGTCGTTCGCATCAGCGAACTGCCGGACTTCGATGAAGAACTCGCCGAAGTCTTCATGGAAGAAGCGAACGAAGTTCTCGAAGCATCCGATGCCGCGCTTGAAAAATGGAGCGCCGCGCACGATGACCAGGAACAGGTTGCTGAACTGCAACGCCTGTTGCACACACTGAAAGGCGGTGCGCGCATGGCGGGAATCGCGCCGATGGGCGATCTCAGCCACGAAATCGAATCGCTGATGGAACAGGTGACAGACGGCCATCTGCCGGTTTCAACGCGCATGTTCTCGCTCATGCAACGTGCGCTTGACCGTTTGCACCGGATGCTCGAACAAGTGATGGCGCGCGAACCGATTGTCGATGCCGTCGATCTTGTGCAGGAATTCCAGCGACTCGGCAGCGCGGAAGACAAGCCGGAAGGCGAGTCCGACGTCGCCGCGCCGACGGAGAAAGCCACGGTCGTCGTACCGGAACCGTTGATCGAGCCGGAAGTCACGACAGCGACGGTCGAACCCAAGCGCGAGCGCGAACCGGGCGAACCTTTCGATCCGAGCGCACATGTCGACAAGCGTGCGCAGAACCGCATTCAACACGAAGTGGTTCGTGTTCGCGGCGATCTCATCGAGAACCTCATCAACAGCGCCGGTGAGGTATCCATCTACCGCTCCCGTCTTGAACAGCAGGTCAACACCATCGGCTTCAACCTTGCCGAGCTTGACCAGACCGTCGTGCGTTTGCGCGAGCAGCTGCGTCGCCTGGAAATCGAGACCGAAGCGCAAATCCTTTCGCAGTTCGAGAAGGAAGGTTACTCGCGCGACGACGAGTTCGATCCGCTGGAAATGGACCGCTATTCGACGTTGCAGCAGCTCTCACGCGCGTTGGCCGAATCCGTCAACGACCTTGTGTCCATTCAGTCCTTGCTGGTTAACCAGTCGCGCGAAGCGGAAACGCTGCTCCTGCAGCAGTCGCGCGTGAATACGGAATTGCAGGACGGTCTGATGCGCACGCGCATGGTGCCGTTCTCGCGGCATGCGCAGCGTCTGCGCCGCATCGTGCGGCAGACGGCGGACGAAGTCGGCAAACAGGCCGAACTGATTCTGGTCGGCGCCGAAGGCGAAATGGATCGTCAGGTGCTGGAGCGCGTGCTTGCGCCGCTCGAACACATGATGCGCAACTCCGTGGTGCACGGCATCGAGAAGCCGGACGTGCGGCGCGCGGCCGGCAAGCCGGATCAGGGCACGGTCACCATTCATCTGCACCGCGAAGGTTCCGAAGTCGTCATCGACATTCGCGACGACGGCCAGGGTCTTAACGTCGAAGCCATTCGCAACAAGGCGACGAAACTCGGTCTGCTGCGGACGGATGCGAATCTTTCCGACAACGACGTCATGCAGTTCATTCTCGAAGCGGGTTTCAGTACCGCGGAAGAAGTCACGCAGTCTGCCGGCCGCGGTGTCGGCATGGATGTCGTGTACAGCGAAATCAAGCTGCTCGGCGGTTCGCTTGCGATCGGTTCCGATCGCGGCAAAGGCGCGCGCTTCACCATCCGCCTGCCGTTCACGCTCGCGATCACGCAAGCCTTGATGGTGCGCATCGCCGAAGATCTTTTCGCGATTCCGCTGCCGTCCATCGAAGGTATCGTGCGGGTGTCGCGCAAGGACATTCTGCGCTACTTCCAGGAAGACAAGCCGAGCTTCAGCTACGGCGGCCAGGAGTACGAATTGCAGTACCTGAGCGCGCTGCTCGGCATGGGCATTCCCGCGTTCCCCGAAGAGTTGCAGACGATTCCCGTGTTGCTCGTGAGGGCGGGCGATCACGCCGCCGCACTGGTCACGGAAGGCATGGAAGGCAGCCGTGAAATCGTCGTGAAGTCTGTCGGTCCGCAGATTTCATCGATCAAGGGCATTTCCGGCGCCACGCTGCTCGGTGACGGTTCCATCCTGCTCATTCTTGAAGTCGGCAGTCTCGTGCGCGCGGCCGCACAGGCTGCTGCGCAAGGCATCCTGCTTGCGGCCGGCGAACGCGAGGAAGCACAGGAGGACGTGCGTACGTTTGCGATGGTGGTCGACGATTCCATCACCGTGCGCCGCGTGACGCAGCGTCTGCTGGAGCGCTACGGCATGCGCGTGATCACCGCGAAAGACGGCGTGGACGCGCTCGCGCTGCTGCAGGAAAACATGCCGGACGTGATGCTGCTCGACATTGAAATGCCACGCATGGACGGTTTCGAGCTTGCAACGCACATGCGCAACGACGAACGCTTCAAGAATATTCCGATCATCATGATCACCTCCCGCACCGGCGAGAAGCATCGCAACCGCGCGATGGAAATCGGCGTCAACCGCTATCTCGGCAAGCCCTATCAGGAAGGCGAACTGGTGGAGCAGATCCAGTCGCTGGTCGGCAAATTCAACCCCGAACGCACCCGCTGGGATTAACGCATGCAACCGGTTCGCGAAGTCTACAGTCTGCTCATGCCGGTCCACGACGGGCGCATCATCGTGCCGCGCGCCGCGGTTGCGGAAGTCATGGGTTACAGCAAACCGAAGCACCGTCCCGACGATGCGCCCGCGTTCGTCCTCGGCTATGTCGAATGGCAGGGGCAGCGCATTCCGCTGGTCTCTTTCGAAGCCGCGCGTGGTCACGACGTTCCGGAACTTGGTCGGCGCACCCGTATCGCGGTTGTGTTCGGCATCGCGGGACGACTGGAGCCGAACGTTTTCGCTGTCGTGACGCAAGGATATCCGTATCTCGTTCGCGTGAATGAAAACGTCCTGCAGCGCGAGGATATGGAAACCGACGATCCGCTCGTTCTTGCACGCGTGCGAATGGCGAACGAAAAGCCGTTCATTCCGAATCTTGAAAAACTCGAAGCGCTGATTGCCGACGCTCTCGGCATCGCTCCGTCTGCAGAGAATGCGGAAGCGGACTCTGAACCAGTCGATGAACTGGATGCGCTCGGCGTGGGCGAAGACTTCGACGCAGGTCTCATGCAGGCGGATGAGATGGACGATGTTTCCGGTTCTGATTCCCGCATTGATGATCTCGGCGCGAACGATGCCGGCGTCGCGGTTGATCTCGACGAGGTGACCGCATTCGGCACGGAGACGAACTATTCCTCGGAGCTGGATGAATTGTCCGGTGCACTGGAAGAAAATGACTCGAACACCGATGACGGCGCGAATGCAGCGAGCGTGGATCTCGGTGAAGTCACGTCCTTCGGAACCGAAACCAACTATTCTTCCGAACTGGATGAATTGTCCGACGCATTGCAGACGGATGAGGGCGCGATGGAAGAAGACGAGTTTTCCGTCGATGTTTCCGGTTTCGCACTCGACGAAAGTGAGACCGCGGATCAGCCGGACTCCGACGACAACGAGATCGATCTGTCAGGACTTGAAATCGATCTCGATGACGACGACAAGAAAGACTGAACGTTGATCAAACGCTGAGTGATCCGGCGGCGTCAGAAATCGCCCCAGCGTGCGAGTAACAAAGCGGCGGCCACAACGGCCGCCGTTTCCGTTCTGAGAATGCGCGGTCCGAGTCGCAGGCCTGTTGCACCGGCGCGATACGCCGCTTCACGTTCAACATCCTCGAAACCGCCTTCCGGACCGGCGAGCAGGAAAACGCGTTCGGGCTTTTTCGCTGGAAGATCATCACTACGCGTCGTGGCGTCAGGATCCAGCAACAGCAGCAAGCCATCCGGACGCGTCGCAAGAAAACCGCTCAGTGAATCGATCTCGCCAACACGCGGCACCGATGTTCTTCCCGATTGTTCACTCGCACTGACAGCAACACCGCGCCAGTGCTCACGCCGTTTGTTCGCGCGCTCGCCATCAAGTTTCACCACCGTGCGTTTTGTTTCCACTGGATGCACGGCAGCGACGCCAAGTTCGACGGATTTCTGCAAGGTGTAATCCATGCGTTCACCGCGCGAGATGCCTTGCACGAGTTCCCAGTGCAACGGCGGTTCGCGATCGATCGCAACGTGTTCGATCAAGCGCGCCTGCGCGTGATCATTGCGAACCGCTTCGAGAATTGCGCGCCATTCGCCGCCATTGCCGTCAAACAGCACGACCTCTGCGCCCGCACGCAAGCGCAACACTTTTGAGACATGCTGCAGCGCCGATCCTGTGAGATAAAAATTCTTGCCGGCAAGGATCGGTGAATCGACGTGAATGCGGGGTATGCGCATGTTCACTCCTTCGCCGCGAGATCGATACCTTCGGTCGCCACCGTCGCGAGAAAGTCGATCTGTTCTTCGGTAATGACGTAAGGCGGCATCATGTAAACGACATTGCCGAGCGGCCTCAGCAATGCGCCGCGCTTCAACGCGTGCCGGTAGACGCGCAGGCCGCGGCGTTCCTTCCAGTCGAAGGCTTCGCGTTGCTTCACATCCTTCATCATCTCGATCGCGAGGATCATGCCGTGCTGGCGAACCTCTGCAACGTTCGGATGATCCGCAAGATGTGCTGTACTCGTTCGCATGCGTTCGCTCAATATGCGATTGGCGTTGATCACGTCGTGCTGCTCGAACAATTCCAGTGTCGCCAGCGCCGCCGCGCACGCGAGCGGATTGCCCGTGTAACTATGCGAATGCAGGAACGCGGTGAGGTTTTCGTACTCATCGTAGAAGGCTTCGTAAACAGTCTGTGTCGTCAGCACGACGGACAGCGGCAGATAGCCTGCCGTCAGACCTTTTGAAAGACACATGAAATCCGGGCTGATGCCGGCCTGCTCGCACGCGAACATCGTACCCGTGCGGCCGAAGCCGACGGCGATTTCATCCGCGATCAGATGAACGCCGTAACGATCGCAGGATTCGCGCAACTTCATGAGATACACGGGGTGATACATGCGCATATTGCCGGCGCATTGCACGAGCGGCTCGACAATGACGGCGCAGACGTCCTCATGATTCTCGGCGAGCAGCGCGTCCATCTTCGCCGCCTGTTGCAGGCTGTAGTCTTCCCAGCTCTGTCCGGCTTCGCGATGAAAACAATCCGGCGACGGCGCCGTGATCGCTTTCATCAACAACGGTTCGTAGGTTTCCTTGTAGAGCGCGACATCACCAACGGCGAGCGCGCCCATCGTTTCGCCGTGATAACTGTTGCCGAGCGTGACGAACTTCGTCTTGCGTGTACGCCCGGTATTTCGCCAATAGTGAAAACTCATCTTCAATGCGACTTCCACCGCGGAAGATCCGTTGTCGGCGTAGAAGCAGCGCGTCAGCGGCGCCGGCGTCAGCGCGACCAGTTTCTCGGAGAGTTCGACAACGGGCTCGTGACTGAATCCGGCGAGTATGACGTGTTCCAGCGTCTCGGCCTGTTCCCGTATACGTCGGTTGATGTGCGGGTTCGCATGACCGAACAGGTTCACCCACCATGAACTGATCGCGTCGATGTAACGGTTGCCGTCGAAATCTTCCAGCCATACGCCGTCGCCGCGCCGTATCGGCACAAGCGGCAGCCATTCGTGATCCTTCATCTGTGTGCAAGGGTGCCAGAGCACCGCGAGATCACGTTGTGTGAAATCGTGATTGTTTTTCATTCGAATCAGTTGCCGGTTTGAATGCAGAATTTCTCGATCAGTTGCACGAGGTGTCGTTCGCACGCCGCAAGCGCCTGCAGCGATACTCGTTCTTCGGGCTGATGCGCCTGGTCGATGTCGCCCGGTCCGAAGATGACGACATCCATGTCCAGCTCACGAAGATACGGACCTTCGGTGGAGAAGGCCACGGCACCCGCTGACTGCCCCGTCAGGGATTCGAGTGCGCGCACGAGTGATGCGTTCGCGGGCGTTTCCAATGCGTTGACGCCGTCAAACAGCGGCGTGAAGCCCGCCGTGAAAGGTGTGTCGTCCAGCGCATCCTGGACGCGCTGATGAATGACGCGTCTGAATTTCGCGAGATCCATGTCGGGCAGCGTGCGCAGATCGATATGCAGCTCCGCTGCCGCGCAGATGCGATTCGGCGTATCGCCGCCGTGCAGATGCCCGAAGTTGAGCGTCGGTGCGGGAACCTCGAACACAGGGTTATGCCAGTCGCGTGCGAGCTCGTCGCGGAAATCCATCAACGCCTGCATGACCTTGTGCATGCCTTCGAGCGCATTGTGACCGAGCGCGGGATTGCTCGAATGTCCCGCGGCGCCGTGCACGTGAATGGCTTCGAACAGTATGCCCTTGTGCGCTCGGATCGGACGCAGCGCGGTCGGCTCGCCGATCACCGCGTGTCGCGCACGCGGCTTGCCGCATTGCACGAGCGCCTTGCCCCCGCACATGCTCGACTCTTCATCGGCCGTTCCGAGGATGATGACCGGTTCGCGCAAATCTTGGCGCGCGAATCGGGCTGCGGCTGCCGTGGCGATGGCAAGAAAACTTTTCATGTCCGCGCTGCCGAGACCGATGAAATCATCGCCGTCGCGGCGCAAGCGAAACGGATCGTCCCGCCAGCCATCGACGGCAGCGGGAACGGTATCAAGGTGACCGGCGAGCACGAGACCGCCATCGCGGGTTCCGTGCACCGGATTCATTGTCGCGAGCAGGTTCACCTTGCCCGGAAAGCCTGGGATATCCAGCAATTCGACCGCGAAGCCGAGATCGGTGAGCCAGGCCGCCGTGGCTTCCGCAACCGGCCGGTTGCTCATGTCGAGCGCGGGATCCACACAGCTCACCGACGGCGTGCCGATCAGAGCTCGCATCATGGTTTCAAGTTCAGGTGCTTTTCGCGACATTCGATTCACCTCACGGGCGGCCAGTGTGGCGATTGACCGCATCGCTCGCAAGCCGTCAACCATCGCTTGATTTCGATAAGCGGGCTCATGGAGACTTGCGCCATGCAGTTTCACATCCACGATCATCGAATTTCCGGCATTCCTTACGTTGCATCGCCATTCGCGGATGAACGTCCCGTCGGCACCGAGCTGGAGCTCGTCGTCGTGCACGGCATCAGCCTGCCCCCCGGCGAGTACGGCGGACCGCACGTCGAGGAATTGTTTCTCGGCATGCTCGATCCCGCGGCGCATCCGTATTTCGCGGAAGTTCACGGCCTGGAAGTCTCCGCGCATCTTTTCATACGGCGCGACGGCGAAATGATCCAGTTCGTGCCGTTCGACCGGCGCGCGTGGCATGCGGGCAAATCAAACTGGTGCGGTCGCGAGCGCTGCAATGATTTTTCCATCGGTATCGAACTCGAAGGTACTGACGACGCACCCTACGAGCGGATTCAGTACGAGACACTGGCGGCCGTGTTGAAGGTGTTGCGCGACACGTATCCGGGGTTGCATGACGATGCAGTCATCGGGCACTGCGATATTGCACCGGGACGAAAGTCGGATCCTGGTCCGTCTTTCGACTGGACGTTGCTTCGGAGTATTGTCGCAACACAGGCCTGACATCGCGCCGCGGAAGAACCGCGAGATGAATTGATATACTCCGTGCAAAACGGAAGGAGAACCGCATGTCCTTTCTCGTGGTCCTCATCGGCGTGATTGTCGATCGCCTGATGCCATCACTTAACGAGTACCGTAACGACGCGTGGTTTCAGGCGGCGTATCACCGGCTTTTTCAGCGGCTGCCGCGGGACGCCACCTGGCCTGGCATGCTGCTCGCCGCGATCGCCGTCCTGATTCCGGCGACAGTGACCTGGCTTGCGTTCTGGCTTGTGTGGGAGATCGCGCCGTTCGTGGCCTATGTCCTCGGCCTCGTCGTATTCGTTTTCATGCTGGGCCCGCGCGGCATCTTCACGGATCTTGATGCCTACATGGATGCGGTTCGCGCGGGTGATGAACCGGAAGCGGAACGTGTGGCCGGCGCGCTGCTTGCGCCGCGGCCGCTGCCGGCAAATCCCCAGGAACGCACGCGCGCCGTAATCACGCGATTGCTGGTGCTGGCGGGCCGACGCCTGTTCGGTGTGATCTTCTGGTACGTGATTCTCGGACCGGCGGGTGCCGTGTTGTTTCGTGCGTCCGACATCCTGCGACATCGCGCCGATCTCGAATCGGAAGCCGCGCTTGAAGCCGCGCAAAGGCTTTATGGCATTCTCGAATGGGCGCCGTCGCGACTGCTCGCGGGCTCGTACGCGCTCGCCGGTTCGTTTGACGACGCAATGACCGAGCGGCGCGCGTACTACGCGGAATGCCAGGGACGTTTCTTCGAGATCAACGAAGACATTCTCGCCTGCACCGGTCGCGGTGCGTTGTCTTTCGAAACCGACGGCGCGGGCGAGGTCGAGGAAATCCAGGCGGCATCAAGCCTGCTGTTCCGCGCGCTGGTCATCTGGCTTGCCGTACTCGCATTGCTCAGCCTGCTCGGCTGGACGTGATCAGACGCGTCCTTCGCACGGGCCTGCTCGGGCTCGCGTTCTGCTTGCCGTTGCACGTCGTTGCCGACATCGTTCTTGAAGATGATGCCGGCTACGAACTGCATCTCGAAAAATCGGCAACCCGCGTCGTCACGCTGGCACCGCACCTTGCTGAAATGATGTTCGATGTCGGCGCGGGCGATGTGCTGGTCGGCACGGTCGAGTGGAGCGATATTCCTGTTGAAGCGAAATCCGTTCCTCGTGTCGGCGATGGGTTTCGCATTGACGCGGAACGCGTTATAGCGCTTCAACCCGACGTCGTACTTGCCTGGGGCGGCGGCACGCCGCAGCACACCATCGAACGTCTGCGCGCGTTGAACCTGCCGGTTGTCGTGTTGACACCCGACGATCTTGCGAGCATCCCGCGACACATCGAATGGCTCGGAAAAATTGCCGGAAAAGAATCGATTGCCGCAGCACAAGCGAAACGGTTTCGTCGCGAGCTGGCTGAACTGCGCAATACCTACGCGGAGCGAGAAAGGCTGAGCGTGTTCTATCAGATTTCCGGACAGCCGATATTCACCGTCGGTCACGGCCACACCATCAGCGAATTGATCGACATCTGCGGCGGCACGAACATTTTTTCCGATCTGGATGAACGCGCGCACGCCGTGAGTCGCGAAGCCGTGATCACCCGGAATCCGCAAGTGATTATCGCCGGACAGTACGTGGGTAGCGGGGAAGAACTCGCCGAATGGCGGCGCTGGAGCAATCTCGCTGCCACGAAGAACGGAAATCTCTTTTCCATTGACGCGGAAAAAGTGGCGCGACCGACGTTGAGAATACTGGATGGCGGGCGTGGACTTTGCGAGACGCTGCAGCGCGCCCGCGAAAATCTGGACGGCAGTGGGCAGGATTGATTGAACTTTTTCAGATCAACAGGACAAAAAAACAAATCTGAATACTTTGTTTCAACGAGCTGAAGATATCGTGATCCGAACTTGCTTTATTAAAATCCCCGCTTTTCAAACCCTGTCCATTGCCCTTGCTCTTTTATTCTCCGCGTACTCGCGAGCTGCGCCACAACACTTCCCGTCCGTTCTCGTGCCTTGCCAGCACGCGCGCCATCACGAACAGCAGATCCGATAAGCGGTTCAGGTATTTCAACGATTCCGCACTGACTTCGGATTGCTGACTCAGGCTGAACACGCGTCGCTCCGCGCGACGGCAAACCGTGCGCGCGAGATGACAGGCCGCCGCCGCACGACTGCCGCCGGGAAGGATGAATTCCTTCAGCGCCGGAAGGTTCGCGTTCAATCCGTCGAGTGCGGTTTCAAGACGTGTAACGTGATCTGCGGTAATCGCCGAATAGCCCGGCATGCAAAGTTCACTGCCAAGATCGAACAGTTCGTGCTGAATTTCGTCCAGCGTTGCACGAACGTTCTCCGGTACCGCATCGGCGAGCACCATGCCGACGACGGAATTGAGTTCATCGACAGTGCCGTACGCTTCCACGCGCGCGTCATCCTTCGGTACTCGGGTGCCGTCGCCAAGACCGGTCGTGCCCGCGTCGCCGGTACGTGTGTATATCTTGCTCAAGCGGTTGCCCATACGGCACCTCCAGTGAGACGGCTGGCGTAGCGACGCCGGTGCGGATTCAGTGACTGTAGCGAAGCGTAACAAAAGCGCCGCGTTCTGCGGTGTTGTAACCCGCTGCGGTCTGATACTCCGTATCCAGCAGATTTTCGATCCGCCCCGCCAGCGACCATTTTTCGTCGATCAGCCAGTTCGCGGTCAGGTTCAGCAGAACATAACCCGGGTTCACTGTATGCGCGAAGGCATCCGCATCAATATCCGCTCGCTCGCCGTTCGCGAGCAGATCGATTCCGACATCGACGCGTTCAAAGCTCCGTGTCACCGAAACGGTGAGACTTTCTTCCGCGCGACGCAGCAGCGGTTCTTTCGTCAAGTCATTCTCCGGTTTTTGCAGGACGACGCTGGTACGTCCGTGCCATCGATCCGCGCGCCACTCATGCGCGAACTCAACACCACGGATGCGAACTTCGGCGATGTTCTCGTACGTGATGTTCACGGGGTCGTAATCGATCATGTCGTCGATTCGATTGTCGAACACGGCAAAAGTGAATTGCTGATCTTCCGTGGGTTGCCATTCAAGACCGAGTTCGCGGTTAAGCGAAACTTCCGGTTCGAGGTCGGGATTCGCGGCGAACGGTCCGTATAAAAATGTGGCGTTCGGTGCGCGAAACGCACGGCCCGTGTTCAGACGCAGCGACAACGCGTCCGTCAATGTCCAGCCGGCATCCATGTTCCAGCTCGACGCGTTGCCGAAACGTTCGTGATCGGTGCCGCGCATGGCAACCAGGATATGAAGATTCTCACCTTGCCACTGCTCCTGCAGATACAACGCGCGCACGTCGGTATCCGCTTCGGTGCGACCGAAATTTTCCGCGACAACATCTTCATTCTCGAGATAAACGCCGGCGGTCAATGTGTGCGCGTCAAGCGCGATATCATTTTGCCAGTCGACGACTCGGCGATCTGTTTCCGCGAAACTGGCGGCGCCGTTCTGCGCAAGCATGTCCTTTGCATTGCTGATGCTGAGCTGTGATCGCCAGTCGGCCACATGCCAGTCGAATTTCAGTTCGCTGACGCGGTTGTCGAAATCCTGGCTGACCGGATCGAGGAATACGCCAAGATATTCGGTCGTGCCTTCGCTTCGAAAATGCCGCAGCGTCACATCGAGCGGGCCAAGCGCGGTTCGAAATGCGAGATTCGCCGTTGTATTTTCATGACCGCGATCAATGTCACTGCTCGCGCGTGGCGGGAAACCATCACTTTCGCGGTGCGCGATGTCGATGTTCACACTGGTACTGCCGGAACCCGTGCGCGCGCCGGCACCGAACTCGCGCGTGCCGAAACTGCCGCCGCCGATATGGGCGCGAAACGATTCGGCATCGCGTCGCGTGATGATGTTGATCACGCCGCCCACAGCTTCCGAACCATACAGCGCGGAACGCGGCCCTTTCACGATCTCGATGCGCTCGATAATCGCGGGGTCGATGTTCTGCAGTTGCGGTGTGCCGAGACTGCCGGGGCTGAGTTCCACGCCGTCCACGAGTACAAGCACATGATCGCTTTCCGTGCCGCGGATGAACGCGGTCGCAAGCTGCCCCGGCCCGCCGGATTGCGCGATATCGATACCTGCTGCAAACCGCAGCAGGTCCGGCAGGCTCGCACCGGCGTTGCGTTCGATTGTCGAACGATCGATGACGACCACAGGAACCGGCAGATCGCCGAGCGACGTTTCGGTGCGGGTCGCGGTGACGACCACGCTGTCCAGTGAAGCGGCGTTATCGGCTTTGGAAAACGGTGAACTTGAAAGAGTGGTGATCACGATCAACGCGGCGAACAGAATGCGCATGCCATTTCTCCTCGCGTGTCGCACGCCCGCGACACGAAAGCATCGGACTGCGCCGACGCGCGAAGAGAGCAGGGAACGGGAGCAGAGAAGCGGTGCGCCCGCGCGCAGCCCTCCGCTGCGTCGACAGTGAGTGCGCAAGGCCGGTCTCCGGACTTACGGGTTGGCGGCGTTGCCGCCGGCTTCATCGCCTTCCCAGACCTTGTGGCCCAGTGGCGTGTTGATGAAGCGCGACCCGATTACCGTTGCGGGGGCAGTGCCGGAATTGTTCATTCGAACTCACCGGCTTCCCGTTTGACCTTTCCGCTGGAATCGCTGATCGACAGCGGTTCATGCGAAAAGGGCACCTGACGCGGACGCGATTCTGTTGGCAGGTCGGATTGAAGTCAAGCGCGCGACGTGCTCACAGCACGAACTGCTAAGCTATTCCGTGGAGGTGCTCATGCGTGAACAATGGCTGAACATCGCGCGCGAAGCGGCGGCCGCGGCGGCGGAAGTGATTCGTCACTATTACGGCCGTGATATCGCGATTGAAACAAAGGCGGACGAATCGCCCGTGACGATCGCGGATCGTGAAGCCGAACGTGTGATTCATGAAATCATTTCGCGCGCCTGTCCGGATCACGCATTCTTCGGCGAAGAAACCGGTCGGAGCGGCGATATCAATGCGCCGTACCGCTGGCTGGTCGATCCCATCGATGGCACGAAAAGTTTTGTTCGCCGCCAGCCGTTCTTTTCAACGCAGATCGCGTTGCTGCACGAAGGCGAGGTCATCGTCGGTGTGTCATGCGCGCCCGTGTTCGGCGAAGAAGCCTGGGCGGTGCGCGGCGGTGGTGCAATGCTGAACAATGAATGTGTGCGCGTCAGCGACATCAGCGATGTTTCATCCGCCAGCCTCTCGGCGGGAAATACCGCGAGTCTTGCACGCAGCCACGAAGCCTGGGAGCGATACGGAAAACTGTTGCAGCAGGTGAATCGCGTTCGCGGTTACGGCGATTTTTATCATTATCATCTGTTGGCACGCGGCGCGATCGATGTCGTTGTTGAATCCGATCTCAACATTCTTGACGTCGCTGCGCTGAGCCTGATCATCGAGGAAGCCGGTGGCAGATTCACAACGCTTTCCGGCAGCGATATTCATCAGGAGATGCGCTCGGCGCTCGCATCGAACGGACGCTTGCACGAGACGGTGCTGAAGCAGGTGCAGTGGTGCGACAGGTAGGCGTGCTCTGTTTCTGAACGCGCTTATTCCGGCTGAAAGAACAACGCGTCTTCCGTGACGATCATGCGCATCGGTATGTGATACAGCCGCTCGAGATTCGCCGTGGTCAGCACCTTGTAAGTCGTGCCGTAAAGCAGCTCGCCCTCACCGAACATGAGTATCACTTCATCGCAGAACCGCGCGGCCATGTTCACGTCGTGCAGACTCATCAGCACCAGCCGGTTTTCTTCGACGGCGAGCTGCCGGAAGTGCGCGAGCAGTTTCATCTGATGATAGATGTCGAGATGATCGACCGGTTCATCAAGCAGGAAAACGGCCGGATCCTGCGCGAGAACGGTCGCGATGGCGAGACGGCGCCGCTCGCCACCGGACAGTTCATGCACATCGCGATGTTCGAGTGCGTCCATTCCGGTGACGCGCAGCGCGGCGCGCGCGACGTCAATGTCGTTCGGTGATTCCCATTGCCAGAAGCCGATATGCGGATGCCGTCCGATCAGACAGGTTTCCAGCACCGTGGCGGGAAACGGATCGTCCTGATCCTGCATCAGCAGCGCGAGTTGCTTTGCGACGCGCCGTCGGCCAAGCGACTCGATATCCATGTCCTGCAACTGAATGTTTCCCTGCGCGGGCGCGCGCAGTCCCGCGAGCGTGTGCAGCAACGTGGTCTTGCCGACACCGTTACCACCCAGAATTCCGATCACACGTCCGGACGGAAGCGCGAGATCCAGTTTCTCGCATACCGTCTTGCCGGCGATGTGTACGGTCAGTTGATGAATGCCAAGCACGTTTTTTCTCACGCACGAAGACGGCGAATAATTTTTGCCGACGTTTTCCGGATGGTCTTGCGGTCGATGCGCGACTTGCATTTTCTGCCGTTCATATCGAACTCCGCGAGCGGTTCAGCAAATACAGGAACAGCGGCACACCGATGAACGCGGTCACGACACCGACCGGCAGCTGCCGCGGTGCGAGCAGCGTGCGCGCGAGCGTGTCGGCGAGCACCAGCAGGATTCCGCCGGCCAGCACGACTCCCGGCAGCAATCGCCGATGATCGGCACCCGTGGTCAGACGCAGCATGTGCGGAATGACGAGACCGACAAAACCAATACTGCCGCCCTGCATGACGGCAACGGCCGTGAAAAGCGATGCGGCGAGATAGATGCCGAGGTTCAGCGGCTGCACCGGCACGCCGAGCGCGCGTGCCTGCAGATCACCGCGCGCGAGCAGATTGAGATGCCGTGAAAACGGCAGCAACGCAATGAGGCCGACACCGAGCACGAGCCATTCGGTGCCAAGTTCTGCAGCGTAAGAAAGATCCCCCATCAGCCAGAACAGCATGTTTCTGAGACTGCCATCGGGACCGAGCGCGAGCAGAAGACTGATCAGCGCGCCCCAGCCCGCTGCGACGACCACGCCTGTCAGCAGCAGTCGTGTTGGCGTCCAGCCACCGCGGCCGTGCGCCAGTGAAAAGACCAGCAGCGTCGACGCCAGCGCACCCGCGAATGCGGCGCCGCCGACCCAGAATCCCGCGACGCCGAGCATGAGCATGCTCAAGGCGCCGACAGCGGCGCCACCGGAAATGCCGAGCACGTACGGATCCGCCAGCGGATTGCGCAGCAGCACCTGCATGAGCGCACCGGCGAGCGCGAGCAGGCCGCCGGTGGCGAACGCGGTCAGGGCGCGCGGCAGGCGAAGTTCCAGCACCAGTGTGCGGTGCAAAGGATCGCCGTCACCCATGATGACGGCGAGCACCTCGCCGGGTGCAAGACGGATGCTGCCGGCCGCGAGCGCGAGCAGGATCGCGACCGCGGCCAGCGGCAGCAGCACGGCGAACATCAGACTCAGCGGAACGCGTTGCGGCATGAAACTCGTCACTCGTAAGGGCAGGCAATTTAACCACGGCCGACCGCGTTGCCGCAGCCCGCGCGCGGTGATTCCGGTAAGATGTTTTACGACATGAAGATTCTTCGACGATCCCGCCATGATTGATACAGACGGCTTCCGTGCCAATGTCGGCATCATTCTCTGCAATGATCGCGGCCACGTCTTCTGGGCACGGCGTGTCGGACGGACCGGCTGGCAGTTTCCGCAAGGCGGCGTACGCCACGACGAGAGCGCGGATGCCGCGATGTTTCGTGAATTGCGCGAAGAAGTCGGCATCGGGCCGGAACACGTCGAAGTGCTCGGCAGCACACGCCGCTGGCTGCGCTACCGGCTTCCGCAACAGTATCTTCGTCATGATCGCCAGCCGTTGTGCATCGGACAGAAGCAACGCTGGTATTTGCTGCGATTCAAAGGCGATGAGAGTGACTTTCGCCTGGACTTGAGCGAGACACCGGAGTTCGACCGCTGGTGCTGGGTCGATTACTGGACGCCGGCGGAAGAAGTCGTCTTTTTCAAGCGCAAGGTTTATCTGCATGCGCTCAAGGAACTTGCGCCGCTGCTGTTTGATGCGGATTGCCAGCACGCACAGCCGGTCGGCGAAAACTTCTGAACGTCAGCAGACGCGTTGTCGCACGTTCCGCCTCCAGACAACGACTGCGGTAATCGCGAGCGGCAAAAGCATTACCGCAGGGTAACCGCACGTGCCCGCCTTGCCGAAAATCCTGCCGGCGTGCAGATCAAGCAATACGTGTTCCCATATCAGCGAGTGATGTCGTGCGTCGATAGCGCCTGCGCGGGAAGCGGTTGCAACGCGTTGTTGTTGCCGTTCTTTCGGCGCAGATAATCCCGTCGCGATCACCCTGCAACCATCGTCTTTTACATCTCGTTCCCCGATTCCGCGTTCGAATCTTGTCGCCCTGCCATTTTTCCCGACCGGAATGCGACGCCATGTGAGTGCTTCTGCCTACGAATACAAACAATTCTCATTTATATTGGCCTGCGATACCCTTGGCTTGTTGACAATCATTCTTATTCGCATTCAAAATCAGGGTCAGGAGGAACTCATGTACGTCTGTATCTGCAACGCCGTCACGGACAAACAGATTCGCAAGGCAGCCCGCGAAGGCTGCTGCAGCTTGCGTGAGCTTTCCTGTCAGACTGGTTGCGCGACGTCCTGCGGTAAATGCGCGCGGATGGCGCGTGAAATCCTCGCTGACGAGATGCAGCGCCGGGACGCTGAAGTGCGGCAGACATCGCAAGGCCAGGACGTTTCGCTGGCATATCCCGCCTGAATCCGAATCATTTTCATTCCGATTAAAATCCTTTCAAATCAATAACTTATCTTGATGCGGCCGCCGTGCCGCGCTAACCTTGCGTCATCCCATTTCCCTGACGCAAGGAGCTCCCATGAAAGGCGACGCCAAGGTCATTCAGTACCTCAACAAGGCGCTCACCAACGAACTCACGGCCATCAACCAGTATTTCCTGCATTCACGGATGTTTCGCAACTGGGGTCTGAAAGAACTCGCCGAAAAGGAATACGAAGAATCCATCGACGAGATGAAGCACGCTGATGAGTTGATCGAGCGCATTCTTTTTCTTGAAGGCCTGCCCAACCTCCAGGACATCGGCAAGCTGATGATCGGCGAGGACGTGCAGGAAATGCTCGAATGCGATCTCAAGCTCGAGAAGGAAGCCGTGCCACCGTTGCGTGAAGCTGTCGCTCATTGCGAAACGATCGGCGATTACGTCTCACGTCAGTTGTTTGCGAGCATTCTCGAATCCGAGGAAGAACACATCGACTGGCTGGAAACGCAGCTTGAACTGATCGAACGCGTCGGTCTGCAGAATTACCAGCAGTCGAAGATGTCTTGAGCGACGAGACGAAATTCTTCTCCGCCACTCCTGTTGTGTCACCGAAACAAGAACGCCGCCTTTTCAGGCGGCGTTTTGTTTGCGACACACTTTGCGGGAATTACAGGTTTCCGGCTTCTTTCGCCAAGTAATCGGCGACACCTTTCGGGTCGGCCTTCATGCCGGCCTTGCCTTTCTGCCAGCCGGCCGGGCAAACCTCGCCGTTTTCTTCGAAGAACTGCAATGCGTCGACCATGCGCACCAACTCGTCGATGTTGCGACCGAGCGGCAGATCGTTGACGACCTGATGACGCACGAGGCCGTCCTTGTCGATGAGGAACGCACCGCGGAACGCGACCGCGCCATCCGGCGTTTCAACGCCGAAGTCACGCGCGATCTGATGGGTGACGTCAGCGGCGAGTGTGTACTTCACCGGGCCGATACCGCCCTTGTCGACAGGCGTGTTGCGCCAGGCGTTGTGCGTGAACTGACTGTCGATGGATACACCCACGACAGCAACACCACGCGACTTGAATTCATCCATGCGCTTGTCGAGCGCGATCAGCTCCGACGGGCAGACGAAGGTGAAGTCCAGCGGATAGAAAAACACGAGACGGTATTTGCCTTTGGTGTCTTCCAGAAACTTGAAATCGTCGACGATGGAACCGTCACCGAGCACGGCGGCGCACGTGAAATCGGGAGCCTTGCGGCCTACCAGAACGCTCATTGCTTACCTCCTCTGGGTGCATTTTTCTTGCGGATGAAAATTTTTTCGCCAGCGCTGATTGAGCAATCACCGAATGGCAACGCGTGATCGGCGCCGTTAGAAAGATTCCAATTCTAACAGATCAGGCTTGGGGCTATCAGAACGGTTTCAAGCCTGCGAGCAGCACGATCGCGACGAGAAATACCACCGGCACCTCATTGAACCACCGATACCATGTGTGACTGCGCGTGTTCGTGTCCGTGCGAAACGTTTTCACAATGCGTGCGCACCAGATTGTGTAAGCGGTAAGCAGCAGCAGGAGCGCGAGCTTCGCGTGCAGCCAGCCGGCGTTTGCATAAGCGGACCACGCATAACCGGCCAACATCGCGATGCCGAAAATCCATGTCAGCGCCATGCCGATATGCGTCATTACCAGAAGTTTCCGCTCCATCACCTTGAAGCGCTCTCTGCCCGGCGTGTCCTCGGTCATCGCGTGGTACACGAACAGGCGCGGCAGGTAGAACAGGCCCGCGAACCACGTGACCATGAAGATGAGGTGAAATGATTTCAGCCAGAGCATGTCGTTCTCCTGCGTTCAGTGTCGCGTTCCCGATCGGTTCGATGTAAACGATTTGTGCTTCGCATGTCGAAATGCGCTTCAAGCAGATCACGTCGAGGGTCCGGTACTGTTTTCAAGGCGGTTTTGGCGGGCCCGCTCGTCCTGTTCTCCGGCGCTTGAATCAGCGACAACGCATTTGATTCGCAATCCTGATGAGGCGACCCAAAGCTCGATCTGCCGACGGTCCCTTGACCGCGCAAACCTGTCCTGCCGCACGACCTGACAATCCCAAGTGTTCGGGAAGCAAAATTGTTATTGTCGCGTTGCGGTGGCTGCGTTGCACGCATTTTCCCTGACGACATTACACATGGAAGCACGACAGCAGGTATCATCAGTCACTTCCTGTGGCGGTTAAATCGCGCTGGAAAACGACGGGGGCGGACTGCGATGACAAGACACAGAATGGTCGTGCGACCGCATCGGCCCTTTCGAAACGGCACGATCTATACGGTCCTCGCTGTGCTCGTACTGGCTGCAATTCTGGGCGCGTTCGAGTTCGGACGTCTACGTGCCGGCTTCGATGCCGCCGCCATGGATCGCGAGCGGCTGCGGCGGGAAAACGAGCTTGTGAATCTGACGCAGCAGAACCGCGAGCTGCGCGAGCGCATCGCCCTGCTGGAGCGTTCCAGTGAAATAGATCGCGCCGCGCGCGAGCAAGTGCAGACGAACTTGTCGGCGATGCAGGACGAGGTGCTCGAACTGCGCGAGGAGCTCGCATTCTACCGCGGTATTGTTTCGCCGGAAGACGCGCAAGCCGGTTTGCGCGTGCAAAGCTTCACGCTCTCGGGCGGCGCCGCGGAAGGGTTATACCGGTACCGACTTGTCCTTATCCAGGCGATCAAGCACGACCGCCGTGCCACCGGACGAGTGGAAGTGGTAGTTCACGGCGTGCGCAACGGCCAGCCGGTGAGCATTCCATTGCAGGAACTTGTGACGGGTGACATGGACCAATTGTCGTATTCGTTCAAGTATTTCCAGGATTTCGAAGGCGATTTTCGCCTGCCGGATGATTTCACGCCGGCGCGCGTGGATATCGCCGTTCTTCCCGGTGGGCGCGCAGCGGACGCGATTCACCGGACACTTGATTGGACTGAAGCGAACAGCTGAGGCTGGGAGGTAACCGGATGCTGGGTGGTGGCAACAAACGCAAGATTCCCCACATGGACACGCTGGTGGGGCATAACACGAAGATTGTCGGCGATATTTATTTCGAGGGCGGCCTGCACGTCGACGGTCTGGTCGAAGGCAACGTGAATGCGCGTGACACAGGCTCGCGACTGTCGATAAGCGAGCGCGGCCAGGTGCAAGGCGAAGTGCGAGTGCCGGAAGTCATGTTGAACGGCATGGTCAAGGGAGACGTCTACGCCAGCGAACGTGTCGAACTCGGCAGTAAGGCCAAGGTCGAAGGCAATGTTTATTACAACCTGATCCGCATGGAAGCCGGCGCGACAGTGAATGGCAAACTGGTTCACAAGCCAGGCGGCCAGCCGATGCTCGCGCTGAAACACGAGCAACAAAAAAGCGCTGAAAAAAAAGAAGCATCCGGGACAGCAACGGATGATGAACTTGCTGCGACGCGCGATCCCTCGCAGGGAACATCGAACACGGGATGAACCTGCGGCCGGCCAGCTGGTAAAATGCAATTACATCAGACAGGCCGCTGAGGCGGCAGGAAACCATGTCAGTACAGACTCACGATCCGAAAGCAGCTTCACCACTCCTGTTCACCGACGCGGCGGCACGCAAGGTGCGTGAGCTGATCGAGGAAGAGGCCAACGAAAGCCTCAAGCTGCGTGTATTCGTCACCGGCGGCGGTTGCTCGGGCTTTCAATATGGTTTTACGTTTGACGAAGACGTGACCGAGGGTGATACCCAGGTCGAAAACGGTGGTGTTGTGCTGCTCGTCGATCCGATGAGCTTCCAGTACCTGATGGGCGCGGAGATCGACTACAAGGAAGATCTGGAAGGTGCGCAGTTCGTGATTCGCAATCCAAATGCATCCACGACGTGCGGTTGCGGCTCGTCCTTTTCCGTCTGACGTTGCGGCAAGAAAATAAAAGGGCGCTCGTTATCAGCGAGCGCCCTTTTTATTTGCCGAATGTGTTTGATCAACAACGTACTTAATCGTCGTTACGGCTGGTAAATACAACCAAGTATGGCATCGCGTCCCGCGCCGGTAACGGACGCCAGACTGCCTGGCCTGCCCGCGATGCGTTCACGCGCAAGCCACGCGAACGCCGCCGCTTCCACGAAATCCGCCTTCAGTCCATGCTCGTCAGTGGTATCAACAGACACCCCGTGCATGGCAACCGCGAGGGCTTTTCGAAGCGTGCCATTGCGCGCACCGCCACCGCATACGAGAACGCGTTCCGCTTCGCAGCGGCGCGCTTCACGCGCAATACTCTCGACGGTAAGCGCGAGCAAGGTTGCCTGAACATCTTCAGGTGCGATTTCGCGACCGGCGAGGTGGCGTAGTAACCATTCCTGATTGAAATGCTCGCGACCCGTGCTGCGCGGCGGCGTTTTCAGAAAGAACGGATCAGCAGACATCGCAGCGAGCAATTTGTCGTCAACCTTGCCGGCCGCCGCCCATGCGCCATCGTGATCAAAATTCTCACCACGGCTGTGCCGCGTCCAGGCGTCCATCAAGCCATTGCCCGGCCCGGTGTCGTAACCCGTTACTGTTTCGCCGAGACGAGTGATATTCGCTATACCGCCGATGTTAACGACGACTCGCAACTCGTCTTCGGTCGCAAACATCGCGGAATGAAACGCGGGTACCAATGGCGCGCCTTGTCCGCCGAGTGCGACGTCCATGCGACGAAAGTCCGCGACAACCGAAATACCGGTGATTGCCACAATCCGGTTGGGATCGCCAATCTGCCAGGTAAATCCGGGCGAATGGTCCGGACAGTGGCGGACGGTCTGACCATGACAGCCGATTGCGCGAACATCTTCGGCGCGCACTCCTGCTTCTTTCATCAAAGCGTTTACAGCTGCCGCATAAGCGAGCCCGAGCGCGGCATCCGCCTGCCCGATGCGATCAAGGCTGGTGGATCCATGTTGTTCGATGATGGTTTGCAGGATGTCGCGGAGCGCGGCGTCGAAAGGCTGGGTGACCGCGTGTTGGATTTTGATGCCGGACGAGAAATCCGCCAGCACGGCGTCGATGCCGTCCAGGCTCGTACCCGACATGAGCCCGACGTATAGCTCCGCCATTATCTTTTCCTAAGGCGCAACAGCGACGCGCGAATCGGGCTCGAACAACTCAAGCTGGCGCAACAACGGCGTGCTGACCGCCACGAAACGCGAACGATATTCTTCGGCCAGCGGGTCCGCATCAGGAAGTTTTACCGTACGCGGATTGCGATGCACGCCGTTTACGAGAAACTCGTAGTGGAGGTGCGGCGCGGTTGAAAGTCCGGTGCTGCCAACGTAGCCGATGATTTCACCCTGACGCACACGCTCGCCGTTCTTCACTGCACAGCGCGTGAAGTGAAGGTATTTCGTGACGTATCGCTGGCCGTGCTGGATGAAGACGTGATGACCGTTGTACTTGTCGTACGCCGAGCGAATGATTTTGCCATCACCGGCCGCGTACACTGGCGTGCCGGCGGGTGCGCGGTAATCGATACCGTTATGCGCCTTCACGCGTTTGAGAACCGGATGAAAACGCTTGGGATTGAAGCCGGAACTGACGTAGGAAAAGTTCAGCGGTGCACGAAGAAACTCCTTGCGCATCGGCTTGCCGTCCGGTGAGTAATACGCGGCGTTGCCGTCGTTATCTTCGAAACGTATCGCACTCAACTGCCGACCGTCGTTGATAAACGTTGCCGCGAGGATGTTGCCGTCGCGCAGTTTTTCGCCGTCGCGGTAGATCTCTTCGTAGATCACGCGGAACTGGTCGCCTTCGCGAATATCGAGTGCAAAGTCGATGTCCCAACCGAAAATGTTGGCAAGATTCATGATCAGCGCATCGGACATGCCGGCGTCGTAACCAGCCTGGTAAAGCGAGGAACGGATGCTGCCGCTGGCGACACGCACCTGGCGTTGAACCGGCAGTTCGATTTCGATGAGACGGAAGTTGTTCCCGTCACGAACGACGTCAATGCGCTGGGTTGCATCCGGTCTGGTTGATAACGAAAGCACGCCGCCGTTGTCGTCCGCTTCAATCCTGATCACATTTCCCGGGCGCAGCTGTTTCAGATGCTCGACGTTGTCGCCGAGCTGCATGATGGCATGCAGATCGCTCGCAGAAAGATCGTTAAGGTTGAATAACGTGGCAAGCGAATCGCCGGAACGCACGATGAGTTCCAACGTTCGCGTCTTGGCTGCGTTCGTTGTCACGGCGGTTGTCATTGTCTCAAGCGGAGGGACTTCCAGTGCGCGCACCAGACCGCCGGCAAACTGTGTAATATCCGCTTCGTTCGAACGTGCCGGGTCGGACGAAACACTGAAAAGAAAAACGCTCAGCAGGCAGGCGCAGACGCCCCCAAGAACATAATGACGACGTCGCGGACGGAGCGAACGACGGCTCCGCTCAACGGCTGCTTTATAATCTGATTTCAACTTGGTCTTCACGTGAAATTGCGGCATGTCCCGCCCCTCGAAAATTCCGGGGTAAAGGTACCCGGCAGGTGGTTTTCGGTCAATCTTGCACTAAGCAATTTTCTCGGTAAAACCGGCAATTACAGTTACTTTGTGACGCACAATTACAAGGATATCAGGAGTGTCTCTGATGGTTTCCACTCAAGCATCGCCGGCCGAAGCGCTGGAAATCGTCTGCCGTGGCGCGGAAGAAATTCTGGTGGAAAGTGAGCTCGTCGAGAGACTCAAAGGCAACCAACCGCTATGCGTCAAAGCGGGTTTCGATCCAACTGCACCGGACCTGCATCTTGGTCACACTGTACTCATCAATAAGTTGCGGCAGTTTCAGGATCTCGGACACGACGTGGTTTTTCTTATCGGGGATTTCACCGGCATGATCGGCGACCCCACGGGCAAGAATGCCACCCGCCCGCCACTGACACCGGAGGATGTTGCTGAAAATGCGGTGACTTATCGCGAGCAGGTATTCAAGATTCTTGACCCCGAAAGGACCCGCATCGAATTCAATTCAAAATGGATGTCGCGGATGGACGCCGCGGGACTGATCAAGCTTGCCGCGAAGCATACGGTGGCGCGGATGCTTGAGCGCGATGATTTTTCGAAACGCCACAAGGAAAACCGTCCGATCGCGATCCACGAGTTTCTCTATCCGCTCGTGCAGGGCTATGACTCAGTCGCACTCCAGGCGGACATCGAGCTCGGCGGCACGGATCAGAAGTTCAACCTGCTCGTCGGTCGTCAATTGCAAGCCCACTATGGGCAGAGACCGCAGATCGTCCTCACCATGCCGTTGCTCGAAGGGCTGGACGGCGTGCAGAAAATGTCGAAATCGCTCGGCAATTACATCGGTATAACGGATGCGCCAGACGACATGTTCGGCAAATTGATGTCGATCTCGGACGATCTCATGTGGCGGTATTTTGAGTTGCTGTCGTTCCGCCCCATGAGCGAGATCCAGGGTTTCAGAAATCAGATCGCTGCGGGCGCCAATCCACGCGACATCAAATTCCTGCTCGGTATCGAGATCCTCGATCGTTTCCATGGATTCGGTGCGGGTGCGCGCGCGAAGGACAACTTCATCGCGCGTTTTCAACAAGGAGTGCTGCCGGACGACCTTGACGAAATCACGATCAACGCAGCCGGCGGTGTCATAGGGCTTGCGCACCTGCTCAAGGAGGCAGGCCTCGTGTCGTCGACCTCCGAGGCCATGCGGATGGTGAAACAGGGAGCCGTGAAAATCGACGGTGAAAAGGCTTCCGATCCGAAACAGGAAATCCCCGTCGGCGAGAACGCAGTGTTTCAGGTGGGGAAGCGACGCGCTGCAAGGGTCAAGGTCAGCTGAATCGCGATGCGGAGCAGGGTTCCGTCATAAACGGATACCAGTGCAACGTCACCAGGGCCGACATTAGGTGTTTATGCCTAAGCATGAACACGAATTCGCCAACCGAAACAGATATTAAAAAAAACCTTCACGAAGGTGTTGACGTCCCGTTGTGACCCCCTATAATGCGCGCCTCTCGCAGGGAATGCGGGACGCGCAAACCGGAACGGAGACGAAAATTTCCCACCGGGGATTGACAGGAAGTGAGGGTCGCGTAGAATTGTCCGTCTGCCTGGGGCGCTATAATTTCCAGGCCCGCTCTTTAAAAACTGAATCAAGTGACTTGTGTGGGCGCTCGGGTCGTTGGGTTGTAAACGCAACAACACGATCAAGAGTGACCATATAGAGCCCAAGAATGAATACAGTTGTTCTTGAGTTCTGGTTCACTCTCTTTAGTTATAAACTGAAGAGTTTGATCCTGGCTCAGATTGAACGCTGGCGGCATGCCTAACACATGCAAGTCGAACGGCAGCGCGGGTAGCTTGCTACCTGGCGGCGAGTGGCGGACGGGTGAGTAATGCATAGGAATCTGCCCAGTAGCGGGGGATAGCCCGGGGAAACCCGGATTAATACCGCATACGCCCTACGGGGGAAAGCGGGGGATCTTCGGACCTCGCACTATTGGATGAGCCTATGTCTGATTAGCTTGTTGGTAGGGTAACGGCCTACCAAGGCGACGATCAGTAGCTGGTCTGAGAGGACGATCAGCCACACCGGAACTGAGACACGGTCCGGACTCCTACGGGAGGCAGCAGTGGGGAATATTGGACAATGGGGGAAACCCTGATCCAGCAATGCCGCGTGTGTGAAGAAGGCCTGCGGGTTGTAAAGCACTTTCAGTTGGGAAGAAACAGCGACCGGCTAATACCCGGTTGTCTTGACGTAACCAACAGAAGAAGCACCGGCTAACTCCGTGCCAGCAGCCGCGGTAATACGGAGGGTGCAAGCGTTAATCGGAATTACTGGGCGTAAAGCGTACGTAGGCGGTTAGATAAGTCGGATGTGAAAGCCCCGGGCTTAACCTGGGAATTGCATTCGATACTGTCTGGCTTGAATGTGGAAGAGGGAAGTGGAATTCCAGGTGTAGCGGTGAAATGCGTAGATATCTGGAGGAACATCAGTGGCGAAGGCGACTTCCTGGTCCAACATTGACGCTGAGGTACGAAAGCGTGGGGAGCAAACAGGATTAGATACCCTGGTAGTCCACGCCGTAAACGATGAGTGCTAAGTGTTGGAGGGTTTCCGCCCTTCAGTGCTGCAGCAAACGCATTAAGCACTCCGCCTGGGGAGTACGACCGCAAGGTTGAAACTCAAAGGAATTGACGGGGGCCCGCACAAGCGGTGGAGCATGTGGTTTAATTCGATGCAACGCGAAGAACCTTACCTGGCCTTGACATCCTGGGAACCCTGCAGAGATGCGGGGGTGCCTTCGGGAACCCAGTGACAGGTGCTGCATGGCTGTCGTCAGCTCGTGTCGTGAGATGTTGGGTTAAGTCCCGCAACGAGCGCAACCCTTGTCCTTTGTTGCCAGCACGTAATGGTGGGAACTCAAAGGAGACTGCCGGTGACAAACCGGAGGAAGGTGGGGATGACGTCAAGTCATCATGGCCCTTATGGCCAGGGCTACACACGTGCTACAATGGTCGGTACAGAGGGTTGCCAAGCCGCGAGGTGGAGCCAATCCCAGAAAACCGGTCGTAGTCCGGATCGGAGTCTGCAACTCGACTCCGTGAAGTCGGAATCGCTAGTAATCGCGGATCAGCATTGCCGCGGTGAATACGTTCCCGGGCCTTGTACACACCGCCCGTCACACCATGGGAGTTGGCTGCACCAGAAGTAGTTAGTCTAACCGCAAGGGGGACGATTACCACGGTGTGGTCAATGACTGGGGTGAAGTCGTAACAAGGTAGCCGTATCGGAAGGTGCGGCTGGATCACCTCCTTTTAAAGTAAGGCGTCGCAGTCCGCGACTCCGAGCTCCCACACAAGTCACTTGATTGCAGCGAAAGGGCCCCAAGGCCCATTCGAAAAGACCTCGGGTCTGTAGCTCAGTTGGTTAGAGCGCACCCCTGATAAGGGTGAGGTCGGAAGTTCAACTCTTCCCAGACCCACCAGTTATATGGGGCCATAGCTCAGCTGGGAGAGCACCTGCTTTGCAAGCAGGGGGTCGTCGGTTCGATCCCGACTGGCTCCACCAGATTCCAGATTCAGAAACCACGGGTGAACATTCAATGAGTGTTCAGCCGTGGTTTCAACGACCGAAGCTTGTTCTTCAGGTCTGTTCTTTAAAAATTCGGAAAGTTGATAGGCGCTTAGGATTGAATCGTCGTGAGTTCTGACGATTCCAATCAACGTGTCAGCAAATGTGGAGTTGACCAGCAACTCTAAATCTTATTCACACACAACCTCAGACTTTTTGGGGTTATATGGTCAAGTGAATAAGCGCATATGGTGGATGCCTAGGCGGTAGGAGGCGATGAAGGACGTGGTAGTCTGCGATAAGCTTCGGTGAGCCGACAAACAGGCGTTATTAGCCGGAGATTTCCGAATGGGGAAACCCAGCCACTTTGGTGGTTATCGTGCACTGAATTCATAGGTGTACGAGGCGAACGCGGGGAACTGAAACATCTAAGTACCCGTAGGAAGAGAAATCAACCGAGATTCCCTCAGTAGCGGCGAGCGAACGGGGAACAGCCCAGAACCTGTATCGATCAACATCATAGGAAAACGGCTTGGAAAGGCCGGCCATAGAAGGTGATAGCCCTGTATTCGAAATGGTGTTGGTAGTTAGGTTCGATGAGTAGGACGGGACACGAGATATCCTGTCTGAATATGGGGGGACCATCCTCCAAGGCTAAATACTCCCTACCGACCGATAGTGAACCAGTACCGTGAGGGAAAGGCGAAAAGAACCCCGGAGAGGGGAGTGAAATAGAACCTGAAACCGTATGCGTACAAGCAGTCGGAGCCCGCAAGGGTGACGGCGTACCTTTTGTATAATGGGTCAGCGAGTTACTTTCAGTGGCAAGGTTAACCGTATAGGGCAGCCGTAGGGAAACCGAGTCTTAAATGGGCGTTCAGTCGCTGGGAGTAGACCCGAAACCGAGTGATCTATCCATGGCCAGGGTGAAAGTAAGGTAATACTTACTGGAGGCCCGAACCCACTCCCGTTGAAAAGGTAGGGGATGAGCTGTGGATAGGAGTGAAAGGCTAAACAAACTCGGAGATAGCTGGTTCTCCCCGAAAGCTATTTAGGTAGTGCCTCGTGTTCCACTCCTGGGGGTAGAGCACTGTTTCGGCTAGGGGGCCATCCCGGCTTACCAAACCGATGCAAACTCCGAATACCAGGAAGTGCAGTCACGGGAGACACACGGCGGGTGCTAACGTCCGTCGTGAAGAGGGAAACAACCCAGACCATCAGCTAAGGTCCCTAAATCGCAACTTAGTGGTAAACGATGTGGGAAGGCACAGACAGCCAGGAGGTTGGCTTAGAAGCAGCCACCCTTTAAAGAAAGCGTAATAGCTCACTGGTCAAGTCGGCCTGCGCGGAAGATTTAACGGGGCTCAAGTTGTGTACCGAAGCTATGGGTTCATGCTTTGCATGAGCGGTAGGGGAGCGTTCTGTAAGCCTGTGAAGGAGGACCTGTGAGGGCCTCTGGAGGTATCAGAAGTGCGAATGCTGACATGAGTAACGATAAAGCGGGTGAAAAACCCGCTCGCCGAAAACCCAAGGGTTCCTGCGCAACGTTAATCGGCGCAGGGTGAGTCGGCCCCTAAGGCGAGGCCGAAAGGCGTAGTCGATGGGAAGCAGGTTAATATTCCTGCACCAGACATTGCTGCGATGGGGGAACGGAGAAGGCTAGGTCAGCCGGGTGTTGGATGTCCCGGTTCAAGCGTGTAGGCGTGCTTTCCAGGTAAATCCGGAAAGCTTAGCTGAGGCGTGATAACGAGTTCCTACGGGAACGAAGTGATTGATGCCATGCTTCCAGGAAAAGCCTCTAAGCTTCAGGCAATGTGTGACCGTACCGTAAACCGACACAGGTGGGTGAGGAGAGAATCCTAAGGCGCTTGAGAGAACTCGGGTGAAGGAACTAGGCAAAATAGCACCGTAACTTCGGGAGAAGGTGCGCCCTTGGTACGTGAAGAGACTTGCTCTCGGAGCGGAAGGGGGTTGCAGTGACCAGGTGGCTGCGACTGTTTATCAAAAACACAGCACTCTGCAAACACGAAAGTGGACGTATAGGGTGTGATGCCTGCCCGGTGCCGGAAGGTTAATTGATGGGGTTAGCTTCGGCGAAGCTCTTGATCGAAGCCCCGGTAAACGGCGGCCGTAACTATAACGGTCCTA
>OBJO01000001.1_pt1 | contig 194758 bp, 158 predicted proteins | sample 1481741 | NCBI WGS metagenome assembly OBJO01 (sample SAMN06140803, study PRJEB22556) | human gut metagenome | host: Homo sapiens | place: China: Beijing | collected 2014 | reverse complement strand
TGGCTGCGGCGTGACCATCGGTTCGCAGTCGGTCCAGTAACGCCGTCATCAGGCGGTGCCCTATGCCTCGGTTCCGCCAGTCGGGAAGCAAGGATATGGAGACTTCCGGCGTTGCCGTGTCGATGGTACCGTAGCCTGCGGAGTTGTTCGGGAAGATTCTGGCCCATGCGGCACCCATGATTTGCGGACCGTTCGGTAGTCCGGCGCGAGCAACCATGCAGGCATCGTCGGGCCGTCCGAATCCCTCGATATATCGCCGCAATTCCGGCAGCTCGACAACGCTCCTGTCCGGTGCCGGGGTTCCCGGCGATACATGAATCGCCTGATACAGGAACTCGACGAGCAACGGATATTCCTCCGGTCGCATCGCCGTGATTGCAATGGCCGAAGGAACATGAGCCATGTTCGCCTCCATGTGAAGTTTTTTGCCATGTGCTCGCGGCATAATCGGTCGTGTCATACTGGTGTCCTCTTGCTCGGTCATTGCCATCGATACAGCTTCATACGAAAAGGAATGCGTCTTGCCGATATCCAAGTCTTACGAAGGAACGTAAACTCATAGATAGCGTCATGACGCGCATCGCCATCGAATCGATGTGACGGCATTCAGAAACCATTCGTCATGGCTGACTGCGACCAATGCGCCCGCATAGGAGGATAGCGTATTAGCAAGTGCCTGTTTGGAGTGCAGGTCGAGGTGGTTGGTCGGCTCATCCATGATGATGAGCTGTGGCTGTTCAATCATGCCGAGGCACAACAGAAGTTTGCGTAGTTCGCCTGGCGAGGGATTGCCGTCGGCGAGCAGTCTGTCGGGGTCGGCGTTAAGTTGGGCGTAGGCGCTGAGCACAATGGCGCGTTGCTCGTCCGTCAAAGCATGCAAGCGGTTCATTGCGTTGGCGGTATCCATGTCGCTGGAATTTTGGGGAATATAGAGATATGGCATTCTCTCCGAATGCCGCTGCGCTTCATCACGCTCCAGCGCTTCGATCAATCGTCGTATCAATGCGGTTTTACCGCTGCCATTTGGACCGCTGATGCCGATGCGGTCGCGCGGGCCGATGCTCAGCATATCGGGTTGGTCCGCGATGGCGTGGTCGTTGGGGATGCGCGTCAATTCCCTGCGTGAGCTCGGCATGACGTTCATCCAGATGGTGCCGTCGTAGCGTTTGGCCGCTTCGCTGAGGTGAGCAAGTCTGTCGGTGGCGGCGGCGATACGCCCGTCGAATTGCGCGCTTGTCTGTGCGACAGTGGTGCCGATAGCCGGTTTCAGATTTTTCAGGGCTTTGCGAGCGTCGATGTCCTTGATATCGATGCGCATTCCCTGATTCTTCCGCATATCCAGTTCGCGCGCACGCTGCGCCCGCTCCCGCTTGATGCGCTGCATGCGTTGCAGCTCCTTTCGAGTGGACTGTATGGCGGCCGTATCGGCACGTTGATTGTCGCGCATCTGCTGCGCGGCCTGGGTATATCCACCCTGATAGGTGTTCGCCGCCGTGATGTTACGCCCACGCGCATGTCGGCGCTCCAGCATCACGCAGCGCGAACACGTCGCGTCGATCAGTTCGACATCATGGGAGATCACGATGCCTATGCCATCGAACCGACGCATCGCCTGCGTGATGGCTTGGCGCGTCCTGCCGTCCACATGATTGGTTGGCTGCGGCGTGACCATCGGTTCGCAGTCGGTCCAGTAACGCCGTCATCAGGCGGTGCCCTATGCCTCGGTTCCGCCAGTCGGGAAGCAAGGATATGGAGACTTCCGGCGTTGCCGTGTCGATGGTACCGTAGCCTGCGGAGTTGTTCGGGAAGATTCTGGCCCATGCGGCACCCATGATTTGCGGACCGTTCGGTAGTCCGGCGCGAGCAACCATGCAGGCATCGTCGGGCCGTCCGAATCCCTCGATATATCGCCGCAATTCCGGCAGCTCGACAACGCTCCTGTCCGGTGCCGGGGTTCCCGGCGATACATGAATCGCCTGATACAGGAACTCGACGAGCAACGGATATTCCTCCGGTCGCATCGCCGTGATTGCAATGGCCGAAGGAACATGAGCCATGTTCGCCTCCATGTGAAGTTTTTTGCCATGTGCTCGCGGCATAATCGGTCGTGTCATACTGGTGTCCTCTTGCTCGGTCATTGCCATCGATACAGCTTCATACGAAAAGGAATGCGTCTTGCCGATATCCAAGTCTTACGAAGGAACGTAAACTCATAGATAGCGTCATGACGCGCATCGCCATCGAATCGATGTGACGGCATTCAGAAACCATTCGTCATGGCTGACTGCGACCAATGCGCCCGCATAGGAGGATAGCGTATTAGCAAGTGCCTGTTTGGAGTGCAGGTCGAGGTGGTTGGTCGGCTCATCCATGATGATGAGCTGTGGCTGTTCAATCATGCCGAGGCACAACAGAAGTTTGCGTAGTTCGCCTGGCGAGGGATTGCCGTCGGCGAGCAGTCTGTCGGGGTCGGCGTTAAGTTGGGCGTAGGCGCTGAGCACAATGGCGCGTTGCTCGTCCGTCAAAGCATGCAAGCGGTTCATTGCGTTGGCGGTATCCATGTCGCTGGAATTTTGGGGAATATAGAGATATGGCATTCTCTCCGAATGCCGCTGCGCTTCATCACGCTCCAGCGCTTCGATCAATCGTCGTATCAATGCGGTTTTACCGCTGCCATTTGGACCGCTGATGCCGATGCGGTCGCGCGGGCCGATGCTCAGCATATCGGGTTGGTCCGCGATGGCGTGGTCGTTGGGGATGCGCGTCAATTCCCTGCGTGAGCTCGGCATGACGTTCATCCAGATGGTGCCGTCGTAGCGTTTGGCCGCTTCGCTGAGGTGAGCAAGTCTGTCGGTGGCGGCGGCGATACGCCCGTCGAATTGCGCGCTTGTCTGTGCGACAGTGGTGCCGATAGCCGGTTTCAGATTTTTCAGGGCTTTGCGAGCGTCGATGTCCTTGATATCGATGCGCATTCCCTGATTCTTCCGCATATCCAGTTCGCGCGCACGCTGCGCCCGCTCCCGCTTGATGCGCTGCATGCGTTGCAGCTCCTTTCGAGTGGACTGTATGGCGGCCGTATCGGCACGTTGATTGTCGCGCATCTGCTGCGCGGCCTGGGTATATCCACCCTGATAGGTGTTCGCCGCCGTGATGTTACGCCCACGCGCATGTCGGCGCTCCAGCATCACGCAGCGCGAACACGTCGCGTCGATCAGTTCGACATCATGGGAGATCACGATGCCTATGCCATCGAACCGACGCATCGCCTGCGTGATGGCTTGGCGCGTCCTGCCGTCCACATGATTGGTTGGCTCGTCCAACACCAGCACGTCGGGATCGCCGGCCAGCGCACAAGCGATTTGCAGCCGCTTGGCTTCGCCTCCAGAGAGAGTCTCGTATCGGTATGCCCAATCGTCGCCGATGTTCAGCGCGTCGCGGATGGCGATGGTCTCGCCCGTCCAATCCGCCGCGAAATCATCCAGATTCGTAGGCGTTTCATCAGTACGTTGCGGACAGTAGGCGACTGCCATCTTGCACGGGTTCGGCGAGACTGTCCCCGAATCGGGGGAAAGCATGCCGCAGGCGAGTTTGGCCAGTGTGGTCTTGCCAATGCCATTGTCTCCCAGCACTGCGGCCCAGCCGGCCGCGAATGTCGCGGACAGATGTTCGAACAATGGTTCCGGCGCGCCCGGATAGCAGTAGGAAATATCGGTTAGTGTCAATATCTGACTCATGGAAGCCTCTTTCGATAAGGCGCATTAATCAAACTGTGACTATCGAAAAGTGGCGGACTGTGCCATTTATTGCCAAGCTGCATTCAGAAAGCAGTCCTCGTGACGGCACCGAAAGTCGCTATGCTAACGAGAACTTCATCGAATCAGGCATTGCGATTGGTACAATGGCAGATACGCGCGATAATGCGCAGAACACGCGGAATCTCTCCTCATGCAATCCGCCACTGCTCAAATCACCAATGCTCTAAGGCCTTCCTGCTTCGGAACCACCTTGGCATGTCAGGTGTTCCATCAAATTTAGTTGGATTTTACCATAGCAACTATCAATTCCTCAATCCTCGCATCTCGGCATGTACGGTGTCCCTTATTCAGTCGTTGCTGGCGAGTCGGTCGAGTTCGTGTTCGATGGCGTGGCGCGGGATCTGTTGCATGGCGTGCCGTGTTCGGCGGCGGCGATTTTGAGGCGGTTCTTCAGCCGGACGGGCAGGCGCAGGGAGAGCATGACCAGCGGTTCGCCGGCGTTGTTCTTCCCGGTGGGTTGTTTGTCTTCGGCCTGTTGGTCGAGGACTTTGTCGAAGGGCACGGGTCGGGGCAGTGGCTGGTAGTTGCCTTTCATGCCAGTTCCTCCTTGGCGATGCGCGTCAGTTCGTCGGCCAGTTCCCGGTATTCGTACAGTTGTTTGGGGTTCATGCCGAGCGAGGTCTTGATCGGTTGTCGTTTGGCGATGAAGGTGTCGAAGCGCGCGGTGTCGGTTTGCTCCAACGTGGCTAGGGTCTGGGCCCAGGCGTTGGTGTTCGCCTCGACGCGCACCGGCAGCAGGGCCGCCCTGGTGGCATGTCGGGTGCGGTCGAGCGTGTCCCATGCCTGCTGGAGGTCCATCGGCGAGTCCGAGGTGGGTAGGATGACGAAATCGGCCACGGCCAGCGTCTTGTCGAGCAGCGGGCCTTGCGGAGGGGCGTCGATGATCGACCATTCCTTTGTGGCCGGGGCGCCGCCCAGGTGGGCGAGGGTGGCCATGTTGGCCGGCAGCACGTCGAATGGTAGCGGGTCTCCCGCCTGTTCGGCGGCGGCCGCCCATAGGCTGGCGCTGGACTGCGGGTCCGCGTCGTAGACTGCCACCTCGATGCCGCGCCGGGCCAGCACGGCGGCCAGATAGATGCAGCTGGTGGTTTTGGCCACCCCGCCCTTTGCGTTCGCCAACGCTACTCGCATGATGCTTCCTCCTTGGATTCGGGACCATTCGCCGGATCGTCGGCATGGTTGATTGTTTGATTGCTTGGTTGTCGGATTGTTTGATTGTCTGCTTGCATGATGGTTTGACGGTCATGTGGCCCGTCTCCGGGCTGAGCGCGGCCTGCGGCGCGCCATCGGCGTTGCCCGCGTTCCATGCTGGCCTTGTCCCGGGCCGTGTCGAAGACCTCGGGATGGGCTTGGATCCAGTCGGCGAACAGGCCCCAGCGGCGGGCCCAGGGCACCGTGCGGTCGCGGCAGGGCACGCCGTCGGCCTCCGCCAGGCGGGCGATCTGACGGCGGTCGGTGCACGAGCGGCCGCCGTACAAGCCCCATTCCAAGCCGGCGGCACCGGCGTAGGCTAGGCATTCGGCCCTCACCGGGCAGTCATGCTCGCGCCCGCCTGCCGGAACACGCGGGCCAAGGGATGCGTGTCCTCGAACTCCAGGCCCCACATCAGGTCGGCCCACGGCTGCGGGAAATCCGCGCAGCATCCCATGTTCTTCCACGCCTCCGGCGAACGGGGCGCGGCATCCGCTATGCCGGTCATGCCTTGGCCTCCTCGTGGGATTCCTTGTCTTCGGCGCGGCCGGTTTTCTCTAGGCCGATGGCGTGGCTGGCTTGGTTGCGCCGGTCATAGGCGCACACCGGGCACTCGGCCTGTCCGGCTTCGCCGTCGAGGTGCGCTTGGCACAATGCGATCGACAGGATGCCGCCGCCGTAGACCGGCACCCGCCAGGCCAGCCCCGAGCTGACCGCCACCGGCCGGTCGGGATCATGACCGGCGTGAGCTCGGCAGCAGCGGCATGGCTGCCGGAATGCTGCGGACCTCGTGCCCGCTTGGTGCGCATGTCGAGGCTGACCTGTGCGAAGTAGCGTTCGACCATCGTGCCGTCCACCAGCCATGAGATCCAGCGCGGGTTGCCATACGCCCAATCAAGGATTGTCTCGACCTCCGTCAGAGAGCGTTCCATCAGCAGCTCGTGGACCTTGCGTCGGTCTCGCATCGACGCCGGCCTGGCTGCCTTCGGGTCGATGGCCGCCACACGGTCATGGATCAGCGTCAGCACGCGAACCTCCTGCAAGGCCCGGGAACGCACCCGCTCGTCCGCATCCTCCGCCCCTGGCGTCCACAATGGGTCGCGCACTCCCTGAGGTGGCAGCGCCAGACGCCAATCCGGGGCATCGTGCTCGCTTCGTTCCTCTTCGGGTTGTTCCCCGGCGAGGGGAATGTCCCCGTAGGGGACAAGGGGAGCATTGGTTATCACTTGTCTATTGGGTGACATGACGTCACCTCTCTTCGGACAGGATGTCACCCCACCGTCGGGATCGCCCTGGGGTGACATTGTGTCAGGTGACACTGCGTCAGGTGACGCCATGTCACCCCGCGCGCACTCCTTGCTCCGCGATGGTCCGGCCGCACTAGGCTTCGCCGGAACACCCTTGCCCGCGCTGGTCTCGCCGGGATCGGTGATGTCTTCCGGCTCGGTCTGCGCGCCCTCCATCACCACGTCCCACACCTTGGAACGATGCCCCCTGGGGATGGGCTCGTGGCTGCGGGGATTGCGCGCGGCCAGCTCCTGGTCACCCTCGCGCAAGTAGCCCAGCTCCTGCAAACGTTTCAACGCGCGCAGCACGGAACGGCGCGTACAATGGCAATGCGCCGCGATGGTGTTGACCGACGGCCACGCGCCGCACCCGTCGTCGTAATACGCCCTTCGCGCCAGATACACCAACACGAACTTCTCCGACAGGCTCAGCCGCTCGTCCTGCAACTGCCACGCCCACTGCTCCGCCGGCCCGCTCATCGCGCATCCTCCTCGCGACCCCTGGCATCATGGAGCCGTTCGCCGATGCGGTCGCCCAACGCGGCCGCGCGGCACAACGCCCACACCGCCAGCAGACACACGACGATTGCGACGACGGCCACCGCCGCCACAGCCCGGCCCATCTCAGGCGCTCCGGCGGCGACGGCGCGACGAGCGCGCGGGATGCAGCAGCACCGCCAGCAGGTGCGCGCGGGTGATCCGCACGCGCAGCGACGGGATGGTTTTCATGGCTCCCGCCGCACGCGGGGCGGAAGCGATGGTAGGATTGGTCATTACGATAACTCTCTTTCAATGGAGGGCGAATCCCGGGACTCTTGTCACTTGAATCGCTCGGAATCCCGCCCAAGGTTGTCGATCAGTCCCGCACCAAGCGCCAACACGGTGCGGAGCGCTTTCGTTTTCCATGTTTTTCCCGGCCCAGTTCGACCAGACCGAACCGGGGAGGCGGTCGTATTGCGCAACCAAGCGCGCCGCCCATAGCATGGTGCGCACAAACCCCCAAGGGCACGCAAACGAAAGGAACGGACATGACCGGCAACACTACGGCAAGAACACAGGCCATCGAACTGGCGGAACGCCTGCGGGAAGTCGCCGCATGGAACGTGCGCCTGCACCTGGCCAAGGAAGAACTCGAACAGCAGGCCCTGTGCGAGGCGGCCGGCGTGACCAAGGCCACCATATCGGCCAGAATGAACCTCGACGCCGCATGGGACCTCAACGCCATCGCAGCCGCAGCCGTCACCCTCGGCATGCCACCGGCCGAACTGCTCGACGACACGCTGTACGACATCGTCAACAGCGACGACACGAACACAGGTGCCGACAAAGGTGCATCGTTGGTGGCAGCCCTGACCTCGACGCTCCTGGCACGCCACATCGCCGGCAGGTGCAACCCGTTGAAAACAAAAGGCTCCTGCCGAATCACAATGATGGCGACAGGAGCGGAAGCGTACCCCCAGAGAGAGTCGAACTCTCGTTGTCAGATTGAAAGTCTGGTGTCCTAACCGTTAGACGATGGGGGCGAACAACTTGAGCTACTTTAATGAAGGAATCGGTTTTATGCAAATCCGCGACACGCCCGTGTGTCGGACGTGCCGCAGATGCCCGCTTATCGGGAGACCGGTACTGCCTGATACGTGAAATCGTGAATCACTCGGCCGGCTGCCAGTCCCTTCTTCTCGAAGTTGGTGAGCACACGGCCCTCGAACCGTTCGGATTCCTTGAAGTCAGCGTGCGGCATATCGGCGGCCATGTCTGCGTTGCCCTTGCCCACGTGCTCTACAGGAAGACTGACGGTGACGCCTCCCAAGTTAGTCCAGCCATCAAGATGATCCATCACCTCGTGCACATGCAAGGCGTAATCCTCGATATCGGTGGCGATGCGCCACAGCCCGTTTTCGACCAGTGCGCGGTGGATGTCGTCCGACATGCCAACCTGAACGATACGGCGTTTATGGTGCTTTTTCTTGGGCCACGGATCGGGGAAGAACGTCCATACCTCAGCCACAGTGCCGGGCTCGGTGACCTTAAACAGTTCAGGCGCGTTGACCTGTGCCACTCGGATGTTGGGCAGCCCTTGCTTGCCCGCCAGCAGCAACGTGTGGGCCACGCCGGGGTCGTAAACTTCGAGCGCCAGGAAGTTCGTTTCGGGGTGGGCCGCCGCTGCGGCGACCACATTCTCGCCCTGGCCGGTGCCGATTTCCACAATGAGCGGGTTGTCGTTGCCCCAATGCTGTGCGACGAAATTGCGGTTGAGCGTCACGCCTTCGCGTACGTCCAGCAGATTGCCAGTGGTGATATCGAGCAGATACGTGTCGGCATAGTTGTCCCATGCGCGCTGCAGGCGGTCGTCAAGCCTTCCGGAGCGTCGCACGAAGGAGAGCACTTTGTGCAATGGGTGTGGATGCGTGGCGCTCGCATTATCGGTGGTGGCGTTGGCCGCGCCGGCAGTCGTGGGGGTAGTTGTCGGGTCTGTCATATGTTCCTCGGAATGGTTGGAGCTGCCTGGAGTAACGTTGCGCGTCTCGCTCATGGTGTTGCTATTCATTTGGGTCGCTGATATGTTGCATCACTCACCATAGCAAGCCAGTTACCTAGAGGATATCTGCAATCGGCGGTGCCGGTCAGTGCGGGTCGCGAAATTACAGGTACTCACAACGAATATGCCAAGTGCCGGAAACGCTGCAATATCGCGAAACACGCCGTGGTTTGCGAGGTTGCTAATTTCATATAAGATATACATCTGTTGTCTGTTGCATGGCAGAAACAACATGGCCCCGTAGCTCAGTTGGTTAGAGCGCCGCCCTGTCACGGCGGAGGTCACCGGTTCAAGTCCGGCCGGGGTCGCTGGAATGGTTATGAAGCCCGGTTTTGTCCGGGCTTTCGACTGTTCACTGGCTCTGTAGCTCAGTTGGTAGAGCGAGCGACTGAAAATCGCTAGGTCAGCGGATCGATGCCGCTCGGAGCCACCACAGGAAAGCCCCGCATGATGCGGGGCTTTTTGTTGTTGCGAGGGGGTGTCAGACCTGCCACCATTGGCGCAACGGATACCACTTGCCGTCCGGGTGGCCCACACGGTCTGGCTTGGCGGCCAGGAACTGGTGAATTTGAATGCCGTCTAGCTCGAAGTTCAGGGCGCAGGCGGCCATATACATGCCCCACACCTTGGCGCGCTCGAATCCGACCTGCTTGACCGCGTCATCCCAGTGCTCGGAGAGATTCTGGTTCCAGTGATGCAGGGTGAGCGCGTAATGCTGACGCAGGTTCTCCTGGTGCACCACGTTGAAACCGGCGTCATGAATGCATGATTCGATGAAGCCGGGCGCGCCGAGGTCGCCATCCGGGAAGATGTAGCGATCGAGGAATTCGTCGGTGCCGGGCTTGCCGTGTGGCTTGTCATGGCTGATGGTGATCTGGTGGTTCACCAAGCGGCCCATCGGCTTCAGCAGGCGGAACATCTCCTCGAAGTAGCTTTGGTAGTTCTTGACGCCCACGTGTTCCATCATGCCGATTGAGCAGATGCCATCGAAGTCATGCTCAGGCACCTCGCGATAATCCTGCACGCGTACCTCGGCCAGATCCTGCAATCCCTCACGGGCGATCCACTCGTTGGCGTATGCGGCCTGTTCCTTGGACAGCGTGACGCCCAGCGCCTTGATGCCGCGGCGGGCTGCGGTGATGACCATCGAACCCCATCCGCAGCCGATATCGAGCAGTCGTTCGCCTGGCTTCAGATCCAGCTTGTCGAGAATCAGGCGCAGCTTGTTGGCCTGTGCGTCTTCAAGGCTCATATGCTCGTTGTCGAACACCGCGCAGGTGTAGGTCATGGACGGACCTAGGAAGTCGGCATAGAACTCGTTAGACATGTCGTAATGGAAGCTGACGGTTTCTGAATCGGCCTTTTCGGTATGTGGCATCAGGCCGCGCTTAATGCGGGCGAACTTGCTCGGTCCCTCGGTGGAAGGCACCGGCGGCTTCTTGAAGCCATGGCTGAGTATTCCTGCGGATACGCGGGCGATGGAAGCAGGAGTGAGCGGCTTGACGTACTTGGACAGGGAAATCAGCTTGCGCATGGCAGGGTACGGATCGGCATAGTCGATGCCTTCCACGTCAAAATCGCCCAGAATATACGCGCGCACAATACCGATTTCGTTCGGATGAGCGAGCAGCTGATACATGCAATTCGGGGTGGCGATGTTGACTTTCAGATCGGCGTCTGCCGGTCCGAAATGAGAGCCATCGAAAGCGTCGATGCGAACAGGAGCGACGGGATCGAGAAATAGGGATGCCATCTCGCCGACCGTCATAGCCTTGCCGTTTGCCATTATCTACCTCATTCCACTACCTGTGATCGCCCCAACTGCGACGTATCTTAGTCCTCTTCTAGAAGTAGAAAACGGTGAGCGAGTCATCTGATGACCCCGTTCGCGTTCGGCTGATGGAATTGGTCAGGTGTGCCCCGTATGCCGGACTCTCTCATTTCTTATCGCTGCGACTTATTGAGACAGAATCTCAATAAGCGCGGAATTTTGCCGTTTTGCCATTATTTTCAGCGTTGTTTTTTCAGCGTGTTTTCAGGTTAACGTTAACATTCGGAGTACACTGGGGAACCGTTGAATCGCTCAATGACAGAGTGACTCATCGGTTAATGAACGAGCTCAAAAGGAGAGCACTTATGGTCTATCGCATGATTTTCAACCAGACTGCATACTTCGGTCGCGGCGCCATCAAGGAGATTCCGGCTGTTGCCAAGCAGCATGGCTTCACGAAGGCGTTCATCGTCACCGACCCGGTGCTTCTGGAGACAGGCACGGCGGAGAAGGTCACCAAGGTTTTGGACGAGGCCGGCCTGCCCTATGAGGTGTTCTCCAACGTCAAGCCGAACCCGCCGGTCGAGTGCATCAAGGATGGCGTGGCCAAGTTCGCCGAATCCGGCGCCGACTTCCTGATTGGTCTGGGCGGCGGTTCCCCGCAGGATACCTGCAAGGGCATCGGCATCATCACCGCCAACCCGGAGTTCGCCGACGTGCTCTCCCTCGAGGGCGTGGCCGACACCAAGAACCCGTCCGTCCCGATCTTCGGCGTGCCCACCACCGCTGGCACCGCCTCCGAGACCACCATCAACTATGTGGTCACCGATACCGCCAACAAGCGTAAGTTCGTGGCCGTCGACCCGCATGACATCCCGATTGTCGCTTTTGTGGACCCGGATCTGACCGACTCCATGCCGCGCGGCCTGAAGGTGGCCACCGGTCTGGATGCCCTGACCCACGCCATCGAGGGCTACATCACCCCGGGTGCTTGGAGCCTGTCTGACTGCCTGTCCATGCAGACCATCCGCATGATTGCCAAGAACCTGGCCAAGTCCGCCGATGGCGATATCCCGGCCGGCGAGCAGATGGCCTACGCCTCCTACATCACCGGTATGGCTTACTCCAACGTCGGCCTCGGTCTGGTGCATGGCATGGCCCACCCGCTGGGCGGTCGTCTGGGCGTGGCCCACGGTGTGGCCAACGGTATTCTGCTGGCTCCGGTCATGGAATACAACAAGGACTTCACTGGTGAGAAGTACCGCGACATCGCCGATGCCTTCGGCGTTGAGGATGCCTACACCGGCGATCTGGAGAAGGTGCGTGAGGAGGCCGTGCAGGCCGTACACAAGCTCACCGTGGATCTGAAGAACCCGACCACGATCTCCGAGGTCGGTGCCACCGAGGCCGATCTGGCTCCGCTGGCCCACGATGCCTTCAACGACGTGTGCACGCCGGGCAACCCGCGTCAGGCCACCGAAGAGGACATCCTGAAGATCTACACCTCGCTGATGTGATCTGCTCAATAGCGTTGCCCCCGCTGGCGGGGCTGTCCGTCGGAGACGGACTGGGGGTGGTTGCGGTATTCCCGTAGCCACCCCCAGTCAGCTTTGCTGACAGCCCCGCCAGCGAGGGCAACGCTATATGCCCACTTATTTCTCGTGGCGCTCGTCATAGACCTCGTCAGTAGGCGTCTCGGCGTAGAGCTGCTTGCCTTCGGTCTCGGCCAGTTCCATCTGCTCGTTGATCCACGCTGCCTCAGCCGGATTGATGTCTGCAGTGTCCAGCACTTTCTGCCATACCGGATAGAACAGATGCATTGCTGGATACATGGCGGTGAAGAGAATTTCCGGCTTATGCTTGCGCCAATGCTGTGGATGCGCATCGAACGTGTTCTTGAATCGACGCATATAGTTCAGGAACGAACTGAGCGACGTATCCATGCGTCGAGCGCTCATCGCGGCAATCATGCGCGGCGAATATACGGTTTTCAAATCCTTGCCCAGCAGATGCAGCGAAATATCGATATCCTCATGCATCACGTCGGCTTTGTCCCGACACACCTCGTTGGCGATCTGATGCCAAGCGGAAGCGCGCAAAGCCATATTCGAGCCGAACAGCAGCGGCTGGCCGCCGTCGGCTTTGTACATGCGTTTGCGCAGGGAATTGTCGCTCCTCAGGCCGAAGTGGCGTGAGGGCATATCGTAATACATCACCGGTCCGGTGGCGCCCATGGCCCCGGGATCCTCGGTGAAAATCCCGGAAACCACCTCAACCCAATCGGGGCGAATCATGCAATCGGCGTCAAAGCGTCCCAGCACATCGCCAGTGGCGGCGTTCAGGCCGAAATTGCGGGTGGGAATCAGCCCTTGCTCGTCGTTCTGGTGCAGCAGTTTGACCGGCGCCTCGGGATGTTCGGCAATGAACCGCTCCACGATTGCGCAGGTGTCATCCGTTGATCGGTTATCCACCACCAGTACCTCATACGGCATAACAGTCTGGCGTGTGGCGTTCAACAGACAATCGAGGATGCGTTCGGACTCGTTCCACGCGGGGATGATAATCGAAACGTTGAGCATATTCCCAACAATAGGAAAGCGGGTGTACTCCGCAGGGATGACTCGAGCTTCAAACCCACTCGCTACAATGGAGAGCCATGATCGAAAGCGCGCGAAACACAGATAATGTAGGCACTGCCGAAACCGCAGCTAGTCCTGAAGACGAGAACCGTATCGATTTTGGGACCTTGTTCCCTTCTAAGGGCGATCCGCGCCGGCCTCCGGAATGGTTCGGTCGTGCGTTGCTCTATGTGGCCATCGCCATCATCGTGTTCATGTTCTGCTGGCGCTCATGGGGCGACATCTCCTATCTGGTGCTGGACATCATCATCTCGCTGTTCGTGGCGCTCGCCATCGAACCGTTGGTTGTGGCGCTGGTGGCCCATGGCTGGAAACGCGGCGTGGCCTCGATGGTCAGCCTGGTGGGTGTGGCCGTGGTGGTGAGCGTTCTGTTCACCTTGTTCGGCAACATGTTCGTGCAGCAGATGATCGCCATGTTCAAAGGTCTGCCGGGCATGTACGAGCAGATACGTGAGTTCGTCGATCAGTACGCCACGTTTAAGATGCCGGAGATCAACAATCTTGGCACTGAGATTGTCAACAACATTCAGACTTCGTGGGTTACCGACTTTGCCGGTACCGCCATGAGCACTGTGGGTGGCCTGTTCTCCTTCTTGCTGAATCTCATGACCGTGGTGATGACCACGTACTACATTTCCGCCGCCGGCCCCAAGCTGCGCCGTTCCTTCTGCCAATGGCTGGCTCCCAGCACGCAGCGCCGATTCTTGCTGGTGTGGACTGTGGCCCAAGGCCAGATTTCATCCTTCCTGTTTTCCCGCTCCATCCTGGCGCTTATCAATGCCACGTGCACCGCAATTTTCCTGGAAATTCTGCATGTGCCCTATTGGCTGCCTCTGGCGCTCTTCTGCGGTGTGGTCTCCCAGTTCATCCCCACAGTCGGCACCTATATCGGCGGTGCGCTGCCGGTGCTGTTCGCTTGGGGTGATCGCGGCTGGGCATATGCCGTGGCTGTGCTGGTGTTCATCATCGTCTACCAGCAGATTGAGAACCTGATTCTTTCTCCGAGAATTTCCCAGCGCACCATGGATATCAATGCCGCGGTCGCTTTCCTCGCAGTGCTGGCCTTCGGTTCGCTGTTTGGTGCGTTCGGTGCTTTCCTGGCCTTGCCGGTCACCGCCTCCCTGCAGGCCATCTTCCGCGCCTACACCAAGCGGTATGACCTGATTGATTCGCCATTGATGAATGATCCCGAACCGGAGAAGAAGTCCAAGATCGTCGAGGCATCTGAGGCCTTCGGCGAGCATGTGCTGCAGCCACTGGGCGAGCATATGCCGCGTGCTGCCAAGGGGTCGACGAGTCGGGTGCCGATGAGCGAGGAGCTGCGTTTGCTGCAGGAGCAGATCTACGCGATTCCGGAGCACGGGGAAAGTGAAGACGATGGCGAAGATTCCGCCACGGTGGCTATCCCGAAGCGTGTGCTTTCGGCCAATGCCCGCAAGGGATTGCGCGGTACCGCTGCGGAAGATGATGACGATGAGCCGGATACCTCCGCCATTCCTCAGCGTCACACTTCCACTGGTGATGAGGCATCCGCGTCCGATGCTGTACAACCTGAATCATCGTCAGACAATACGTCCGTATCGGACAACCCGAGAGCGGGGTGGCGCTGATGACATTGCTTACTGTGCTCGACATCCTATTGGTGATCGTCGGTGGAGCGGGCATGGTGTATCAGGGACTGTGCATTGTGATGTCCCTGTTTGCCAAGCCCGTGCGTTTCCCCGACGCGCCCATGACCAACCGTTATGCCGTGCTGATCTCCGCGCGCAACGAGGAGAACGTCATCGGCAATCTCATCGACTCGATTCAGGCGCAGACCTATCCCACCGGCCTCATTGATATCTGGTTGGTGGCGGATAACTGCACCGACAACACCGCTGAAGTGGTGCGTGCCCGTGGATGCCATGTGATTGAGCGGCATAACCTTGAGCTGGTTGGCAAGGGATATGCGTTGACCTATCTGCTGAACCATATGCTCGATACCGGCGCGGCAGATGACTATGAGGCCTACTTTGTGTTCGATGCCGACAACAAGCTTGACAAGCATTACTTCGAGGAAATGAACAAGGCGTTCTGCTCGGGCTTCAGGATCCTGACCAGCTACCGCAACTCGGTGAATTTGGCTGATAACTGGGTTTCCTCTGGCTCGGCGCTGTGGTTCATCCGTGAATCGCGATTCCTGTCCAACTCGCGCATGATTCTGGGATCCTCTTGCCACGTGGGCGGTACCGGATTCATGTTCTCCCGTGACGTGATGAAGCGCAATCGTGGATGGAAGTTCCATCTGCTTACTGAGGATCTCGAATTCACCATGGATTCGATTCTGCATGGCGACCGTATCGGCTACTGCGGCAACGCAATTCTGTACGACGAGCAGCCTGTCACCTTTGCGCAGAGCTGGCGTCAACGACTGCGTTGGAGTAAGGGATTCCTGCAGGTGTTCCGCTATTACGGTCCGGCCCTGCTCAAGCGAGCGGTGCGAGAACGCGATTTCTCCTGCATTGATTTCACTTTGATGTTGTGCCCGTTCACCGTGCTGGGTGTGATTCGCGTCATTATGGGTGTGCTGTTTGCCGCCTTTGGCTTTGTGAGCTGGCCGAGCCAGCTGCAATCGTTGCTTGGCTGGTCGAACGGTATCGTCACGTCGGTGCTTGGTCTGATGGCGCTGGCCGCCTTGACCATCATCGTTGAGCGCGATCAGATTGGTGCCTCCAACAAGGAGTTGCTCGCCTACGTGTTGAGCTTCCCTATTTACATGTTGAGCTATGTGCCGATTTCATTCCAGGCCATCTTCGCCAAGGTCCAGTGGAAGCCCATCGCGCATAAAGGCTGATGAGGTCCAGCGGAGCAAATCAACCAATTGCCCAAGGTTTTGTTTTGTTGAGGGCTTGTTAGTGGGACAAGGCGTCGACTAACTGGAGATTTTGCTTCGCTAGTTGGGTCTCAGCGGGGCAAAACATCGAGTTATTCGGCAATATGCTTCGCTGGGAGGCCGTCAGCGGGGTGATTCGACTAGTAACCCGTGGTTTTGCTTCGTTGAGGGCTCGTCAGTGGGGCAAGACATCGATTGACTGGAGATTTTGCTTCGCTGGGAGGCTGTCAGCGGGGCAAAATCTTGGGTGGCTCGCAGAATTACCTCACTGAAAGTTTGTCAGCGGAGCAAAAGCTTGATTGACTTGTGGTTTTGTTTCATTGAAGGTTCGTCAATAGGGCAAAATATCGATTTACTGGGGGCTTTGCTCTGCTGAAGGAGTAGAGTGGGTGTATGAACTTAGACAATATCCAGGGGAATGCCGAATTTCAATCTGCGATGAGGCCTGGAGACGCACCTGCTCAGCCGCCGATGATGCCGCAACAGCCACAACCGCAGGCATGGCCGCCGAATCCGACTGCCGCGGTGTCGATTCGTGGCCTATTTAAACGTTTCGACCAGAAGATCGCAGTCAACGGGCTTGCGCTCGACATCCCAATTGGTTCGTTCTATGGGCTTGTAGGCCCGAACGGTGCCGGAAAAACCACCACGCTTAACATGGTGACCGGTCTGTTGGTGCCGGACGCTGGTACCGCCATGATTCTGGGCCACGACGTGTGGAGCGATGTCAACACCGCCAAACGCATGATCGGTGTAATGCCGCAACCCGATCAGATATTCGATCGTCTCACCGGCCTGCAGCTGCTCATCTACTCCGGCATGCTACGCGGCATGAGCCGTGAGGAGACCACTCGCCGCGCGAAAGACCTCCTGAATGCTTTCGATTTGGCCCAGGCCGCCAACACCATGGTCACCGATTATTCGGCCGGCATGACCAAGAAAATCTGCTTGGCCTCCGCGATGATTCACAGCCCACGCATTCTGGTGTTGGATGAGCCGTTCGAGTCCGTGGACCCGGTATCTAGCGCCAACCTCAAAGACATCCTGATCGAATATGCGCAAACCGGCGGCACGGTTATCATTTCCTCGCATGTGATGACACTGGTCGAGAAGATGTGCACGCATGTGGCTGTGATTAACAACGGCATGGTGTGCGCGGCCGGCACGGTGGACGAGGTTGCCTCCGGCGAAGAGCTTGAAGACCGCTTCCTGCAGTTGGTTGGTGGACGCCATGAAGCGGCACATCTCGCATGGCTCGATGGTGGTCTATCGCATGATGGTCAGCCGGCAGTACAGCCCAATCAGCCGGCAGCGCAGCCTGTTGCGTCCACGCAATCAGCATCGCAACTCGTCCAATCAACCCCGCTTCAGTCCTTCACTCAGGAGACAGTTCAGCCTCATCCTGATATTGTCGGCGGCTCGAGTAGCGCAAGCAATGCGGACAATGCGGACAATGCAGACAACGAGGCCCGGTAATGAGTACCGCAATCACTCTGGTCCGACTGCGTTGGGCGCTCACCCTCGCGGCGCTGCGCAAATCGGTATGGCAGACGGTTGCCTACGTTCTTTCCGCAATATTCGCCGCTGGCACCATTATCGGGACCGGTATACTCGCATGGTTCGTCGGTATGCTCCCGCCTTCCACCATGGACTCGGACGGCTATCCGTTCAACATTCTCGGGCCGGGCGGCATCGTCAACATGGTCGCCGTGCTGGTCGGTGCGACAATCACCGTATTCATCGGTTTGATTCAGCTCATGATGTTGGGCGAAGGGTCCACCATGAGCCCGCGCAAATTCGCACTCTACGGTATTGCAGATCGCAATTTGCAATTCGGCCTGCTGCTTTCTGGCTTATCCGGGCTCCCCGCCATCACAGGTGTGATTTCCTTGATGCTCTGGTCGCTGGCTTACCGTGCCATGGGCCCGGCAGTGGTGATCGCCGAGCTCGTTGCCGCACCGCTCGCCGTCATCACAATGATGAGCATTTCCAAAATGCTGATCGCCTTATCTACCACACTGGTGACCAGCAAACGAGGCAAAAGCACATTCTATATTGTGATTGTTCTCCTGTTCGTGGTGATTTGCCAGCTGCCGAATATTCTGGTTAATTCCGGCATCGCGTTCGGGCTTGATCCATCCGCATGGAGCGCCACCGCGGCGGTCATGGCATGGACCCCGTTCGGCGCGGTATTCCAATTGCCGTTCGATGTGCTGTCCGGTGCATGGTTGCCAGCGCTCGCGCGCATCGCCATATTGGTGGTTGCATGGGTTGTGTGCTTCGCTGTGTGCACATGGTGCCTGCGTCGTGAACGCCTGACGGTTGGAGTCGCTGGGCAGAGCGCAACCGTGAAAGGCGTCGGCGCATTCTCATGGATGCCCGATTCCACGTCCGGCGCGATTTCCGCACGCGTGCTCACCTACTTGAAGCGGGACCCACGTCAGGTCATGATCTTCGCCGCGCCGGTTCTGTTCATAATTATCTTTGCCTTCCAGGCGCACGGTATACACGCAATCGTCTGGCAGTCGATGATTTGGTGCGGATGGCTCATGTCCATTGTGGAAAGCAATGGTCTTGCCTACGATGGCCGCGGTTTCACCATGGAGGTCATCGCTGGTGTGCGTGGTTGGGCCGATAGGCTCGGCCGAGTGCGAGTCTATGTCGGCATCATGGTCGTCTACATGGCATTGCTGTATGTGGGCTGCGTAGTGATAGTCGGCGTGACTGCTGGGCGCTGGGCTCAGCCGGACGATCTCATCATCGGGTTGTTCTTCCTTGCCGTGGGCCTAGGTGTGGGCTTCAGCGGTCTTGGTGTGGCTGAGATAACCTCCTGTGTGCTCATGTATCCCGTGGCGTCAATGGACAAGCCGTTCTCCTCGCCGCAAGGCCGAGCGATGGCTCAGGGCTTCTTCCCGTTCGTCTATATGCTTGGCAGCATGCTGCTGATGCTGCCCACGGGTATCGCCGCCATCGTGCTGCTCGTCATCCATGCGGGGATCGCCGGCTGGCTGGTGATTATTCCGGTCGCATTAGTCAACGGCATCGGTGTTCTGGCGCTTGGGACATGGCTGGGCGGTAAGCTGTTGGAGGCGCGAATACTGTCGATCGTGAGCACGCTCGATTCATTCGCATCACTACAGAAATAACCGACCCGTGAGATAGGGAGTCTGATGACGTCCACTGCGATGTCACGTTGCCAACGGCGTGGAGCGGCGAATCATAGCGCGCGCCGATCCGTCCGATGCACGATTACCGTAATCATCTCCGTGCTGATAACGATTGCGCTATTCGCGGGCTACTGCATTGCAGATGTGTACGATGTCATGCCTGGTGTGCTCACCCTCAAACCGGTCGACGCCCCCACTTTCGCTGACCCCGTTTCGGCCAAGCAAGGCGGCACCATCGCCGGTTCCCTTGACACTGCCAAGACTATCGACGCCGCGGCTGCGGGCGAAGTGATGAACGAGCTGCTGGCGGCTGAAGGCGTGGGCTCTGATGTTTCGGTGGTGGTCGAGGATGCCCGGGGCACTGTCGCCGCCGAGCACGAGTCAGGCACGCCGCGCGAACCCGCATCCACTATGAAGACGCTTACCGCGCTCGCGGCATCATCCACGTTGAACATGGCCGCCACGTTGGACACGCAGGTGTTTCTTACCCAATCTGATACCGGCAGCGACACGGTGACACTCAAAGGCAATGGCGACATGCTGCTGTCTGCCGGCGATTCCGATGCCGACCATATTAACGGCCGTGCCGGGCTGAACACTCTTGCGCAGGCCACGGCTGCGGCCCTTGCGCAACGCGGCATCACCACGGTGCACGTCAACTACGACGACACATTATTCGGCGATTCCCGCATACCCACGCGCCTGCGCAACGCCGATGGTGGCGTGCTCGGCGAATACACCACGTATTTCACGTCGGTATCATCCATGGCCATCGATGGCGGGCGTCAATATTCCGACAGCATGCCCGCGCCCGCCAACCCGGATGACTCGGCCGGATACCCTGAACTATCGCAGCACACTGCAGCGGACGTCGCCGCGACGTTCTCCGGTCTGCTGCAACAGCACGGCATCATCGTGGAGGCGGAGCCGGCGGCACACGCCGCCCCTCAGGGCGCAAGCCCCATAGCTTCGGTAAGCTCCGCAACGTTGTCCGAAATCCTGGCGTTCATGTTGCGTCATTCAGACAACACCTTGGCCGAGGAGTTTGGCAGACTCACCGCACTGGCACGCTCGGAGAACAACAGTCCGGAAGGCGCCACCAAAGCGGTGCGGACAGTGCTTGGCAACCTCAAAATCGACATCAACGGTCTTACTATGGCCGACTGCTCGGGTTTGTCTCCTGGCTCGCAGCTGACCGTGCGCACATTGGCCGCCGTGCAGCAGCGTAACCTGACGGTCGGCGATGGAGCCCCTGCGGCCGAAGGATTATCGGTTGCTGGTCTGGTCGGTTCGGCGCGGAAGCGATACACCAGTGATGATGTCGCCGGCTTGCTTCGCGTCAAAACCGGTAGTTTGGATACGGTCACCTCGATGGCCGGCAATGTGTCCCGTACGCATGGGGGAGCGTTGTCTTTTGCGGTGGTGATTAACAATCCTGCGGATTACTGGACCGCGAGCAATGCCATCAGCGCATTCATCACTAAGCTGGCCGAGCTGTGATGGCCGAACGGTAACGGTAAGGCGGGTGATGAGGCATGGCATATTCGGCTCGATTGCGTAAGGCGATTGGTGCCGTCCGGCTGGCATTGGAATCGGCCGGATTAGGGATGCAGTCGCCCGAATTTGCCCGGCATGGTGAGCACCAGGCGGCCCCCGACGCGCCTTTGGTGCTGGTCGCCTGCTCGGGTGGGCGTGATTCGATGGCGCTGGCCGCGGTTTGCCGAATTGTCTGCGCTAGTCTTGGTTTGCGGTGCGGTGCGGTGATCGTGGATCATGGTTTGCAGTCAGGCTCCGATCGGGTGGCGACTTTGACCGCTGAACGATGCCGCGATTGTGGCCTTGCCCCGGTTGCTGTTCGTACAGCCAGCGTGCATGTGCAGGGCGAAGGCGTCGAGGCTGCCGCCCGTGAGGCACGGTATGGGGAATTGTGCGGTGCGGCACGCGAGCTGAATGCCGCTGTGGTGTTGCTGGCTCATACATTGGATGACCAGGCGGAAACGGTGCTGATCGGGCTGTTGCGCAGTGGCGGCGTTGATGCGCTGGCCGGTATGCCGCAGGTAATGCACCGCGACGGCATCATGTTTCTCAGACCGCTGATCGGCGTTTCTCGAGCCGAAACCACCGGCATCTGCGAGGATTTGAACATTCATTATTGGGACGATCCCACCAACGGCGATGATGTGGATGGCGAGCTGCCGCGAGACTACCCGCTCCGCTCACGTATCCGGCATGACCTGTTGCCGGCGATCGAGCGGTTCGCCGGTGCCGATGTGACGCAGCATATCGCCAACGGCGCACGATTGGCGAGACTGGACAAGGAGTATCTGGATCAACAGGCGGATAAGACCATGATCGAAGCCCTTGGCAGCACCCTGAAAACGGCGGAATCACAAGGAACCTCCGCTGCCGGCATGACGGACAAGTCGAATGATCTGGAGCAAGAACCCAGCTTGGTCATTGCCGTCAAACCGCTGCAATCGGCACATGAGGCAATCCGGCTTCGAGCCATCGCCCATGCGCTCTCCCGGACTGGTATCAGCGCAAGTTCCGCGCAAATCGAGGCCATCAATCGCCTGGTTGTCGACTGGCATGGTCAGGGGGCGGTCGCACTTCCCAGCGGATATTCAGCAAAGCGCCAGAAACACGTCATTCGCGTGTGCCAAGATAGAGCCCATGCGAATCGCTGACGTTGAGGAAGATATTGACCACGAGCTGGTCAGCAGAGAACAGATCGATGCCAAAATCCATGAGGTCGCCGCGCGAGTAAGTGACGATTATCGTGGCAAGGACCCACTGCTGGTTGCCGTGCTGAAGGGGGCCGTGAACACGCTGGTCGAGTTCAGCCAGGCCATGAGCATCCCTGTGCAGATTGATTTCATGAGTCTGTCCAGTTACGGTTCGGGCACAGTATCCAGTGGTGAGATTACGGTTCGTCAGGATTTGTCCGCAGATGTTCGCGGACGGCACATTGTGATCGTAGAGGATATTGTTGATTCAGGACGCACGCTCGCGTGGCTGGTCGAGGAGCTGAAACGTCGTGGCGCCGCCTCCGTGGAGGTGTTTGCTCTGCTGAGCAAGCCTTCCCGCCGAGAGGTGGACGTGGATGTGAAGTACGCCGGCTATGAGATTCCGGATGAGTTCGTGGTCGGCTTTGGTCTCGATTACGACGAACGCTACCGCAACCTCGAATCGATCGCGGTCCTCAAGCCGTCCGTTTACCAAGGAGTGCAAGCATGAGTTTCCCCCAGGGGCCCGGTTCGGGCAACGGGAATAACCCGAACTCGAACAATAACCGCAACAACGGCAACCCATTCAACAACCCGTTCAACCGCGGCAACGACAACAATGGCCGTAAGAACGGCAATGAGAACAAGCCGGTCTGGCAGTCGCCGTGGTTGTGGGGCGCGGTACTGGTGATTATGGTCGTGCTGGTGTTCCAGATGTTTGCTGGCAGCGGCACCAAAACCATCGACACCAAAGACGGCTTTGCGCTGTTGAACCAAGGTAAAGCCACCTACGCCGAAATCACGGATAACAAGCAGGTAGTCCGTCTTGAACTCAAGAACGACTATTCCAAGAAGGATCCGGACACCGGCAAGGTGACCAACTACGGCAAGAACGTTCAGTTCTACTACACCTTTGCGCAGGGCGCTCAGGTGGCCAAGGCCGTGGAGAACGGTGATTTGTCCAAGGGCTGGACCTCCAACATCGAGCAGACCAGCATGATGAGCTACCTCATCACCTCTATTCTGCCGTTCATCATCTTCTTCGCCTTGTTCTGGTTCCTGATGAGTCGCATGGGCGGTGCCGGTGGCATGCTCGGCATGGGCGGCAAGAAGAACAGCGGCAAGCTGCTCGAAGGTCAGACCCCCACCACCAAGTTCGCCGATGTGGCCGGCGAGGACGAGGCCGTGGCCGAGGTGGAGGAAATCAAGGACTTCCTCAAGGATCCGTCCAAGTACAAGGCATTGGGCGCTCGCATTCCGCGCGGCGTGCTGCTGTATGGCCCTCCTGGAACCGGTAAGACGCTGCTGGCCCGAGCCATCGCAGGCGAGGCCGGCGTGCCGTTCTACTCGATGGCCGGTTCCGACTTCGTCGAGATGTTCGTCGGACTCGGTGCCTCCCGTGTGCGTGACCTGTTTGACGAGGCCAAGAAGAACGCTCCCGCCATTATCTTCATCGACGAAATCGATGCCGTGGGTCGCAAGCGTGGCTCCGGCATGGGTGGTGGCCATGACGAACGTGAGCAGACGCTGAATCAGCTGCTCGTGGAGATGGATGGTTTCGACAACGACACTAACCTCATCATCATCGCCGCGACCAACCGTCCCGACGTGCTTGACCCCGCCCTGCTGCGCCCGGGTCGATTCGACCGTCAGGTAGGCGTGGCCGCACCCGATTTGGAAGGCCGTGAGGCGATCCTGAAGGTGCATGCCAAGGGCAAGCCGTTCGTGCCGGATGTCGACCTGCACATGGTCGCCGTGCGTACTCCGGGCTTCACCGGTGCCGACTTGGCCAATGTGCTCAACGAAGCTGCCCTGCTGTGCGCCCGCGCCGGTGCCCAGCTCATCGACAACCGTGCCATCGACGAGGCCATTGATCGTGTCCAGGCCGGTCCGAAGCGCAAGTCCAAGGGCATGGCCCTGGAAGAGCTGCGCAACACCGCATACCACGAGGGTGGCCATGCTCTGGTGGCCGCCGCCCTGAACAACACCGATCCGGTGACCAAGGTGACGATTCTGCCGCGCGGCCGTGCACTCGGCTACACCGCCGTGATGCCCACTTCCGACCGCTACTCGCAGTCGCGCAACCAGCTGCTCGACCAGATGGCCTACGCTATGGGCGGCCGTACTGCTGAGGAGATCGTGTTCCACGATCCAACCACCGGTGCCTCGAACGATATCGAGAAGGCCACGAACATCGCACGCACCATGGTGATCGAATACGGGTTCTCCGACAAGCTCGGTGCCATCAAGTGGGGCGACGACGATGACCAGACCACCGTGATGGACGGTCTGCAGCCGCGTAAGTACTCCGATCGCACCGCCGAGGTGATTGATGACGAGGTGTTGAAGCTCGTGGAAACCGCGCATACCGAAGCGTGGACCATCATCAACGAGAACCGCGATATCCTCGACGAACTGGTTCGCCAGCTGCTGGTCAAGGAAACGCTCAACGAGAAGGAGCTCGCGGAGATCTTCGCACCGATCAAGAAGGCTCCGGTCCGTCCGGTGTGGCTGTCCAACGAACGCCGCCCCGACTCGGACAAGCCGCCGGTGGAGATTCCCGAAAGCCTCAAGCGCTCGGTCGGCATGAAGCCGGAAGAGTAGACACGATGACGATTCGGCCCGACCTGTTCATGTGGTTTCTCACGTACGCAGGCCGGGCCGACGTCGTTGTGGACAATGACAAGGGAGAGATGAGATGAACGAATATATAGAGTCTTGCCAGCGGGAGAAACGCACATACGACGAGGAAGGCGTGCGCGAAGCCGTACGCCTGTTCCTGAAGTCGATTGGCGAGGATCCCGAGCGCGAGGGACTGGTGGAAACGCCTGACCGTATCGCCCGCGCGTGCCGCGAGCTGTTCGCCGGTCTGCAGGCTTCCCCGGCCGATGTGCTGGAGAAGCACTTCGACGTGGATACCGAAGAGCTGGTGCTGGTCAAGGACATCGAACTGTATTCGGTGTGCGAGCATCACCTGCTACCTTTCCATGGCGTGGCCCATGTGGGCTATATTCCCGCCAAGGACGGGGTGATGGGGCTGAGCAAGCTCGCCCGACTGGTCGAGGTATACGCCCGCCGTCCGCAGGTGCAGGAGCGACTGACCCAGCAGATCGCCGACGCCCTGGTCGAATACGCTGGCGCCCGCGGCGTGATCGTGGTGACCGAATGCGAGCACCTGTGCATGTCGATGCGCGGCATCAAGAAATCCTCCGCGCGCACGGTGACTTCGGCGGTGCGCGGCATGCTACGCAATCCGGCCACCCGGGCCGAAGCCATGAGCTTGATTCTTGACAAGTGACGCAACCTAGGCTCCCCTCTCTGAGGGGAGCTGTCGCCGTAGGCGACTGAGGGGAGCGAAGGGAAACAACGAAGGGGAGATAACCTATGACTGATTTGCAGGCGTTGCATGACAGTACGCACACCATGGTGATGGGTGTGCTCAACATCACCGAGGACTCGTCCTCGGACGGCGGCCTGTGGCTGGACCCGGCCAAGGCGGCCCAGCACGGGCGCGACATGATGGCCGCCGGCGCGGACATCATCGACATCGGCGCCGAATCCACGCGCCCCGGCGCCAAGCGCGTGTCCGAGGCCGACGAACTGGCCCGCATCACCGGTGCCGTCAAGACATTGATTCCGGCCGGTGCCATACTGTCCATCGACACCACGCGCGCATCCGTGGCCGCCGCTGCGCTGAGCGAGGGCGCCCAGATCATCAACGACGTTTCCGGTGGCACGCTGGATGCCGAACTGCCGCATGTGGTCGCCGACCACGACTGCCTGTACATCGTGCAGCATTGGCGCGGCTGGCTCGCCGGCTCCAAGGGCGCGAACCCCGATCAAGACACCTCCGTCTACGAGCACGGTGTATTGACCGACGTACACGACGAACTCATGCGCCAAGTCGACGGTGTGCTGGCCGCCGGCGTAAAGCCTGAGCGCATTATCATCGACCCGGGCCTGGGTTTCTCCAAGCCCGGCATCGAGCACAACCTGCCGCTGCTGACCGGACTCGAGACCTTCCGCGCCACTGGATATCCGGTGCTGATCGGCCAGTCCCGCAAACGCTTCATCTCGGCGATGCTTACCGAGGCGGGCGCTGCCGGTGCTGATGGGCCGATCATGGCCCAGCGCGATGACGTGACCGCAGCCTTGTCCGCCCTGTCCGCCGAACATGGCGCATGGGCCGTGCGCGTACACGACGTGGCCAAAAGCCGCGCCGCCGTCATCGCCGGCAACACCTGGCGCGAATACGCATGATTCCCCTGGCTCCCTGTTTTGGTTGCTTCTAGGCCTTGGCTCCCCTCGGGCGAGGGGAGCTGGCGCCGAAGGCGACTGAGGAGAGCATTTGAGCAGAAAGCCTTACCAATGGACACCATCACACTTACCGGCGTACATGCCAACGGCACCCACGGTGTGCTCGCCTTTGAACACGAACGGCCACAAACCTTCGTCGTGGACGTCACCCTGCACCTTGATCTGGCCGCAGCCGGTCAATCCGACGATCTCAACGACACCATCGATTACGGCCGTGTGGCCAAGGACATCACGGCTGTCATCGAAGGCCCTCATGTGGACCTGATCGAGCGTCTGGCCCAACGTATCGCGGACGAGATTCTTGCCGATGCGCCGGCCGTCGCCTCCATCGACGTCACCGTGCACAAGCCTCACGCACCCATCGTCGTGGCTTTTGCAGATGTATCGGTCTCCATCTCGCGCGTGCGTGCCACCGATAATGGACGCACTGCTGAAGAGCATGCCATCCATAACGCGGTGGTGGCCTTGGGCGGCAACGTGGGCGAGGTGGAATCCACCTTGCGAGCCGCCGTTCGGGAGATTGACGCGTTGCCTGGCACACAGGTGACCGGTATCTCACCGCTTTACCGCACGGCCGCGTGGGGCATGGCCGACGGTACGCCGGATTTCCTGAACGCCGTGGTGGAGCTTGAAACCACAATGGGCAGCCACGAATTGCTTGCCGCGTTGCAAAACATCGAAGCGAACCATGGACGAATTCGTGAGAATCATTGGGATTCCAGGCCGTTGGACTTGGACATTATCGACTTTGATGGCATCACCAGCGCGGATCCGGATCTGGCATTGCCCCATCCGCGTGCTTGGCAGCGTGCGTTTGTGCTGGCTCCTTGGTTGGCATTGAATCCGAACGCCAAACTCGCCGGAGCCCATGAGGGGCCTGTAGCCGATTTGCTGGCCACCGCGCCGGACCGTAACGCCGTGCAGCTCGAGAGCGAAGACTGGATGCTCGGCGGGCATGCAGTCAAGCAAGAATCCGCGTCGGAGTCGGCACCCGTCTCACGCAAGGCGATTATTTCGCTGGATTCTACCTCGCAGGATGCCGAACGGCTGTTCCGTGAAACCATCGTTTCCATCGACAGTGTTCCTGGCAATCAGGTACAGGGCATTTCGCCGCTCTACCATGTCAGCCATTTCGACGGCCCGGACGCGATGAGCGCGGTCATCCAAATCGAAACCAAGTTGCCGCCCGCCGACCTGATTGCCGTATTGGGCAGCATCGAAAGCGTTCATGATCTGGCAGTCGACCTTGACCTTGTTGACATGGAGGGCATGACTTCCGACGAGCCCAACTGCAGCATCCCTTGGCCGTCGGCCCGTAACCATGCGTCGGTATTGGCACCTTGGCTGGATATGGACCCGAATGCTACTCTGGGCGGCGACCCGGTGGCCTTCCTTTTGGCCATGGCACCGGATGCCGGACAGGTCGGATTGCTATCGGACAACTGGATACTGTCGAACAGTTGAGCTGATGGCAGAACCAGTTACGAACGGTAGGCTAGAAACCAGACGGTGACGGACCGGTCTCCGGCCTCGAACAGCCGGGCACGGCAGTGACGAAAACCAAATCAAGATGAGCAGCCCAGGAGCGAGGGCCGTTCGCAAACAGCAAACAGCAACGCAACGATAAGGAGGCCGGACATGAAAACACGGCGAACAGCATGGTGGCAGTATGTGATCGGTGCCGTGCTGGGCCTGTTGGCGGGTATCGGTCTGGCCTCCTACGGCGAAAGCTCGGGACTGTCGCTGATTGGTGCGCCTCGGATTGTGACCGGATTGCTGGCCGTGCTGGGCGTTATCGTGCTGATCTTGGCCCTGCAAGTGCATAAATACGCGAATACCGACCCCAAGAAGCGTCCGCATAGCTTCATCAATCCCACTATCGCGGTGTATACGCTGGTGCTGTCTAAGGCACTGGGATTGGCGGGCGCAACGCTTGCCGGCTGGTATGGCGGTCAGATTGTGATGAGCCTGAGCCATATTGAGGCGGATTTTTATGCACACGCCGTCACCGAGTGCGCAATCGCGGCCGTGGTGTGCATCGCCGACATGATCATCGGCATTATCGGCGAATGGTTGTGCCAGCTACCGCCGAACGAAGGCCCCGAAAACCCGAAGATCAAGGAAGCCAAGCGCCGTAGCGACATAGCCCAGGCCTACAAAAGATAATCCGTGATAAGCCCCCTCTGACGAGGGGGCTGTAGGCGTAGCCGACTGGGGGAGAGAAGAAGAAAAAACCACACCATCGGCCAAGCCGATTCCCGCTATTCCTGCGGCACGCGAACCATAGCTTCCTGAGCGATGGCCGCCACCAAGTCGCCATTCTGCGCATACACTTTGGCGATGCCGAGTCCGCGCCCGTGCGCGGCGATAGGCGTATCCTGCACATATAAATGCCATTCGTTGATATCGATATCCTGATACCACCACATCGAATGGTCGATGGACGCATAGGAAATGCCCGGTGTGGAAATCGACAGTCCGGCGCGGCGCAGCACCGGTTCCATCATCACCTGATCGCAGCCGAGTGCCAGCATCGCACGATGCATGACCTGCGGCACATCGACGTGGCCATCGGCCTTCATCCACACCATCTGCTTGCCGGAATCATGCTCGGCGGAATCCTTGTCCGCGCGCAGCATCACGGTCGGCGTCACGTGGCGGATATCGAACGGCGATTTCTCGGCATAGTAATTGGCGAACGGCGACTTTTCGGCGAACGGCTGCATGAGTTCCTTGGCGGAAGTCAACGTTTCGGGATCGGGCAGGTTTTCCGGCATCGGATCGGCAAATTCCACACCCTCCTGGCCGGTCTCCTGGAAGGAGGCGATGGCCGTGAGAATCGACCCCTCGGCTTGGGTGACGTTGACCCGACGAGCGGAGAACGAGCGGCCGTCGCGAAGGTTCTCGACGTCAAACAGCAGGTCTTGACGAATATCGCCGGCGGCAATGAAATAGCCATGTACCGAATGCGGCAGGCGTGAAGGGCCCACTGTTTTGGACGCGGCGATCACCGACTGGGCGATGACCTGGCCACCGTAGACGCGGCCGGTGGGGAAATACAGGCTCTCGCCATTGATGTATGTGTGATTGCGGTAAGCGGAAGGCTCGCCCAACTCCAGCACCTTCACCAGATGGTCCAATGGAGTTACGGTGGTTGCCTGAGCCATGGCGTTCCTCGATTCCTGTTCTGCTGTGTTCAATATTCGGTTATCGTATTCCAACCTATGGTTGGCAGTCTATCCGGTGGGGGTTAAGAGTTCCGGGAGCGAAATGTAACGAGACTGTTTGGAAGGTAAACGGTTGGTTATGCGGTGCGTTGCCGCTACGTTGCTGCTGCACTGCCGGTGTGTTGCCGGTGCGTTGCCGTAGGTGACTGTGGGATTTTATGGGATGCGGGGCGGGGCAGTCATGGGGGCAATTATGGGAAAGCCGCCCCTGAGGGACGGCTTTCGACGTATAAAGCGCGTTGTGGCACTAATGCCGGCGTATCTCAGCCGCGCACAAGCTTCTTGTGCAGGCGGTGCGGGCGGGCCGCATCCTCACCGAGTCGGGCCACCTTGTTCTCCTGGTAGGCCTGGAAGTTACCTTCGAACCAGTACCACTTGGCCGGGTTGTCGTCATCGCCCTCCCACGCGAGGATGTGCGTGGCAACGCGGTCGAGGAACCAACGGTCGTGGGAGATCACCACGGCGCAGCCCGGGAATTCGAGCAGTGCGTTTTCGAGGGATTCCAAAGTCTCGACGTCCAAATCGTTGGTGGGCTCGTCGAGAAGCAGCAGGTTGCCGCCCTGCTTCAGGGTCAGGGCCAGGTTCAGACGGTTGCGCTCACCACCGGAGAGCACGCCGGTCAGCTTCTGCTGGTCGGCGCCCTTGAAGCCGAAGCTGGCCACGTAGGCGCGGGTCGGCACTTCCACGCCGGCCACCTCGATGAAGTCGAGGCCGCCGGACACGGCTTCCCACAGGTTCTTGTTCGGATCCAGACCTTCACGGTTCTGGTCCACGTAGCTGATCTTGACGGTGTCGCCGATCTTCAGCTCGCCGCTGGTCAGCGGCTCCAGGCCCACGATGGTCTTGAACAGCGTGGACTTACCCACGCCGTTCGGGCCGATCACGCCGACGATGCCGTTGCGCGGCAGCGTGAAGGACAGGTCGTCGATGAGCACGCGATCGCCGAAAGCCTTGTGGATGTGGTTGGCTTCAAGCACGGTGGAGCCCAGGCGCGGGCCGGCGGGAATCTGGATTTCGGAGAAGTCGAGCTTCTTGTTGTTGCGCGCCTCGTTCTCCATCTGGTCGTAACGTTCCAGACGGGCCTTGTTCTTGGCCTGGCGGGCCTTGGGGGAGGAGCGCACCCAGTCGAGCTCGTTCTTCAGGCGTTTGGCGAGCTTGGCGTCCTTGGCGCCCTGGATCTCAAGACGCTTGGCCTTGGTCTCCAAGTAGGTGGAGTAGTTGCCCTTGTACGGGTACAGGTGGCCGCGGTCGACCTCGCAGATCCACTCGGCCACGTTGTCCATGAAGTAACGATCGTGGGTGACGGCAATGACAGCGCCCTTGTACTGGTGCAGGAACTGTTCCAGCCACAGGATGGACTCGGCGTCCAAGTGGTTGGTGGGCTCGTCGAGCAGCAGCAGGTCCGGGGCCTCAAGCAGCAGCTTGCACAGGGCCACACGGCGGCGCTCGCCACCGGAGCACACGTTGACCGGGGTATCCGGGTCCGGGCACTGCAGAGCGTCCATCGCCTGCTCGAGCTGGGAGTCGAGATCCCAACCGTCAGCGGCGTCGATCTCGGTCTGCAGCTTGCCCATCTCTTCCATCAGCGCGTCGAAGTCGGCGTCCGGGTTGGCCATTTCTTCACCGATCTCGTTGAATCGGGCGACCTTCTCGGCAATCGGGCCGAACGCCATCTTGATGTTCTCGCCCACGGTCTTGGTGTCATCCAGCGGCGGCTCCTGCTGCAGGATGCCGACTGTGAAGCCCGGGGTCAGCGTGGCCTCGCCGTTGCTCACGGTTTCGAGGCCGGCCATGATCTTGAGCAGGGTGGACTTGCCCATACCGTTCGGGCCCACGACGCCGATCTTCGCGCCGGGAAGGAAGCTCAGGGTCACGTCATCGAGGATCACTCGGTCGCCGTAGGATTTACGGGCCTTGATCATCTGAAACACAAATTCAGCCATATAAGTGTCTTATCCTGTCTTATCGTTGCAATTTCAACGTTTTGCCGGGCTTGGATTCCGTGATGACACACTGTGGAACGACGCGGCCGGTTTCGAGGGTTTCCGAACGACCCGTTTGATGCCGCCCGTTCCTGGATTTCCGTGTCATCGCGGCGCCTCGGTCCCAAGCAAAAGCACCTTGTGGATTATCCCATATCCCGTCTACACGATGCAATGGGGTTCTGGCGGGCGGGAATTAGCGATTCGGTCATCGGGAGGAGACGTGGAAGGTGGCGGCGATGCCGTCATTGCCGACGCCGGTAAATGGGCGCTGGGCATGCCCTGTTTCCTGAGCGAGAGCCCGGCCCTGTATCGTCTGGCGATTTGTCGATCGTTGCGATTCCGGCGTTCTGCCGGGCTTTCATTTCGAAATGACGCATCTGGAATAGTGCGGCCGTCTTTGGTGCTCCTCTCTTCAGTGATCCGCCGAGGTTACGCCCATGGCTGAACGCCCGGAATGTCCCGCGAAATCCGGTGAGACGGTCTAGGCCGCGGATGTACCGTGAATGGCGCATAGGCGTGTCGGTCGCCGCAATCATGGCAATGAGAGGAAACCCCGTTATGGATCATGCATCCCGATCTCAGCATCAGACTCAGGCCGATGCGTCTTCGATCTCTTCAACGAATCCGACGGCCTCGTCGCCGCTGCCCACCCAGACGCCGCCGTGGGGCGCGCTGTGGGTGATGGCCCTGGGGTTGGCCATGATCGTGCTCGACAGCTCGATCGTCAACGTCTCCATCCCCACCATCATCGATGATATCGGCATTAACCTGACCGACGCCCAGTGGGTCACCTCGCTCTACAACATCGTGCTTGCCGCGTTGTTGTTGCCTTTCGGCAAGTTGGGCGATGCCAGGGGGCGCAAACTGGTGTTTCAAGTCGGTACAGTGATCTTCGTGGCGAGTTCGACGCTCGCCGCCGCCTCGCAGGGTGCGGGGATGCTGCTTGCCGCCCGTGTGCTGCAGGGCATCGGAGGCGCGATGATCATGCCGAACACCCTGTCCACGGTGTCCGCCCTGTTCCGGGGCAAATACCGTGCCGCGGCGTTCGGTGTCTGGGGTGCGGTGATGAGTTCGGCCGCCGCCCTCGGCCCGCTGCTCGGTGGCGTGTTCACCGAGACTCTGGGATGGCGTTGGATTTTCCTGGTGAACTTGCCGCTGGGTATCGCGGTCTTCGTGTCGGCCATCTTCCTGGTGCCGCAGACCGGTGGGGACGCCTCGGTCGCCGGCGCCGCGGATGCCGCACGGTATGCCCGATCCCATCGTGTCGGTGTGGATATTCCGGGCGTGGTGCTGTCTGCCCTGACCTCGGCCCTGCTGGTGTTCGGTCTTATCGAAGGCGAGACCTACGGCTGGTGGAAGCAGACCTCAACGCAGTTGAAACTGGGCGGATTGAGCTGGAATCGTGACTGGTTGTCGCCGGTGCCGATCTGCCTGATTGCCGGTGCGCTTCTGATGACTGCCTTCATCGTCTTCGAGTCGGCGCGGGGCAAAGCCGGTCGGCCGGTCATGCTGGACATGACCCTGTTTCGCATCAGGACATTCTCGTGGGGCAATCTGGCGGCCGCGGCCATCGCCGCCGGCGAATTCGCGCTGGTGTTCATGCTGCCGCTGTACCTCATCAACGCCCGCGGGCTCAACACGCTGCAGGCCGGTGCGATGCTGGCCGTGATGGGTCTGGGGTCCATCGTCGCAGGTGCGCAGGCCCATGTCATGGCCGCCAAGCTCACCCCGGCCGGCGTGATTCAACTCGGTCTTGTGATCGAGATCATCGCCGTCGCCCTGGTCGCGGTCCTTATGCCTGTGGGATTGTCGGTGTGGTGGCAGCTTATTCCCATGGCCGCATACGGTCTGGGTCTGGGCTTCGCCTCCGCGCAGCTGACCAGCGTGGTGCTCTCCGAAGTGCCGATCATGCAGTCCGGCGAAGGGTCGGCCACCCAGTCCACGGTTCGACAGCTCGGCACCGCCGTCGGTTCGGCCATCTCCGGCGCGTCGTTGGCCATGGCCGTCAACGGAACATTGCCGGCGCGGCTCGAATCCCTCGGGCTGTCCGCCAAGGTCGGCGACGGTCTGGCCCAGGCGGTCAGCGGTTCGGCGGGTGGAGTGATCGGCGTGTTCCGCAGCGGTGATGGACCGGCGGCCCGGTTCGGCGACGAGGCGCCGAAGATTGCCGATGCGATGACTTCAGGGTTCATCGAAGGAGGTCAGTGGACGCTTCTGGTCGCCGGCATCATGCTGTTCATCGGTTTACTGGCCTCGGTGGCCGTGCGTCGTGCCGCGTCGTCGCACAACGTGCGTTGACGCATGACGGCTACTGTCTTATGGGGAGTGCGGTCGTGCGCGGTCGAACGATATGGTCCGCATACCGTCCACCGCACCTGCGGTCGGTTCGCCGGTGGAAGGAACGACGTATCAGGCGGCGTGTCATGATCCGATGATGCTGTAGCATATCTTTTTGTGCCTCATTGAGGCACGCACGGCCCCGTAGCTCAGTTGGTTAGAGCGCCGCCCTGTCACGGCGGAGGTCACCGGTTCAAGTCCGGCCGGGGTCGCCACCAAACTCCCGATGCATGTCGGGAGTTTTTTGTTTCCTGCCGTTCTTCGATACCATCCGCAAGGACGGTGAAAGTGAATGCATCCGATTCGACACGCCGTCCGCACCGATGCCGGCGTTGAGGGAGGCGCCCGTTTGCAGCGGGTGAAATGCATGAGGAAGCGCATCGGCGGAATGTTCGCGACGCATGGCGAACCACGGAAAATCCGCGGTGGGAGGTCATGGCGGCTCACTACTATTTTCGCTATCTCGTACGTTACGAAAGTCTTCAAGGAGTAAGCCATGACAACGCTCGCCATCGATATCGGCGGAACCAAGATCGCCGCTGCCGTCTGCGATGCAAACGACAGCATCATCCAGCGTTGGCGCGTCCCCACGCCGATGGACGCCGACGCCATCAACAAGCACATCGCCGAGATCTACCGCGAAGCCGTCGCCGCCGGCCACACCGATATCGAGGCCATCGGCATCTCCGCGGCCGGTAATGTGAGCGCGGATCGCAAGACGCTCACCTTCTCCGCCAACATTCCGGCATGGATTAACTACGATTTGTCCGAGCATGTCGGCGCGATGATCGACCATGCCGTGCCGGTCATTGTCGAAAACGACGCCAACTGCGCCGGCTGGGGCGAATTCGTGCACGGCGCCGGCCAGGGCAGCTCCAACATGGTCGCGCTGACCGTGGGCACCGGCCTCGGCGGCGCCATCGTGCTCAACGGACAGCTCTACCGTGGCTCCTTCGGCATGGCCGCCGAGCTCGGCCACCTGCCGATGGTCCCGGACGGCGACCACTGCGGCTGCGGCCTGCGCGGCTGCGCTGAGCGCTACACCTCGGGCACCTCACTGGAGAACTTCGCCAAGTCTGCCGTGCGCCGTCGCCCGCAGGATTCCAAGCGCCTCATGGAGCTGTGCGGCGGCGACATCGCCAAGCTGGAAGGCCCGATGGTCTCCCAGGCAGCTCAGGAAGGCGACGTACTCGGCCTGTACGCATTCGGCAAGATCGGTGAATGGCTCGGCCGCACGATGGCCGCCGTTTCCGCCGTGCTCGACCCGGACCTGTTCGTGATCGGCGGCGGCGTAGTGGCCGTCGGCGACATCCTGCTGGAGCCGGCCCGCTACAACTACCAGCGCTTCCTGGAAGGCAGCGCCTACCGCGCTCACGCCAAGATTGTCGCCGCCACCGCCGGCCAGGATGCCGGCCTCATTGGTGCCGCCAACCTGGCTCTGCGCTGACGCAGCCGACCGCAAGGCATTCGGTCTTGCGGTGACCCAGATGGCGGTGCGTAGATAACGCGCACGACGCAGATAGCAACGCGTAAACAATCGCGAACAGTACAGTGCGGTGATTCTCGTTATGGGAATCACCGCACTGTTGTTTTTCTCCCGAAAATGGCGAAACCCAACGTGAGCGAATGGGTCGTTGGGTTTGCCTAGAGGTCGCATACCCTTACTAAAGGTAATGACTATTGGTAACTAAATGGAGGTTGGGTCAGCAATGAGCGAATCCCAGACCGAAACCAAGTCCGCGACTGAGTCCGCGACCAAGTCCAAGCCCGGCCAGCTGCCGGTGGATGACGTACGCAGTCTTATAGACGCCTGCTGGAAAGCCAAAACCATCACCGAACTGATGCCGGCATTGCCGAAAGGCATGAAGCCGCGCTATGTCCACGTGATCGACGCCGTCTGGCATATCAACGAACCGAACGGGCAAGATACCGGCACCGCGCGCGTGGGCGATGTCAGCGCATTCCTCGGCGTCACCACGCCGAGCATCACCAAGCTCGTCGGCGAAATGGCCGACCTCGGACTCGTCGTCAAACACGCCGATGCCACCGACCGCCGCGCGGTGACGCTTACGCTCGCCGAACGCGGCTTAGATATCCGCCGCATCTATGTGGAGGAATATCACGCGCATTTGAGCCAACTGCTGGGCGGGTTGACCTCGGACCAGTGCGAAACCACGGTACGCACCTTGACCGAAGCCTTGCGACTCATGCAGCAGGACGCCAACAACCGGTAACAATCGGAAAACAATCGGTACAACCGGCGGCCAGCCCATCGACAACACCGAAAACGAACGAATGGAGGGGGCAAATCTTATGAACGATGCAGCAACACAGTCAGCAACGCCAGCAACAACGCGACCAACAACACAGTCAGCAACGCAGCCAACGACACTGCTGTGGCCAGCGCGCTGATTTCTGGATTTTCGGCCGCCGCCGTGAACAATGGGGCGGATGCCGCCGACTCCTATTTCACCGCTTTCCCGCAAAGCATGATGGTGTTCACCGGCATGGCGGTGCTTGGCGTGATTCTCGCCGCACTCATGTTCCGCTTCTCCACTCGCCGTCCGCCGGAATTGCGGGAAGTCAAATAGTTCGCCTGCCGCGTATCGGTTGGCTTTATGATGGAATCGATATTCCATCACAGGAGAAGCAGGAGGACTATCATGCTTGAGCCACCAGTCACTCCAATTCGCAAGGCCAACGACGGCCTTGAGCTGCCCGCCACCGGATTCGGCACCTATAAGGTTAACGGCCTGACCGGTGTGGACGCCATCAAGTCTGCCATTCATCAGGGCTACCGACTCATCGATTCCGCCTTCAACTATGAGAACGAAGGCGTGGTGGGCCGCGCTATCCGCGAATCCGGTGTGCCGCGTGAAGACATCATTGTCACTTCCAAGCTGCCTGGCCGCCACCACGCCCATGACGAGGCGCTGCTCACCATCGAGGAGAGCGTGTGCCGCATGGGACTCGACTACATCGACCTCTACCTGATTCACTGGCCGAACCCGAGCCAAGGTCAGTTCGTCGAGGCATGGGAGGCGCTGGTCGAAGCCCGTGAACGTGGGCTGGTCAAGCATATCGGCGTTAGCAACTTCCTGCCCGGTCACATTGATTTGCTTATTCGCGATACGGGCGTGACCCCTGCCGTCAACCAGGTCGAGCTGCATCCGTACTTCCAGCAGCACGAACAGCTGGCCTACGACAACGCGCATGGCATCATCACTGAGGCGTGGAGCCCGCTGGGCCGTGCCAACCAGATGCTGCGCGATCCGGACTTGAAGCGTATCGCCGCCAAGCACGGTATTTCTGTGGTGCAGACCATTCTGCGTTGGCATCTTCAGTATGGCGATGTGGCCATCCCGAAGTCCCTGAACCCGGAGCGTCAGCGCCAGAACCTCGATCTGACCGCCTTTGAGCTGGATGAGCAGGACATGGCCGACATCGCCGCGATGGATAATCCCGAAGGCTACACCTTCGGCCAGAATCCCCACTGGCACGAAGAGGCCTGATGCAACGCCCCATTATGACATCGCGCTCGTTCCTGCGCACGCCGTCCGAACCAGCCGAGCCAAGCGACGAGGCAGCCATGCAGGACCTCGTGGACACGTTGGAGGCCAACCGTTCGCGCTGCGTGGGAATGGCCGCCAATATGATCGGCGTGGGCAAGCGCATCATAGCCTTCGTGGACGAGGACCTTGGCGGTCGCGTCACAGTGATGCTCAATCCCGTAATCACCGCTTCGGATGGTGCCTTCGACACCCAGGAAGGATGCCTGTCTTTGACCGGCGAACGACGCACGCTGCGTTACCGTCGTATCGAGGTCAATTACGAAGACCGTCGTTTCCGAGCGCGTCACGCCACGTTCACTGGATGGACCGCGCAGATCATCCAACATGAGGTCGACCACTGCAACGGCATTATCATCTAGCTGTCTGACTGAATCCGGCTGACGGATTCGTTGCAACCGGTGGCCGGTCGTCCTCATCATGGCGGCAGACCACTTGTCGTATTGGCAGGCGTCGTTCGAAGCGGCAGGGTGTTTGGCAAGGGTCGGATACGCCTCGATCGCCGACTGTGGATGACACGCCGTAGAGCCTGTGGATGGTGGATAACCTCGTGCATGAGGTGCGTCGAACCGGCGGTTATCCACCTATCGATGGCATGGTTATGCACAATCGGCATCCCTTGGAATCATTGGATTTCCACATATCCACATGTTTGTTTCAACGGGTTGCGGCGGGGCGGAGGCTTCCGTACAGTGTGTCTCACGGCGGGTGATGCGGCCTGCCGTCCACACTTGACCGGAAGGACCGACCATGACCGAAGCCACTGCCGCCGTTGAAGATTCCGGAGCACCGGCAATCCTGGATACCAAGGATGTCGTTGATATGTTCAAGCAATGCAATCTTGCCGTGTATGCCGAGGCGCGGCGTGAGTTTTACCGTGAAGTCAGTTTGAACCCATTCAAGCCACATCCCGAGGGGCTGCTCCGGATGATCGAGTGGCAGTTTTGGGATTGGTTTTCCTTTGATTGCTCGATCAGCGACATCGGTCTGACCGGAGATGAAGGCTCGGATATGCGCGTCGAGCTGGTGCATAACAAAGATAACGGCATCTCACCGTTCCGGGCTATGGCGGAATACATGTACGCCGTCGACCCGCAGGTGGGGGAACGGAAGCTGCAGGATTTCCGGGATATTGATGACACCAATTTCGCCTCGATGTTTTGGCTCAAGGATGCCAATGCGGTGAAGGGGATAATGACGGTCGAGGACCTCATTAATGGTGGTGTTTATGATTTAGTAAGCCCACAAGCAGCGAAATATGACGGCGCACGTGGCGGCCTAATTGTCAATCGCATTGCCCGTGTGCGAGGCAAGTGGCAGGGTTGCGCGATTCCTATCTATGAGGCTCACCGGCCAGATGACCTCAAGACGGGCGAGTCCATAGCGCGAAGTTTCCGCCAAAGCGGATACCGGCCCGACTTTCCCGGTTTGGTCAGATTCTTCTACGGGCGGGCCAAGGATACCGGACTGGATTGGAAGGAGACGGTTGCCGCCCAGAAGGCCGGCATACTGAATCAGCTGATTGAGCAGGCGCGCGATTGATGGGGCTTTCGCGAGGCTGCCGTCCTGAGTTGTAGTCTCTGTTTTTTTTGGGGGGGGGGCTTGGGCCGTCGGTGTGTGCTGGCGGCCCTGGAGCATGTTTTCAGCGCTTCTGACCGGGATGAAGGCCGCGGTCTCGGATGAAGAAGGATGCCACCAGACAGATGATGCACACGATGTCCACCATGCGGAAAATGCGGACGTCAAGCATTGGCTGTTCCAGCCGCATCTGGCGCCAGATGAACAGTGTCAGGGCGATTACGCCAATGGCTAGAGATACCAGCACGTCCATGCTGCCCCAGCCGTTTCCGCTGGCAGTGGAGAAGCCGAAGAGCACACCGCCGAAACCGAAGGTCGAAAGTACCACGGACAGCACGTCGATATGCGGGTGGGTCGGCTCGCCCACGTTGTGCACCGTGAAGCAGGCGACCGCGATCACGCCGCCGGCGATTGCCGCCAGCAGCGCGAACATCCAACGCCAGCTCAGCCATTCGATCAGCAGACCGGAGATGGTGGGGCCCAGTGCCGGAGCAAAGGCGATGACCATGCCGAACATGCTCATCGCCTGTCCGCGGCGCTCGGGCGGATAGACGCGGAACAGCACGGTCTGCAGCAGGGTCATGAGCACGCCGGCGCCGCAGGCCTGGATGATGCGGCCTGCGAGCAGTAGCGCGAAACTGAGGGCCAGGGCGCAGGCGAGTGAGCCGGCGAAGACCATGCCCATCGCCGTAAAGAAACAGCTGACGTGTGGTGAAGGTCTCGATGAGGAATGCGGTGACCGGAATCATGATGCCGTTGGTGAGCATGAAACCGGTGGTCAGCCATTGCACGGTGCTGCTGGGCACGTTGAACTCGCGCATCAGGGTGGGCGGCGCGTACAACATCATACGGGAGTGGTCGTTTGTTATCCGTTCCTGCGACCGGGGTCGTGCTACACTTTGGCGAGTTGGCTACTCCGCAATCGCGGTAGGTCATCGTGGGGCCGTAGCTCAGTCGGTTAGAGCATGCGACTCATAATCGCCCGGTCCAGGGTTCAAGCCCCTGCGGCCCCACTCTTTTCCGACGGCGCAGCGTATTCAACCGTCCATATAGGCGCGTATAATCCGTAAGGTTCCGGTTCACGTCTTGCCATAGGGGCATGACGACCCGGGTCCCCCGAATCCATAGGAGACGCAAAATGCAGCAGGGTATCCATCCTGATTACCACCCCGTTGAGGTGACGTGCTCGTGCGGCAACACCTTCGTGACCCGCACTGCCGGCAAGGAAGATCACATGTTCGTTGACGTGTGCTCTCAGTGCCATCCGTTCTACACCGGCAAGCAGAAGATTCTCGACACCGGTGGCCGCGTTGCTCGCTTCGAGAAGCGCTACGGCAAGAAGAGCAAGTAGCATACTTCACGCCAGTCCTATTCGGTCCGGCATGCTTTGGCATGTCCGCCCGAGGACTGGCGTTTTTGTATTCTTGGTGACCTGATTACAACCCAACCAGAAAGCGTGTCATGGCAGACGAACAGTTCCCCGCGGCGGCGACCGCACTTGAGGAGTACCAGTCCATCGAAGAGCAGATGGCGAGCCCCGAAGTCGTGTCCAATCCGGACAAGCTGCGCAAACTAGGCCGTCGTCATGCCGAGCTAGGTGCCATTGTGGGAGCCTACAAAGCTTGGTTGCAATTGAAGGATGACTTGGAAGCCGCTCAGGAGATGGCTGGCGAGGATGCCGACTTCGCCGAGGAAGCTAAGCGTCTCGAATCCGAACTGTCGGGCGCGGAAGAAAAGCTGCGCACTGCGCTTATTCCGCGTGATCCGGATGATGCGCGAGACACCATTATGGAAATCAAGGCCGGCACCGGCGGCGAGGAAGCTGCACTGTTTGCCGGTGATTTGCTGCGTATGTACACCCGCTACGCCGAGAAGCGCGGCTGGAGCGTGAACATTCAGTCCGAGAACACCACCGAGCTCGGCGGCGTCAAGGACGTGCAGATTGCCATCCGGGCCAAGGGCACGCCTGCTCCCGAGGACGGCGTGTGGGCTTCGATGAAATACGAGGGCGGCGTGCACCGCGTGCAGCGCATTCCTGTCACCGAATCGCAGGGGCGCATCCAGACTTCTGCGGCCGGTGTGATTGTTTTCCCCGAAGCCGACGAGGACGATGACGAAATTGAGATTGATCCGAAAGACCTGAAGATTGATATCTTCATGAGCTCCGGTCCTGGCGGACAGTCCGTGAACACCACGTATTCCGCCGTGCGCATGACCCACCTGCCTACCGGCATCACGGTGAACATGCAGGACGAGAAGTCGCAGATTCAGAACCGTGCCTCCGCCCTGCGCGTGCTGAAGTCCCGACTACTGGCCATGAAGCACGAGCAGGAGGCCGCTGAGGCGGCTGATATGCGCCACTCGCAGGTACGCTCGTTGGATCGCTCCGAGCGTATCCGTACCTACAACTTCCCGGAGAACCGCATCGTCGATCATCGTACGAATTACAAGGCATACAACCTGGATGCCGTACTTGACGGCGACCTGCAGGCCGTAATCGACTCCGACATCCAAGCCGACGAAGCCGACCGTCTGGCCAATCAGAAGTGATAGTAGCGTGAGCGGGTTTGGCCGGTAGATACAATGCTCGACACACTCTAGGCCGTTCGGTCAGGCCTACGGTCGAGCATCGCATTTACCGGCCAAACCCTTACATTATGTGATAATTAAGGCACCGGAAGATAGGGATGTGATGGCTGCTGCCGATGTGATTCGTGATGCCGCCGTGCAATTGCGTGAGGCTGGCATTGAGACGCCTGAGCATGATGCCAAACTGCTCCTTGCCGAGGCGGCAGGTGTTGAGTTGCGCGATGTCGACAAAGCTCTGTTGATGGGGGAGGAGCTTGGCACAGCCGAACAGCTTGCCCGCTTCCAATCCATGCTTGCCCGCCGTGCCAAGCGCGAACCGTTGCAATACATCACCGGTCATGCGCCGTTCCGCTATCTCGACCTGAAGGTCGGCCTTGGCGTGTTCATTCCGCGTCCGGAAACCGAAACCGTGGTGCAGGCCGGTCTTGACTGGCTGACTGAACACGGCATGATTCACCCGCGCGTGGTCGACTTGTGTGCCGGTTCCGGCGCAATCGGATTATCCGTGGTCAGTGAGGTGCCCGGTAGCCAAGTGTGGGCGGTCGAGCTGTCCCCGAACACCGCCGAATGGACCAACAAGAATCTGGCGGAAACGGCGAAGCGGTATCCATCCATCGCCTCGAATTACCAGCTGGAAATTGCGGACGCCACATCTCTGGCCACGCTGGCCCAACTGGACGGCACTATCGACATCGTTATCACCAATCCGCCTTACGTGCCCGAATCCGACGTTCCCGAACAACCGGAAGTGCGCGACTGGGATCCCGAACTGGCTTTGTATGGCGGTTCTATGGACGGCACGCTGATTCCCGAACGTATTATCGAACGCGCCTACCGCCTTCTGAAGCCCGGGGGCGCTCTCGTCATGGAACACGATGTGACTCAGGGAGACAGACTGGTGGCCTACGCCAAGGCTGCCGGATTCACCACTGCCTCGACCGGACGGGATTGGACGGGCCGCGACCGATACCTGTTTGCGGTTGCCTGAAACTCCATGCCTTCTCAAGTTTCATGAGGTTCTCCCCGTATTGTTCCTGAGGACTTCCTGCTCATTTCCGCGAATAATCTATCTCATAATAAGAACAGACTATTGCGGGTTCAAAGCGGGTCTGGTTATAACAGTCCGCGACAAACATCGAATGAGAGAGACGTAGATGACGGTCACAAGCCGTGTGATGCAGTTCTCTGGTATGTGAATTATGCGAACGGAACGTCTCACGTGCATATCCCGCACGTTGATTGACAGACGAACGATGTTGAAATATTCCAAGGAAGAAGGAAGAGGATGAACGTGAAGTTCTCCATTAAGTTCATTGCGGCCAGCGCGGCCGCAGTTATGGCGTTGTCCCTCGCTGGATGCTCCGGCGGAAGCATGGATGACTCCTCCAGCTCCAGCGCCAAGGCATCCGGTGACACCATCACCATCGGCACCGTGACCACCAACTCCGGTACCGCTGCTGCTTACGGCGAGGCCGAGGTCAAGGGCTTCGAGCTGGCCGTTTCCGAGATCAACGCCAAGGGCGGCATCAACGGCAAGAAGGTCAAGCTCGAGTCCATGGATGACAAGGGCGACGCCACCGAGGCGTCCAACGCCTACAACAAGCTTGTTGGCGACAACAACGTGCTCGCCGTGGCCGGTCCGACCATCTCCGCCACCACCGCAGCCGTGGCTCCGCTGGCCGACCAGTCCAAGCTGGTCACCATCGCCCCGGCCGCCACCTCCGATTCCATCGAAACCGGCAACTACCTGTTCCGCACCTGCTTCAAGGACTCCTACCAGGGTGAGGTCGCCGCCCGCTTCGCGGCCGAGAACCTGAAGGTCAAGAAGGTCGCCGTGCTCTACGGTACCGGTGATCCGTACTCCTCCGGCGTGGGTGAGGCTTTCGCCAAGGCCGCCGAGAAGCTTGGTCTTGAAGTGGTGGACAAGGAAAGCTCCTCCTCTGCCGACGACACCGAGTACTCCGCTCAGCTGCAGAAGATCCAGGCCTCCGGTGCTGAGCTGCTTTACGCTCCGTACTACTACTCCGTGGCTGGTCCGTACATCATCCCGCAAGCTCGTTCCGTGGGCTTCGATGGCTACGTGATGGGCCCTGACGGCTACGACGGCCTCAAGCTCACCGGTGACAAGGCCCAGTACAACAAGACCTACTACACCACCCACTACTCCGCCGACGACAACACTAACTCCAAGGTGCAGGACTTCATCAAGTCCTACAAGTCCAAGAACAACGCCGAGCCGAACACCTTCGCCGCTCTGGGCTACGACACGATCTACATGATCAAGCAGGCCATCGAAAAGGCCGGCAAGAACGCCACCCGTGAGGATGTGCGCAACGCCGTGGCCGGCATGACCTTCGACGGTGTGACCGGTAAGTTCACGATGGACAAGTCCGGCTCCCCGACCAAGTCCGTCATCGTGCTTGAGATGAAGGACGGCAAGCCTGTCTACAACACCACCGTGCAGCCCAAGTGAATCACCGCTGCATGATTCCAATCCATGCGCTCTAGTATGAGTGCGCGATATAGGAGAGTGGCCGGTTTCCCGGCCCTCTCCCTTTCGCGTTTTCATGGCGCATCATCAGACATTCAATAAACGCATTCAACACACAATGAGATTTAGAAAGGGGGAGCAGTGATGGATCAGATCATCATGTTTGTCAGCCAGCTATTCAATGGCCTGAAAATCGGTAGCGTGTACGCACTCGTGGCATTGGGCTACACCATGGTCTACGGCATCATCCGCCTGATCAACTTCGCCCACGGCGATTTCATCATGGTCGGCGCATATGTGCTGATGCTCACCATTCCCGCCATCGTCGCCATGGGCCTGCCCGCCTGGGTGGCGGTCATTCCCGCCATCCTGGTGTGCGTGGCCGTCGGCGTCATCGTCGAAAAAGCCGCATACAAGCCGGTGCGCGAGAAGGGCAATTCCATGACCGCCCTGATCACCGCCATCGCCATGTCCCTGCTGCTGGAGAACGGCTCTCAGGCCATCTTCGGTGCCGACTTCCAGACAGTCCCGACCATTTTCCACCTGCCGTCCATTGCCTTCGGCAAGCTCAAGCTTTCCGGAGACACACTGCTGACCATCGTCATCGGCCTGGTCATCATGGTGGGCCTGCAGCTGTTCGTCAAGTTCACCAAGCAGGGCAAGGCCATGCGCGCCGTCTCCGAGGACAAGGAGGCCGCCGTGCTCATGGGCGTCAACGTCAACTCCACCATCGCCCTGACCTTCGCCATCGGTTCCGGTCTGGCTGCAGTCGCCTCGCTGATGTACTGCGCCGCCTACCCGCAGGTGTCGCCTATGATGGGTGCCATGTTGGGCTTGAAGGCATTCGTCGCCGCAGTCCTTGGTGGCATCGGCTCCATCCCGGGCGCCATGATCGGTGGTCTTGCCATCGGCCTGATCGAGAGTCTGACCAAGGCATATATCGGCACTGTCACCGGAGGCCTCATCACCTCGGCATTCTCCGATGCCATCGTGTTCGCCATCCTGATCATCGTGCTGCTCGTCAAGCCATCCGGCATTATGGGCAAGAACGAAGGGGAGAAGGTCTGATCATATGAAGAAGACAATGCTTTCCACTACACAATCCTATGTGGTGTGCTTCCTAGGCATCCTTGCCACATTCGGCATCGTGATGGCTCTGTGCGAATCCGGTCTGGCCGATTCCTATATCAAGGGCATCATGATGACCGCATGCATCGCCATCATCATGACCACGTCCCTGAACCTCACCATCGGTGTGCTTGGCCAGCTGACGCTGGGTTGCTGCGGCTTTGAGGCCATCGGCGCCTATGTAGCCGCACTGGCATCCAAGTACATGGTTGCGGCCGGCATCGGCGTTGACCCCACCGCAAGGTTCCTGATTACCACGCTGATCGGCGGCATTGTGGCGTGTGTGTTCGGCATCCTGATTGGTATCCCGGCACTGCGACTGCATGGCGATTACTTGGCCATCATCACGCTGGGCTTCGGTGAGATCATTCGTGTGATCATCCAAAACCTCAAGGTTGCCGGCGGCATGGGCCTTGACAAGGGTGCCGCGGGACAGGCCCTGATCGGCATCGAACGCACCGCCAACCTGTACGTCGTGTTCTGGATCATGGTGGTCACCGTGGTCGTGCTCTTCATGTTCGGCCGTTCCCGTTACGGGCGCGCCGTCAAGGCCATTCGCGACGACGAGATTGCTGCGGGCGCTTCCGGACTCAACACCACGTACCTCAAGGTGCTTGTCTTCGCGATTTCCGCATTCTTTGCAGGCATTGCAGGTGGCATCTTCGCCCAGTACATCGGTTCGTTGAACCCCACCATGGCCGGCTGGCTCAACTCCATCAACTACGTGATCATGGTGGTGTTCGGCGGCATGGGTTCGCTCACCGGCTCGATCGTCTCCGCCATCGGCCTGACCATCCTGCCCGAACTGCTGCGTGCCTTCGCTGACTACCGTATGCTCGCCTACTCGGTGGTGCTGGTGCTTGTCATGATCTTCCGCCCGCAGGGCATCTTTGGTTCATGGGAGTTCTCGCTGCCCAAGCTCATCAACCGGCTGCTGCTTCGCGGAAACGGCAAGAACGACAAGGCTGCTGATAAGTCCGATAAAGCCGTCAACGAACCGGCCGATACAACCGAGAAGGAGGCTGCGCGATGAGCAACGATACCCAGCCCATCCTCAAAGCCGAACATCTCGGCATCACCTTCGGTGGTCTGAAGGCCGTATCCGACTTCAACATGACCATCAACAAAGGCGAACTCGTCGGTCTGATCGGCCCCAACGGTGCCGGCAAGACCACGGTGTTCAACCTGCTGACCGGCGTGTACAAGCCCACCGAGGGCGATTTCTGGCTGGATGGCGAACACATGAACGGCAAGAAGACCTATCAGGTGGTTCGTGCCGGCATCGCCAGAACCTTCCAGAACATCCGCCTGTTCAAGCAGCTCACCGTTGAGGAGAATGTGCTCGTCGCCTTTGACGAATCGTTCTCCTACCATATGGGCGGCGCCATCTTCCGCACCCCGGGCTTCTGGAAGCAGGAGCATGAGATGCATGAGAAGGCCATCGACCTGCTGCGCATTTTCAACCTCGAAGGCTTGGCGGCCACGCAAGCGGCCAACCTGCCATACGGCCAGCAGCGCAAGCTGGAGATCGCGCGCGCTTTGGCCACCGGCATGAAGCTGCTGTTGCTCGACGAGCCGGCCGCAGGCATGAACCCCACGGAAACCGAGGATCTGCTGCACTGCATCAATACGATCCGTGATCGTTTCGGCATCGCCATCCTGCTCATCGAACATGACATGAGCTTGGTGATGAGCGTTTGCCAGCGCATTCAGGTGCTTGATTACGGTCGTACCATCGCATCCGGTACGCCGGAGCAGATCGCCAACAACCCGCAGGTCATCTCGGCCTATCTGGGTAGCGACAGCAATGATGATGCGGACGGCGACTCGACCGCCAAGGTCGAGCCGGAGCCAAGCGTCGCCAAGACGATTCAAGAAGAGGGGGCACGCTGATGCTGGAAATCAAGGATCTGTGTGTCTCGTACGGCGCCATCGACGCGGTCAAAGGCATCAGTCTGAAGGTGGACGACGGTGAGATCGTCTCCCTGATCGGAGCCAACGGTGCCGGTAAAACGACCACCTTGCACACCATCACCGGTCTGGTTCCGGCCAAGTCCGGCAGCATCACCTATGACGGTCATGACCTGCTTAAGACGCGTGCGAACAAGATCGTCACCCTGGGCATGGCCCACGTGCCGGAAGGCCGCCATGTGTTCACCCGCATGAGTGTGCAGGAGAACCTGGAGATGGGTGCGTTCAGCCTCAAGGACCAGTCGAATCTCGGCAAGGATCTTGAGATGGTGTTCGACTACTTCCCGCGTCTGAAGGAACGTCGCCGCCAGCTGGCCGGCACGCTCTCCGGCGGTGAGCAGCAGATGGTGGCCATGGGCCGCGCCCTGATGAGCCATCCGAAGACGATTCTGATGGATGAGCCGTCGATGGGTCTTTCGCCTCTGCTGGTCAAGGAGATTTTCGACATCATCGTCACTCTGCGCAAGAGCGGCATCACCGTGCTGCTGGTCGAACAGAACGCGAAGATGGCCCTATCCATTGCCGATCGCGCCTACGTGCTCGAAACCGGCAAGATCACGATGGAAGGAAAGGCCTCGGATCTGCTGCACGACGAGAAGGTGCGCAAGGCATACCTCGGCGCGTGACGCATAGTCTGGCACAGGTTGCTTTCGAATTGATGGTGACCGGGTTTCGCCCGGGACGGTGCATGCCGTTCGGAACGAAACCCGGTCATCGTCGTTGTGCAAGTCGGGGCACAATGGTGCAATGATAGATTGTGATGAATCAGGTGAACGGAGACGGTATGAGCGCAACGCGGAAGGTCACGGATGAGTCATTGGCTCAGGCCGCACGCATCATTCATGATGGCGGACTGATCGTCATTCCCACCGATACCGTGTATGGCGTAGCCTGTGATCCGCGCAATGCGGCTGCCATCGCCCGCATCTACGAACTCAAGCGGCGTCCCCGATACAAGGCATTGCAGGTTCTGCTTGATTCCACTGACCAACTTGACGAGCTCGGACTCGAACTGCCTTCGCCGCTGAACCGTCTTTCTGCCGCCTTCCTGCCGGGGGCGTTTTCGCCGATTGCCGTCGCGCGCCCCGATTGCACGTTGGAGACGTTGGCCGACACCGCGGATGGCAGGCCCGGCACGCAAGGCATTCGCATCCCCAACTCGGCGCTCTGCCTTGAGATTCTTCGTGCTACTGGTCCTCTGGCCGCTTCAAGCGCCAATCGTTCCGGCGATGAAAGCGCGCAGACCGTGGACGAGGCCGTGGAAGCGTTCGGAAACCAGATTGATTTGTATCTGGATGGCGGGCCCACACAAGGCCATATATCTAGCACCGTGGTGAAAGCGGATCCGTATGCGAGAGACGGCATTGAGATTCTTCGTGAGGGAGTCATTCCCCAATCCATGATTCGCAAAGCCCTCCACCTCAATGGCGGGGGATTAGGCGCATGAGGATTTACTTACTGGTCGCGGCCATCGCAGGTGGCGTCACCTGGCTGGTGACTCCGCTGATTCGCCACGTGGCCATCGAGATCGGCGCGGTTGGCGAAGTGCGCGCCCGCGATGTGCATACCATTCCCACCCCGCGTATGGGCGGCCTTGGCATGCTGATCGGATTTACCGTGGCCACCATCTTTGCCAGCAGAACGCCGTTCCTTGCGGGTCTGTTCCAAGGTAATTACCAGATGTGGGTGATTCTTGCCGGCGGCATTATGATCAGTCTGTTGGGCATGGCCGATGATTTGTGGGATCTTGACTGGATGTTGAAGCTCGCCGGTCAGCTGCTGATTTCCGTTTTCGTGGCCTGGGGTGGTTTGCAGATTATTTCGCTGCCGCTGGGAGGCTCTCTGATCACCGCATCCCCGAGCCTGTCCATGGCAATTACGGCATTCCTTATTGTCGCTTCGATCAACGCGGTCAATTTCGTGGACGGTCTTGACGGACTGGCTTCGGGCATCGTGGCCATCGGCGGCATCGCGTTCGCCATCTATTCGTACATCATCGCCCGATACTCGCCCAGTTACGCCTCGCTGGCCACGCTGATCGACGTGATGATGGTGGGCATCTGTGTGGGCTTTATCCTGCATAACTGGCATCCGGCGAAATTGTTCATGGGTGATTCCGGCTCGATGCTGCTCGGCTATCTCATCACCTGCGCCTCAATCGTCATGACCGGCCGTCTTGATCCGGCATCGATTCACGCCAGTATCTATCTGCCGGTATTCATGCCGATTCTGTTGCCGATTCTGGTGCTGTTCCTGCCGGTGCTCGACATGTGCCTGGCGATTGTGCGGCGTCTGGCCAAGGGGCAGTCGCCGATGCATCCGGACCGTATGCACCTGCATCATCGCATGCTGCGCATCGGCCATTCGGTTCGTGGAGCCGTGCTGATTCTTTGGGGTTGGGCGGCGTTGATCGCGTTTGGGTCGTTGACCATTCTTTTCTTCAAGGCGCAGCACGTTGCCTTTGGTATGGCGATTGCCGTGGTCGTACTGACCATCGCCACCATGTACCCGTATCTGAAGCATCGTATTCCGGAGATACAGGAAGAGAACGCTACGTTGGAAGCGGCGCGCCACAACGCGCAGCATGCCACGGCAGTGCATGACGACGTAACCCCAGAAACTACGCGTTCCGGAAGCGAATCGCTGCCGGTTACCGGCGCTGATTCGAGCGGACAGGAAAACCCTTCCTGATAGCAGTCCGCACGCGTTGAGCCATATGTGATTGGACGGTTCTCACACGTGTGTCGTGAAGGTCAGCGCATTTTCATATAGTGTTTACATGGCTACAAACCTTGATGAATTAAACGCCCAGTCGGCGTATGCCCCCCTTCCCCCGATTTTCGCCAAGCTCGGCCTTGCCTATGATGATGTGTTGCTGCTGCCGAACGAGACGGATGTCATTCCTTCCGAAGTGGACACCAGCACCCATCTGACCCGCAATATCACGATGAAGGCCCCGGTGCTCTCCGCCGCCATGGATACTGTGACCGAGTCCGAGATGGCCATCGCCATGGCTCGTAACGGTGGTATCGGCGTGCTGCACCGCAACCTGTCCATCGACGATCAGGCTGCTCAGGTCGATGTGGTCAAGCGCTCCGAGTCCGGTATGATTACCGATCCGCTGACCGTCAACCCTGAGGTCACTTTGGCTGATCTCGACAAGCTGTGCGGCAAGTTCCACATCTCCGGTCTGCCGGTGGTGGACAAGGACAACAAGCTCGTCGGCATCATCACCAACCGTGATATGCGTTTCATCGCCTCCGAGGATTACGACACCCTGAAGGTCAAGGATGTCATGACCAAGGAGAACCTGGTCACCGGTCCATCCAACATCTCCAAGGACGACGCCCACCGCCTGCTCGCCCAGCACAAGGTTGAGAAGCTGCCGCTGGTTGATGCGGAAGGTCATCTGACTGGTCTGATCACGGTCAAGGACTTCGTCAAGACCGAACAGTACCCGGACGCCACCAAGGACGAGCAGGGTCGCCTGCGCGTGGCCGCCGGCGTCGGCTTCCTCGGCGACGCATGGCAGCGTGCCTCCGCCCTGATGGAGGCCGGCGTGGATGTGCTCGTGGTCGACACCGCCAACGGTGAGGCCCGCCTGGCACTCGACATGATCTCCCGCCTGAAGCACGATTCCGCCTTCGATGGCGTGCAGATCATCGGCGGCAACGTCGGCACCCGTTCCGGTGCCCAGGCCATGATCGAGGCCGGTGCCGATGCCGTCAAGGTCGGTATTGGTCCTGGCTCCATCTGCACCACCCGTATCGTCGCCGGTGTTGGCGTTCCGCAGCTCACCGCCGTGTACGAGGCCGCCCAGGCCTGCCGTGCCGCTGGCGTGCCCTGCATCGCCGACGGTGGCATCCACTACTCCGGTGACATCGCCAAGGCCCTTGTGGCTGGCGCCTCCTCCGTGATGCTCGGCGGCACGCTCGCTGGCTGTGAGGAAGCCCCGGGCGAGAAGGTGCTCCTGCACGGCAAGCAGTACAAGCTGTACCGAGGCATGGGCTCCCTCGGCGCCATGGCTCCGCGCGGCAAGAAGTCCTACTCCAAGGACCGCTACTTCCAGGCCGACGTGACCTCCAGCGACAAGGTCGTGCCGGAAGGTGTGGAAGGCGAAGTGCCGTACCGCGGCCCGCTCAACGCCGTGCTCTACCAGATGCTCGGTGGCCTGCACCAGTCCATGTTCTACATTGGTGCACACAACATCGCCGAAATGCCGGAACGCGGCAAGTTCATCCGCATCACCGACGCCGGCCTGCGTGAATCGCACCCGCACGACATCGTGATGACCGCGGAAGCACCGAACTACTCCGGCTTCCACAACAACTGATCTGACTGCCGAGGTGCTTTGACATACTGAGGTGAGTGGAGGAGCCTTCCGCTTGTTCGGAGGGTTCCTCCTTTGCGTTTTCGCGTCGTTGCCGTATTACCAAGTTGTTGCTGCAGCACCGGGCACCTCATCATACGGTGACCACGACACGCCGAGGTTCTTAAAACAAGTAATTATATACCTGCGTAATTCATGATGCCTTAGCGTGGGCGGCATTTGATGCCATGTAATCAGTTCAACGAGGGAGGACAACGATGTCGAAGCTGATTCGATTCATCGACAACAGGAACCAGTCCCTGGGGGATGTGCTTCGTCAGGTCGCGGCCGACCCGGCATATAAAGATTTGTCCATCGTCACCGGCTATTGGGACATGATTGGTACCTCGAGGCTGATTGACCTCATCAAGAATTACCGTTCCGTCAGGATTCTGATTGGTGCCGAACCCTTTTCCAGGCGCAATCTCGGCCTGACGAACCTGTACAAGGACTTTCCCGATGCGGACATCTCCGAGGATCTGCGCAAGTTGGGGGAGCTTCCCGACGATGAGGTGGCCCGCTATCGTGAAACGGCACGTATCCTGGCGGTTATGATTCAGGAGGGACGCCTGCAGGTGCGCATCTGCCGCAAGCCGTTCATCCATGCAAAGGAGTATGTGTTCGGTTCCTACGACACCGCGGGTGCCATCGGCATCATCGGATCCTCTAACTTCACTGGAAGGGGATTGTCCGACATCACCACTGGTGGCAATGCCGAGCTGAACTATCTGGAGGACCAGGAAGGCATCGTCATCCATCCGGTCCCCACTGAAGGACAGCAATACGGCCACCTATCATGGTTTGACATGATGTGGAACCTGCCGGAGGTCCAGGAATGGACGGGTGACTTCCAGGAGATTTTGAGCAGTTCTCCGGTAGGCAACAAAACCTATGGCCCATATGACGCATACATCAAGGCATTGATGCGCCTGTTCCCCGACGAGATGGCCCCATCGTTGGAGGACGGGAGCGACGATGACGACGATGGCGAAGACGTGTTGTATTCATACCAGAAACGCAATGCGGGCATACTCATCAACAAGCTCAACAGGATGGGTACGGTGATACTCGCGGACTCCGTCGGCCTGGGCAAGACAGTCACCGCAGGTGCTGTCATCAATCATTTCAGGAAGAACGGCCGACGGAACATCGCCATCCTGCCTCCGGCCAAGCTGAAGGATCAATGGAAGTCCGATCTGCAGGAATTTTTCGGCCTTGACGAATCCAGCTATAGCTTGGTGTCGCAGCAGGATATCCAGGCCATCCGACGGTTGGGGGACGCCTACCGCAGGTCGTATCCCGCCGATCTGATCGTCATTGACGAGGCACACAACCTCCGCAACAAACGTTCCGAACGGTTCAACGCCATTCTGAAGTTAGTCGGGGATAATCCCAAGGCCAAGGTGTTGCTGCTGACGGCCACTCCCATCAACAACGGGTTCAGGGATTTGGTCAGCGAGCTGGAGCTTGGCTTGGGCGGTCGCATGCATTCCGGAATTATGGTGTCGTATCAGGATCCTGGTGGCGCATATGTGCCATCCCAGGATTTCTTTGAGTTCCTTGAGGAACTCGACGGCAAGAAGAAGGTTGCCGAGAGCAAGGGAAAGTCATTTGACTGGGAAGCGTATCGTCAGCCACTGTCCCAGGGCATCAGCCGGTTCGTGGTCCGCTCGACCCGCCAGGGAGTTCAGGAAGAGGCGGAGCTGATGGCGAATGGGAATGGTCCGGTGATGCGCTTTCCGGACAACGTGTTCGTCACAATCGATTATGCGTTTCCCCCGCGGGCCGTTCAGAAGGTTGAATCCACCATCGACCGTCATGCCGCCGTGTTCGAGGGCATCGATCCACTTGCCGTAGATGATGACGAGCTGTCCGTCGAGACGCAACGGTTGCGACACCCTCTGGATATCATCTCGCAGGACGCGGGGAGATTCCAAGGATTGAGGAAGTCATCGTCACTGGTGCGGGATGTGTTCTCCCTGGTATCACTGCTGGGATTCCCTATGTACCGAGCTGAGCTGTATTCTTGGCAGTACAGGAACATGGGCGTGAAAGAAATCGGATTGCTGGACCTTCCCTCCGATGATCTCATGCGGTTGCGCTCCGCCATGACGATCCACAACATCCTGCAGACCCTCTGGCTGAAGCGTCTCGAATCCTCGCTGCAGGCGCTACGGCTGTCCGTGGAACGCTACCGGTACCGTCTGAACAGGTTCGCCGAATGCTTGGGGAAGGGATACGTTATCGAGTCGTCCGCGTTGTCGTTGCTGGAAAGTGACGAGGAGGAACAGTCGCGGTTGTCGTTCTGGGACGAACCGGTGAAGGATTTCGAGGAGGAGCTCAAGGGTCGGGGCATATCTTATGCCAAGGCGGACGAGGACGCCTTTGATATGCGTGGCCTACTTCGTGACGTGGAGCGTGACCAACGCATCACGGATGTTATCCTCGATGTGTTGGAATCATGCATCGAGGGAGAGCTGGATGCCAAGCTTGATGCCTTTGCTGAGGAGTTCGCCAAGGCCCTTCATGATGGACGATTCGGTGGGAAGGTACTGGTCTTCAGCGCTTACGCCGACACCATCGATTATCTGCGGATGGCTTTGCCGGTGCGACTGAAAGACATCGTTCCCGATTTCGACAGAAAGGCGGCCTTCCTGACCGCATCCTCCTCCGACCTGAACAATATCGTGGGACGCTTCTCTCCGGTGTCCAAGAAGCGTGTGCTTTCCGGACCCGAGGAGGAATTGGACTACCTGTTCTCGACGGATATGCTGTCGGAGGGGCAGAACCTGCAGGACGCGGCCATCCTCATCAACTATGACCTCCATTGGAATCCAGTTCGCATGGTGCAGCGCAACGGACGCATCAACCGGCTGGGCTCCCGGTTCGACCAAGTGCTCATCGGCAACATGGCTCCCGCCAAGGATTTGGACTATTACTTGGGGCTCATCGATCGCTTGCAGGGCAAGATCGACACCATCAAGAACTCGATCGGCACCGACCAAGGCGTGCTGACTGTCGAGGACGAGAACCCCATTGAATACATCCAGGACCTGTACAGCGGTGACGATGCCAGAATTCAGGAGGTGATGGATACCGTCGAGGCGGACAACGACATGCTGTCGTGGAGGAACACCCATGTGTATGCGCTGCGGGAGTTCCTGCAGCATGCGACGCAGAAAGACCTCGACCGCATCAACGCGATGCCAAGGGGCAAGTGGAACTATCTGCCATCCGATTCGCAACTGAAGAAATCGGTGGTGATGATGTGTGAGCAGGCCGGTGGCATAGGCAACGGGATGAACTACCGGTTCATCCGTGTGGAGACCAGGGCACGGCTCTTGGCCGAACCGATTACGAGCGAGGAAGCCTTGGGTCTGCTGAGAACCAACCCCGAGGACAATGCGAGAAAACCGGACAATGCTCAGCTGGACCGGTCCGTCATGGAGAAGTTGGCAATCTCCATGGCTGGGATGCGTGCGTCCTCCAAGGCCTCGGGGAAGTTCACGCCAAGAAAAAACGAGATGGAACCGCTGGCGTTGCTGCAGAAGCAGTTGGGTGTCAGACAGCTGCGGAAAGCACTGGCCCCCGTGCAAAGCCTGGTACAGGCCAAGCAGCGGTACGATGCACTGATGAGCCGGCTGCGGAAGGAAGCCCAGATGTCCGGAGGATTTGCCTCGCTGGAAATCAGTGAACAGTTGCTGTCCGATTGGAGTTCCTTCCTTAGGGACATCGACCAGGATGGCGACAAAGATGGCGGCAAATGGCGCCCCGTCATGGCCGGCATGTCTGTCGATCTATGATGGCATGGCCACGGGGAGCGCGTCGGTATACAATCCTTAAAGCTTTGGGCGCATAGTCGGAAGGAATGGCATGATTACGTTCACTGGTCTGCAGCAGGCCCTTGACGAGTATGGCGAGCGCACGTCCACCGACACGGAGGACGTTGACCGCAAGATTGCGGCCATGCGCGTGGCGATGCAGGTGCTCGCCATCCTTCGTGGCATCGGAGCCGATGACATCGACGCCGAAATCGAGGAGGCTTTGCTCCGTCCGGTGCCCGTGGACAGGCACGGGGAATGGTTCGTCACCCATCCACAGATGCTGCGCACAGCCTTCGTCTGTGATCTGGCCGATGAGAACGAGCTGTTCCAAGCTACGTTCAGCGCGTTGAGGGGAACCGCCACGAAGGCACGCATCAGCGCATGCGTGGCGATGTCCCCTCGTTGGGAGGACGGTGAGCTCTTTGAGGACGAGCCGGTCGGGGTGAGTTTTTTTGCCCCAGCCAATGTTCCCTCCATTGTCATGGTGGTGTCCAGAGCGGGCAACTTGCGTACCATGGAGCTGCGCGGTGAATTGTCGAACACGCAGAAGCGCATCCTGGACAAGCTGCATGGGGTACTGGCCGGAGGCGAGCCGGATGGGTCCGTCGAGGAATCGGACAAGGCGTGTGCGCATGCGGCGATGTGGGATGCGCTCAACGTCGCCGAGGTCAACCAGCGCTTCTATGCTGGTATCGCCGCACGGTTCAACGAATTGGTCAAGGCGCTTGTTGCCGCCGGACATGACGAGGGTGACGCGAAGATGTTCGCCAGCCGTTTGATCGGACGCATTCTCTTCGTCTGGTTCCTCAACCAGAAGGAATTCATTAATCCAGATGAGCATTATTTGGAGATTGGGGACCTGGACTCTACGGAGTATTACGAACAAAAGTTGAAGCGTCTGTTCTTCGCAACTTTGAATACGGCGAAGAATCGTCGCGGAGAAGACGGAGATAAGCTTACGCCATTCCTGAATGGTGGTCTGTTCGAGGAGCAAGCCACCGATTTCCCGAATGAATCGATTCCGTTCCCGGAGGGATTCTTCGCCAGACTATATGAGCATTTCGGCCAGTATGATTTCACCACCGACGAGTCCACTCCGGACTACGAGCAGGTGGCCATTGACCCGGAGATGCTGGGCCGTATCTTCGAATCCCTGCTGGCCGAGCAGATGGATGACACCGGCAAGATAGCCCGCAACGCTAAGGGGGCGTTCTACACCCCACGCGAAATTGTGGCGTACATGTGTCGTGAAGCGCTGCGCCAGTACTTGTATCGTGAACTTGGAAACGATAATGGCATCCATCAGGGTATTGATAAGTTGCTGGATACTTCTGATGGCAAGTGGGAGAGTGATAGTGCTCCCCGTAAGATTCTATGGAACTCAAATACCTCCATAGTGCTGCCACAGGCCATCGCAGCACTTGAACGAGTCCGAGTATTGGATCCAGCCTGTGGCTCGGGTGCATTTCCCATGGGAATGCTGCAGCTGTTGATGCGGTGCCGTGTTCGTCTGATGGGGAAGGCTGCCACAGCTAATAGCTACCAGCAGAAGTTGGAGATTCTACAGAACAACGTGTTTGGTGTTGATATCGAGCCGATGGCGGTGGAGATCGCTCGTTTGCGCGTCTGGCTGTCCATGATTGTGGAGCGAGAATCGATCGGACAAGTCGAGCCACTACCGAACTTGGACTTTAAGTTTGTCTGTGCTGATTCCTTGGTGCCATTGGCCAACGAAGATGTATCTGGTACTGATCAGGTTAGAGACATGACGATTGCCAACGTATCGTTGAAGAAAGGGATTCTAAATCAGGGTGCCTTCGATTTAGCCGATGAGAGTGAGTTGCTTGAACAACTGAAGAAGATTCGTTCACGCTACTTTGCCACCACCGATTCTGAGCGTAAGAGCGAATTAATGCACCAGTTTGAAGAGATCTCAAACCAGCTGGGCGGCGGTGTAGCCTCTTCAAGAGGTCGGCAAATTGCCGATTTTCATCCTCATTCGTCTACTGTGTCCGAGACCGGTCATGCACCGTTCTTCGACCCAGACCTTATGTTCGGCACCGATGCATTCGATGTGGTCATAGGCAACCCACCGTATGTTCAGCTGCAGAAAATGAAGAATCAGCGTATCGCATATGAATCGCTGGGATACCGGTCATACAACAAGACCGGCGATCTGTATGAGTTGTTTTACGAGCGCGGGTTGGAACTGTTGTCTGGCCATGGTGTGTTGAATTACATCACGTCGAACAAATGGATGCGTAACCGGTATGGCAAGGAGCTGCGTGAATACTTGGCTCGGAACGCGGAGGTGATTTCTCTCATCGATTTGGGTGCAGGGCGCTTCAGCAGTGCCACCGTCGACACGAACATCATGTTGCTTGCCAAAGGGCATTCGGACAGGGTGCTTCAAGCTGTGAAGTACGCGGATGACTCGTTGACTGACATTGCTGCATACGTCGAGAAGTACGCAACAACGATTCCGTTCAATCTCGTTAAAGGCAATACCGTATCGGATGTTAACAAGAAGATGCCAGACGGTGGACCATGGGTCATCCTCACTGACATGGAACGTGACATCAAGGCCAAAATGGAAGAGGTTGGCACTCCTCTTAAGCAGCTTGATGTGCGTATCAATTATGGTGTTAAGACTGGGCTGAATGATGCCTTCATCATCGATAAAGCAAAACGTGATGAACTGATTGCAGCTGACCCAAAGAGTGCCGAAATCATCCGTCCTGTGTTACGCGGACGTGATATTAAGCGCTATCATTACGAGTTCGCGGATCAGTACTTGATTACAACCCACAACGGTTATAAATCTGAGGGTATCGATATCCCTCGTATAGATGTGAACAAGTATCCGGCTACTAAAGAATGGTTGAGCTCGTTTGAACCGAAACTCTCTAAACGCGCTGATCAAGGAAATACCCCATATAATCTACGTGATTGCGCGTATATGGGCGATTTCTCGCAACCGAAAATCGTGTGGGGGGAAATTTCCGACAGAGCAAAGTTCGCATTTGACAAAGAAGGACAGTTCATAGCTCCTAATTCTGTGTTCATGTTACTCGGCAGTTCCCTGCCGGAATTGACGGCATATCTGAACTCTGATTTGGCGGAGTATGCCTTCTCCACCATGGGGACCACCACGGGAATGGGAACAGTTCGATGGCAGAAGCAGAAAGTAGAGCTTATTCCTGTCCCTCAATTTAACTCTCAGGTACGCGAGGCGCTTAAATCATTGATAGTGCAAATTGGTACCTGGTCAAGTTCCGATCAGAAGTGGAAAGATTGCCGTCAAGCAATCAACGATTGCATTTTTTCGTCGGTGGGATTAGACGATAAGGAACGTGACTTCATTAGACAGCAGGTAAAGTAATTGCCAAAGCAAGCGTTGCCGGAACGCACCGACAACGCTACCAACTGTCGTTACTTATTGCAATGCCAGGATTTCCTTGTTGCAGATTCCATAAAGGCCGAAAACCATGTCGTTTATCTGTTTCTCATACTCAAAGATTTCTTCACCTTGACAGTTCTGTATTGCTTGAGCCAGCGAGGCAACTCGAGTTCGCTCCTTCTCCGGCACGTTCTGCGGAATTGGTATCTGCTCCACAAAGACTGGCTTGTACTCCATATAGCCACCACTGCGAGTAACACCGACCTGATGTACGTACCAATCTGCTGCTTTAGAATTTAGGACGCCTAGCAGGAACCAGTCATCAGTGGCGATGAACGGAGAAGGCGCGCAAACAATAGCATCGTCCTTCACCATGGCGTATTGGGCTCGCAGGCATAAGTTACCCCACACTATTTTCGGTTGCGAGAAATCGCCCCTTTGCCTGCGGCATCTGTGACACTGGTAATTGTGATTTACGGTTATGTTCGGGTGAGTAGTGACAAGCAAACACTGGAGAATCAACGATTTGAAATTGAGCGTTTCACCTGTGTCGAAGGACTGAAAGTAGATGAATGGGTGGAGGAGACCATCAGCGGCACTAAAGCTCTAGACAAACGAAAACTGGGTCCACTATTGGATAGAGTAGGAGAAGGTGATCTTATCGTCTGTTCAGAGCTTTCACGTTTGGGACGTAGCCTGTTCATGATTATGGACGTGCTCGGGGAATGTATGAACAGAGGATGCCGGGTGTGGACTATCAAGGATGGTTACCGTTTGGGTGATGATATCCAGAGCAAGGTATTAGCGTTTGCATTCGGACTGTCAGCTGAGATCGAGCGCAACTTAATCAGTCAGCGAACCAAAGAGGCCTTGGCACGACGTCGAGCAGAGGGTGTGCGATTAGGGCGACCAGTGGGAAGCTTATCAGCAACAGTAAAGCTGTCAGGCTATGAGGCAGACATTCATGCCATGCTGGAGCAAGGCTGCACCAAGGCTGACATTGCCCGTAAATACCACGTTCACCGTTCTACCGTTGGTAGGTTCATTAATAACCATATGTCTGATTTATGACTACAATTTCGCGGAATGCTGCATCTCAAGGACTTTTAAATCTTTGAAATTGCAACATTCCGCGGGATTGACCACTCGTTGATCACTTCACGCGCTTGATGCCGAGAACGGCAACGGCGGCGATGATGGCCATCGCGATGGCGGTCGGGAACACGAAGTTGTAGGAGCCCAGAATCGTGACGATGCTGGAGGTAATTGCCACGCCAATGGCCTGCCGGCGCAGGTGGCGATGTTCATGAATCCGGGGTCCTTGCCTGCGGTCTCCTTGTTCGGCAGCACATCCACGTTCAGCGCCTGGTCAACGGACAGATACATGCCGTAGCCGAAGGAAGAGATACCGCCGAAGAGGTACATGCCCATCGCGGTCGGGAAAATCCATGGCATGGCCAGACCCACGGCGAATACGACGCAGGCGACCATGATTGGGGCCTTGCGGCGGCCGAGGGCGTCGGCGATCGGCCGGAGATCAGAGAGGCAACCATCGAGGCGATCATCGTGAGCACGGAAATGACCTGAATGGCGGCGGCTTGGGTCTTGGACTGGCCGATGTGGTCTTGCAGGATATACAGCTGATAACTGAAGATCATCTGGTAGGCAACGATGAGGCAGGTGCGGCAGATGAAGGCGCGGTAGAAATCGCCGCAATCCTTCAGCGGCGGGGTAAGGGACTCAACAACGACCTTCCACAGCGGTTTGCCGGCATCCTTGTGTATGTTCTTGGAAGAGGGTTCACGCGGGGCGATAACCACGGCAAGCACACCGGCGAGCAGTGCGCACAGGCCGGTGCACACGAAGCCGACTTCCATGTTGGTGATGAAGAGGGAGCCGATCAGCGTGCTGATGCCCTGGCCGATCACACCGCCGCCGCCGATGGCCGCGGAGACCGTGGCGCGGGATTCCTCTTCAACACGGTCGGAAATCAGTGCGTAGATCGGAGCCTGCACCATGTTGAGACCGATGAGGGCGAGCACATAGCAGATGCCAATAATCAGAGCGCTGGACGGGCGGCTCAGCGACCAGAAGCAGATGCCATACACGAAAGCGCCGGTGAAGATCCAAGGCGTGCGGCGGCCCCACTTGCTGGCGGTGCGGTCGGACAGAGCGCCGACGAACAGGGCGATGAAAATGGAGACGATGGAGCCTGCGGAGTTGATGGCGCCGAGCACGGCGGTGGAGTTTTCGATGCCCAGATCGCGCAGACGTTGCGGAACCAGGATGGACATCGTGCCGTAGAAGGCGATGCCGGATAGGGCGGCGAAGGCCATGAAAGCCGCGGTATAGCGCCACTTGTTGGTTTTGGAGGACGGGCTCGGGGTCACGCTTGCAGTTGTCATGATTGCAGCTTTCCCTTCGTTGAGGGATTACATGAAGGGGATTACATGGAGAGGATTACGTGGAGGAATTACGGATTACTCGGATTGCATGTGGGTGCGTGCGGGGCCCTCTGTGTGGAAGGGCCCCGCACGAGGCGGTCATCAGCGGAGCTGAATCCAAGCGGACATATCTTGCGGAAGCAGGCCGTCCTCGGTGAGCGGGCCGGAGGTCAAGAGCACCTTGCCGGCGGGCAGCGCGGCCGGATCGGCGCCGAAGTTGGTGATCGAGGCCCAGCCATTGGCGCGCTTGTAGGCGATGGTGCCTCCAGTGAATCCGTTGGCACCGTCAGGTTTGCCAGAAGAACGGTCCTCGGGTAACCAAGCGAGGCTCAAATCGGTGGTTTGCAGCTCGTGGCGCAGCGCGAGAGCGCGGCGGTACAGGTTGAGCATGGAATCCGGGTCAGCGCTTTCCACGTCAACGGCGAAATCCTTGTACCACTTGGGCTGCGGCAGATGCGGCTCGGCGGCAGGGGTACCGTCGGCGCGAGTCGTAGGGGAGAAGCCGAAGGAGCCGTCGGTGCCAAACTCATCGGACGGGTCGGCAAGATTCGGCACATCCGCGCTGTTTCCACGGCAGCGGCACGCGGCAGCCGTCGCGGCCCTTGGTGGACGCGGCCTGCGAGGTGCGGTGGCCGGACGGGTCTTCCACGCGATCCCACGGAATATCTGCCACCTCGAACAGGCCGAGCTCTTCGCCCTGATAGACGTAGGCGGAACCGGGCAGCGCCATCTCCATAAGCACGGCGGCGCGGGCGCGCTTGGTGCCGAGCTCCTTGTCCAGCGGGTAGGTGGTGCCATCGCGCAGCACCCAGTCCTTGGCGAGCTGGTGGTATTCGCTGGTCGGCACCTGCGGCAGGCCGTAGCGGGTGGCGTGGTGGACCACATCGTGGTTGCTCATCACCCATGTGGCGGAGGAGCCGGAGCGTTCGGCGCTGGCGATACCCTCTTCGATGGCCTGGTGCATGGCGTCGCGAATCCAGTCCTTCTTGGCGAACTCGAAGTTGAAGATCTGTCCCAGATCGTCGGGACTGGCGTACAGGTACTGGCGGTTGGGTTGCACCCACGCCTCGGCCACGGCGAACGCCGGAGGATTGTACTCGTTGAAGACCTTGCGCCACTCGTGATAGATCTCATGCACTTCGTCGCGGTCGATTACCGGGTGCGTGCCGTCATCCGGCTGGTCGGACGTGCACCACAACACGTAGTCGTCGAGGTCGTCGCGGTCGAGATCCTTGGCTAAACCGTGGGCCACATCCACGCGGAAACCATCGGCACCGTGGTCGAGCCAGAAGCGCAGCGTGGTGAGGAAGTCGTCGCGTACCTCGCGGTTGTTCCAGTTCCAGTCGGGCTGCTCCTTGGTGAACATGTGCAGGTACCACTGGCCGTCGGGCACGCGGGTCCAGGCCGGGCCGCCGAAGTGGTTCTCCCAGTTGGTGGGCGGCTGGTCGCCGTTCGGGCCTTTGCCGTCGCGGAAGATGTAGCGGTCGCGTTCGGGGGAGCCGGGGGTGTCTGTTTCCACGGTGTCCCGGGCATTGCGAGGGCTTGATAAAGTCAACCCTGAGACTCGCGCCAAAGTGGAGGCGGCTGCCGAACGCCTGCATTTCTCGTTCTCGAAAACGGCATTCTCGCTGGCCAGCGGCAAATCCATGCGTGTGGCCGTGCTTATGCCCAACGAAATCAGCAGCTGGTTCAACGCGCATACCTTTGAAGGTATTTACGAGGTGCTTTCGCGCGAGGGGTATGACGTGGTGCCCTATGTGATGTGGGGCGACGCTGACCTTGAACGGTTTTTCCATACTCTGCCCGGCACGCAGAACATCGATGCCGTGTTCATCGTCTCGTTCGTGTTGGACGTCGCCAAACAACGTGTGCTGTCCTCTCTGACGGTACCGGTCGTCGGCATCAATACCCCCTCTACTGATGGGTTTGACGCTTCGGTGCGGATTGATGACATCGCCGCAATGCGTGGTGTGGTACGGCTGCTGCGCTCGTTCGGCCATGAAAGCGTGGCATACGTGGAGCAGCCGATGCAGCCTTCCCCTTTCGTATGCAGCGACTCGGTGCGCATGGAAGGTTTCCTCAGAGCAGTTGACGATCAGAGGTACGACGACGGGCATGTGCTGGTGATTCCTTCTGCGGAACAGGCGACGATGGGCAATGAGGCTGCCGCCGTCTCTGATATCGCGGCGCAACTTATCGGTTCCGATACACAACCCACCGGTATCTGTGTGGAGAATGACCGATGCGCGGTGCTGCTGCTCAAGGAACTGCGCCGGTTGGGGTGGCGTATCCCCGAAGAGGTTTCCCTGGTCGGCTTTGATGGTGAACCGCTGAGCGATGTGGCCGATTTGACCACGGTGCGTCAGGACCCATTGAGTGGCGGGCGGCTGGCTGCAAACAAGGCAATGGCTCTTATGCGGGGCGAGACGCTGGACGAGCCTCATACGGTTATGCCTACTTCGCTGCTGATGCGTGCCACCACTGCGCGCTTTGGCCGGTGAGCTGATGGGGCGCGTGGAACATCGGCTGCGAGTCTGAGGTCTGATGACTGGGTGTTTGCGGGGGCGGTTTCCGGGCTGCGGGCAATTTGTAGTGGCTGCGCTGTAGTCTGAACTGTTCTGCAAACGCGAAGGCATGCGCATGTCAGGCAATGGCATGCAAGAAAATGCAAGGAAAAGAGGCATACCATGGTCGACAGCCATGACGCGGAAACATACAGCGCGAAGGACTCGCGCCTGATTTGGATCGATTGCGAGATGACCGGACTTGACATCTTCGGCGGCGACGAACTCGTCGAGGTGTCCGTGGTTCCCACCGACTTTGACCTGAACGTGCTGGATGAGGGCGTGGATTACGTCATCAAGCCGTCCGAGAAGGCCGTGAACCATATGAACGATTTCGTGCGCCAGATGCACACCCGTTCCGGCCTGATCAACGAGTGGGAGAATGGCCTGAGCCTGGCCGAGGCCGAGCAGAAGGTCACCGATTATGTGCTGCGCTTCACGCCGGAAGGCGTCAAGCCCCTGCTCGCCGGCAACACCATCGGCTCCGATAAGAAGTTCCTCGACCACTACATGCCGAACCTCATGAGCCACCTGCACTACCGCAGCGTGGACGTGAGCACCCTGAAGGAGCTCGCCCGCCGCTGGTACCCGGCCGTCTACGAGAACCGTCCGCCGAAGAACGGCGGCCACCGCGCCCTCGCCGACATCATCGAGTCCTTGGACGAGTTGCGCTACTACCGTAAGGCCTTCATGGCCCCCGTCCCCGGCCCGGATGATGCCGCCTCCAAGGCCATCGCCGCCGACATCGTGGCCACCAGCATTCTCAATAAGTAGTCCGCCGTACTTGGCTCCCCTCCCTGAGGGGAGTCTAGAGAGGTTGATATGCGCCAAACCGAAGCCCTAGCCATTCTGAACGCCGGCGCGAACGTGTTCCTGACCGGTGCGCCCGGTGCCGGTAAGACCTATGTCTTGAACGAGTTCATCCGCCAGGCTCGGGCCGACGGCGCCAGCGTGGCAGTCACCGCGTCCACAGGCATCGCCTCCACGCATATCAACGGCCAAACCATCCATTCGTGGAGTGGCGTCGGCGTGGCCACCGCCCTGAGCCCGAGTCTGCTCAAACTCATCAAATCCCGGCGCAAACGCAAGATTCAGGCTACGGACATCCTCGTCATCGACGAGGTTTCCATGCTGCACGCATGGCTGTTCGACATGGTCGACCAAGTCTGCCGCGAAGTGCGTCGCGACCCACGCCCGTTCGGAGGCATCCAGGTCGTGCTGTCCGGCGACTTCTTCCAACTGCCGCCGGTTTCGGTGTCCGGGCGCAACCGCGACCTCATCGCCCCCACCCCCGAATTCATCGCCAGTCGCGAACGGTATGCCCGTGCCGGGCTTAACCCGGAAGGTTTCATCACCGAATCATTGATATGGCCTGAACTTAACCCGGTAATCTGCTATCTGACCGAACAGCACCGTCAGGACACCGGCGAACTGCTGACCGTGCTCACCGACATTCGCGAAGGCGACGTGACCCAGTCCGACCGTGACGTGCTCGTCACCCGTCTGGGCAAACTGCCCGAGCCCGGCCAGGTCGCCGTCCACCTATTCCCGGTGAACCGGCAGGCCGACAATCTCAACGACATGCGCCTGAACCAGATCATGCTTGAGCCGCACGAGTTCCACGCCGAAACCGCGGGTCCCGCCAATCTGGTCGACCGGCTCAAGAAGAACATGCTGGCCCCCGAGCGACTGGTACTCAAGGAGGGTGCGGCTGTCATGGCCCTGCGCAACGACACCGATCGCCAGTACGTCAACGGCTCGCTCGGCACCGTGCGCGGCTTCGCGCAGGAGAACAAGGGCGGCTGGCCGATCGTGGAATTCGAAAACGGCAACATCGTCACCATGAAACAGGCCACATGGGAAATGATGGACGGCGACACCGTGCTCGCCTCCGTCTCTCAAGTGCCACTGCGTTGCGCGTGGGGCATTACCATCCACAAATCGCAAGGCATGACGCTCGACCGTGCGGTCATGGATCTGAAGCGCACCTTCGCGCCGGGCATGGGATATGTGGCGCTGTCACGAGTCGAATCGCTGGGTGGACTGTATTTGGCTGGCGTCAACGAACGCATGTTCCTCGTTTCGCCCGATGCCGTGGTGCTCGACGGCGACCTGCGCGAAGCCTCGGCCTCGGCCTCCGACCAGTTGGCCGATGAAGGTGCAACCGCGTTCAAACCTGCTGAGCCGGACGAATTTGGTGCCAATCCCGATGATGACTTCGCCCAGGACGCGTTATTTTGACGGTCGATATATCGAACGACCGCTAATTTGAGTGTTTCTGCACTTCGAGGGGCGGATTTTGAGTTTTCGGGACATCTACTTCCGTTTCAAGGGGCTGATGTCCAAGTAGACAACGCTTAAAAACGGCGGAATGACGTTGGTATGAAGCCGTTTCTATGTGCGATTGAGCGGATGACCAGCCCCTCGAAACGCAAGTAGATGTCTCCAAGGGGCGGAATCGGCCCCTTGAAGCCGAAGAAGACACTGCGAACTTGTCTTCATTGAGGAACTGAACGGCTACCATGGAATAAGCGGTGGTAGTTATGGTGCTATCCGAGATATTTCGTGGAAACAATGAGGTTCGCGAGGCCGCCCGAGCCGGTGTGCAAATCGATACGGTTAGTGTGGCTAGTGCGTCAGATGCAGCAAGCGCGGCAGACGGCAGCGGCAAAATCACTGGCGCAATACGTCCGCCAGCGGTGGCTGGTTCGTTCTACCCCGCTGACCGCACAGCGCTCAAGCAACTCATTACCCATCAATTGGATTACAGTCGAGAGGTTCTGCAACAGTTGGAGCCCACGCTTCCAGCGGGAGTGCCAAAGGCTGTAATCGTGCCGCGTGCCGGTTATGTGTATTCCGGCACGGCGGCCGCGCTTGCCTATGCTTTGCTCGAACGAGGGCGGGGAAGCGTGACTCGTGCGGTAATTGTGGGGCCGACTCACCGTGTGGCCGTGTGAGGCGTTGCTTGCTCTACCGCAGCGGCGTTTGAAACGCCGCTGGGCACGGTGCCGGTAGATGTTGTTGCTGAGCGTAAAGCTTTAGGCTTGGAATCGGCTTCCGATGAGCCGCTTCGTTCCGGTACACATGCTCGTCCGGGGGCACCGGCTCCCGCAATGATCGTCAATGACCCCACACATACGAAGGAGCATGCCGTGGAAGTACAAATTCCGTTCCTGCAAACCGTGCACGGCCCAGACCTCACTATTGTGCCGTTGAACGCGGGCGACGCCACGCCACAAGAGGTGGGCGATGTGTGGCGTGCTTTGTGGGGCGGACCGGAAACCGTCATCGTGATTAGTTCGGATCTCTCGCACTATCATCCGCACGAAGTCGCCCGCGCGCTGGATGATCAGGCCATTGCGGACATTGCGGCTTTGCCTCTGCCGATTCACCCTCGCCGGGCCTGTGGCGCATACCCGATCAACGGCCTTCTGGATGTGTTAAAAGGCCGCAAGGACATGAAGCTCTTCGAGCTCGGCTGTTCCACTTCCGGCGACGACGGCGTGGTGGCGCTCGCCGGCCAACCTCGCCCCGCAATGCGAGACGCCTACGAGCCGGTAGTGGGATATGTCTCGTTCGCCGCGTGGGGATCCAAGCCGGAAGCAGATGCTCCATCCGGTGCAGATGACTTAGGCGCATCGGGTACGCCATCCCACGGTGAGGTGCTGCTGAAACTTGCCCGTGCCGCTATCCGGGAACGGCTGCATATCGAGCATCCGACCGCCGCTGATTCGACCGCGTCCATTCTTGCAGCAAACCCATGGCTGAACGAGCCCGGTGCCTGTTTCGTTACCCTGACCGAGGGTGGCCGGCTACGCGGGTGCATTGGTTCGCTTGTCGCCCACCGCTCGCTCGGCAAGGACGTGACCGAGCACGCAGTGGATGCCGCCACCCGCGACCCACGTTTCAACCCGGTCACCGCCGCGGAATACCCGTTGCTCAACGTGGAGGTATCCGTCTTGGGCGCGCCCGAGCCGATTACCGTGAACTCCTGTGACGCCGATTTGTGCGGTACCGGCTCGAAGACCGCGACTCTGGCATCGCTGCAATCCGGACCTCAGACCGACGCCGTCAAACGGGACGGCAGTAACGTCGAACGCCCGGTACGTTCGCGCACTGAACTTGAGGAAGTATTACGCCCCGGCAAAGACGGTCTGATTCTCGCCGACCGTCGTGGCCGCAGCGCTACATTCCTGCCACAAGTGTGGGATGAGCTGCCCGATTCGCACGATTTCGTCGCTCACCTGCTCGCCAAAGCCGGTATCCGCCCGTACTACGACTGGAACGATGGCGAAATCGACTGTCAACGCTACGAGGTGACCGCCTATGCCGAGCACTAACGCAGCAACCATGTCCCCTCCCGCTGGCGGGAGGTGGCGCGAAGCGACGGAGGGTGGTCACCGAGAATCAGAGGGTGGTCACCGGGAATCGTGCGGTCATACGGCGTCAGTCACAGATGTTCGTAACCCCGCCATAGCCCGCTGGCAAACGCAATTCCACGACGGTACCAACCGCGCTCGCTGCGAACTATGCCCGCGCCGCTGCGTCCTCAAGCCCGGCCAACGCGGCTTTTGCTTCGTCCGCTCAAACCACGACGGACTCATCGTCTCCGACACCTACGGCCGCAGCTCCGGCTTCGCCGTGGACCCAGTGGAAAAGAAGCCGCTCAACCACTTCCACCCCGGTTCCAGCGTGCTGAGTTTTGGCACGGCTGGCTGCAATTCCGGTTGCCGATTCTGCCAGAATTGGGATATTGCCAAAGCCCGCAGTTTCGACCGGCTCGGCGTGGAAGCCAGTCCGGAGAAAATCGCGCAGGTCGCGGCCGACCGGGGCATCGATTCGGTGGCGTTCACCTATAACGATCCGATCGTGTTCGCCGAATATGCCATCGACACGGCCGAAGCCTGCCGAGCGCTCGGCATTCATCCCATCGCCGTGACTGCCGGATACATGAGCGCCGAAGCCCGGCCCGACTTCTACGCCGCCATGGACGCCGCCAACATCGATCTCAAAGGCTTCACCGAAGAATTTTATTGGAAAGTGACCGGCACGCATCTGGCCGATGTGCTCGAAACCATCGACTATGCGGTCAACGAGGCACGCACACCAGAAGGCGAACACGTGTGGGTGGAGCTCACCACGCTACTCATCCCTGGACTCAACGATGACGATGCCCAGCTGCATGCTGAATGTACATGGATACGCGAGCACTTGGGCCCGGACGTGCCGCTGCACTTTTCCGCATTCCACTCCAGTTACCGCATGATGGACGTAACGCCCACCCCGCACGAGACTCTGACCCGCGCCCGAGGCATCGCCCTCGAAGAGGGACTCAATTATGTGTACACCGGCAACGTGCATGATCGTGAAGGCGATACCACATATTGCCCAAACCCTGAATGCAGGGCCAAGCTCGTGGAACGCGATTGGTATCGAATCATTGCCAACCGTTTATCTGCCGGATACAGTGGCAATGGGCACTGCCCCGTATGCAGGACTGCTATCGCCGGACGTTGGTAATCTGCCTCAGGTCGCTCGCGCGATTTAGCGCAGATCGCCAATACGCGCGGCGATCGTCCTCATCGATTTGAGGCTCGCCTCATAGCGCGCGGCTGCCACAATCAGAATGATGCCGCCCAAAGCAAGCCACACCCACCGGTAGTGGCGGGAGAATTCGGCCCGCCATGGCCACAGCACAGTCACCGTGCTGACGATAAGAATCACCGTGCCGTAGATCAACGGTGCTTGCAGCAAACGCACACCCACAATCAGCGCGCCGCTCCGGACAGGCCGATTGTTCCGGGACCGACATAGGCGATTGCGCAAATGGTGGCATGGCCATTGGCTGTTGCGATACCGGTTGTCGCGGAACTGCCGTTGGGAATTGCGGGGTTGCAGCAGAAAATTGCGGGGCCCATGCTGGGCCGGTTGATACACCGGTTGCTCCGCGGGTTCCGGCTGATTCCCCTGTTGCTCGGTCGGCTGCGTCATCGTGCCCTCCTACCCTTCTAGCCATCATTGTTGTACGAATGAGTCCGTATGCCAAGATTAAGGCCGGAAACGGAACCTGTGACGACTTAGCTTGTCGGTTCACGCGAATATCTTGGAACCTATGACTTCCAATACCCTTCGCATGTCAACCATGTTCCTGCGCACTCTGCGCGAGGACCCCGCCGATGCCGATGTCGATTCGGCCAAACTGCTGCAGCGTGCCGGCTACATCCGCAAGGCCGCGCCCGGCATCTGGACCTGGCTGCCGCTTGGTCTCAAGGTGCTTAACAAGATCGAAGATATTATTCGTGAGGAGATCAACGGCATCGGTGCTCAGGAAGTGCACTTCCCGGCTCTGCTGCCGCGCGAGCCCTACGAGGCCACCCACCGCTGGGAGGAGTACGGCGATAACATCTTCCGTTTGAAGGATCGCCACGAGGCCGATTACCTGCTGGCCCCCACCCACGAGGAGATGTTCACCCTTCTGGTCAAGGACATGTACTCCTCTTACAAAGACCTGCCCGTCACCCTGTACCAGATCCAGACCAAGTACCGCGACGAGTTCCGCCCGCGCGCCGGTCTGATTCGCGGCCGCGAATTCATCATGAAGGATGCCTACTCCTTCACCATCGACGAGGAAGGCATGCGCAAGGCCTACTACGACGAGCGCGGTGCCTACGAGCGCATCTTCCAGCGTCTTGACTTGAAGTACGTGCCGGTGTTCGCCATGTCCGGTCCGATGGGCGGCTCTGCTTCTGAGGAGTTCCTTGCCCCGATGCCGATCGGTGAAGACACCTTCGCTCTGGCTCCTTCCGGCAAGGCTTGGAACGTCGAGGCTTTGACCACTCCGGAGCTGCCTGAAGTCGATACTTCCAACACTCCTGCCGCTTCCAAGGAAGCCGCCCCGGATGCCAAGACCATCGACAACATGATCGAGCGTGCCAACGCCGACCACCCGCGTACCGATGGCCGCGAATGGCAGGCTTCCGACATCCTCAAGAACGTGGTGATTACCGTCAAGCACCCTGAGGATGAGGAGCATGACGAGCCGTGGCGCGAAGTGATCGTTGTCGGCGTGCCCGGTGACCGCACGGTGGATATGAAGCGACTGGAAGCCCAGTTCGCTCCCGCCGAGCTCGAAGAGGCCACCGAGGAAGACCTGACGAACCACCCCGAACTGGTGCCCGGCTACATCGGCCCGATGGTGCTTGGTCCGCAGGCCGAAGCCGCTGGCGTGAAGAACCCGGTGCGTTACTTGGTGGACGCGCACGTGGTCAAGGGCTCCGCTTGGTTCACCGGTGCTGATGAGAACGAGGTTGACTACTACAACTTGGTCTATGGCCGTGATTTCAAGGCCGATGGCGTGGTCGAGGCCGTTGAGGTTCGCCACGGCGATATGAGCCCGGATGGTTCCGGCCCGCTGAGCTTTGAGCGCGGTGTGGAAATCGGTCAGGTCTTCCAGCTGGGGCTCAAGTATTCCAAGGCATTGGACTTGAAGGTGCTCGACCAGAACGGCAAGGCCGTGCCGGTGTGGATGGGCTGCTATGGCATCGGCGTCTCCCGCGTGCTGGCCTGCATCGCCGAAACGCATCACGATGAGGCCGGCTTGGCCTGGCCGTCCGTGATCGCTCCGGCCGCCGTGCATGTGGTGGCCACCGGCAAGGACGAGAAGGCATTCGAAGGTGCCGAGAAACTGGTCGCCGAACTTGAGGCCAAGGGCCTTGAAGTGATTTACGATGACCGTAAGAAGGTCTCTCCGGGCGTCAAGTTCAAGGATGCCGAGCTGATCGGCGTGCCGCTGGTCGCCGTGGTCGGTCGCGATTACGTGAACGATGGCACCATTGAGATCCGCGATCGCAATGGCGAGAACAAGGTCGCCGTGTCCGCTGCTGAAGCTGCCGGTACCTTGGCCGATCGTTTTGCTGCTCTCGGCTGAGGGTGGCTGATAGCCCATAATTACAGCGCCATCCTGCTCTTTGCAGGGTGGCGCTTTTGCTTTTTTGCTCCTAATTGTGGATAGTCCAAAATTATCCACAGTACAAAAAATGCAACCCCGTCACGGTATCCACAATTGTCGGTTGCCCTTGTGCTGCTACGGTGCGGCACTTCACAGTGGAGATACCGTTGGGGTGTGCATTGGTGATGACGCCATAGACAGGCCCCGGCGGTCCACAACAGTGACGTGAGAAAGGGCCGATCATGGCGATTCAACAGGCAGCAGTAACTATTACCGGATTTGTGGCGGGCGATCCCGTGCTAGGCGGAACGGACACTTTTCCCGTGCTGACCTTCCGAATGGGCAGCACCCGTAGCAGGTTTAATCAGAGCACACAGCAGTGGGAGGATTATGCCACCGCCTGGATTACGGTCAAGGCATTTCGCGCGTTGGCAAAAAATACCAAACAATCGGTTCGACGTGGCGATCGCATTGTGGTGGTCGGAGTGCTCAACACGGACCAGTGGACTACCGAGCAGGGCGAGGCCCGTAGCAAAACCGTTGTGGAAGCTACCAATATCGGCCATGATCTCACTTTTGGCACCACTTCTCTTGCCAAGGCGCAGCGCAATGGCACCAATGCCAATGCGGGTACTGATGAGGCATCCCGGCAAAATCTGCAGAATCGGCAGTCCTATGATGCCGGGTCCGGGCCGGGCGCCGACCCCTATGCCAATGCAGCCGGAACGAAGCCAGTGGAATTCGGCATCACCGAGAACGATCAAGGTGATCAATTCAATGCAGCGCGAGACCAAGAACATGCCGACGGTGAAGTTTCGGCGCCGAATGCCGATGCAGGTCAATCACAATCCGCAAGCCAGAAAGCTTTCGCCGGTGGTGCTGCGAATGCTACAGAGGAAGAAACGGACGAGTTCTAGATGCGGCCAAAACGATATCGGCCTGCACCCTTGCGAAGGATTACAGGCCGATATTGATTGGTGGAGGAATTACCAGATACGCACGCGGGCGTCAGGATCCAGCCACATGGCGTCGCCCTCAGTGACGTTGAACGCATCATAGAAGAGATCCACATTGCTGGCGATGCCGTTGGTGCGGAATTCGGCCGGCGAATGCGGGTCGATCTGCAAGTACTGCTCGGCCAGTTCGTCACGGTTCTTGGTACGCCAGATGGAGGCGTAGCTCAGGAAGAAACGCTGCAGACCAGTGAAGCCGTCCATCTCGGGGGCGGTACTGAGCAGTGCCTTGATGGCAGCGGGGGAACCGTCTTCCTCGGCATCCGCTTTACCGGCAGCCTTGCCGAGCGCAAAAGCATACGCCTTCAGTGCGATGTTCACGCCACCCAAGTCGCCGATGTTCTCGCCGATGGTCAGCGCGCCGTTGACATGCGGTGCCTTGTCCGGTTCGTCGGCGTATTTCTCGGCCAGCTGCTGCGGCACAAAACCGTTGTACTGGGCGATCAGCGCACCGGTGCGGGCCTCGAAGTTCTTGCGATCCTCATCGGTCCACCAGTTGTTGAGCTTGCCGTCGCCGTCATACTGCGAACCCTGGTCGTCAAAACCGTGGCCGATTTCGTGGCCGATCACCGCGCCGATGCCACCATAGTTGGCTGCATCTTCAGCCTTCGGATCGAAGAACGGAGGCTGCAGAATCGCCGCCGGGAACACGATGACATTCATGCTCGGCTCGTAGTAGGCGTTCACCGTCTGCGGGTTCATCAGCCACTCGTCTTTGTCGGCCGGCTTGCCGACCTTGGCCAGCTGGTAGCCGGTCTCATAGAGGTTTGCGGCCTTGGCGTTCTCGGCTGGCAGCGCGTCTGCGGATGGATTCAATGCCGAGTAGTCGCGCCAATGGTTGGTGTAGCCGATTTTCGGCGTGAATTTGGAGAGCTTCTCCAGTGCCTTGGCCTTGGTGTCTTCGCCCAGCCAATCGGAATTGGTGATGGATGCGCGGTAGGCGTCAATCAGATTGGCGACTAGTTCCTCCATGCGGCGCTTCGAGCTTTCGGGGAAGTGACGGCGCACGTACTCGCGGCCCACGTCTTCGCCGCAGATGCCGTTGACCAGGCTGACTGCGCGCTTCCAGCGGTCACGCTGCTTCTTGGCGCCGGAAAGTACCTTGCCGTAGAAGTCGAAGTTTGTGGTGTCGAAGTCGTGGGACAGCGAGGAAGCGAAGCCCAGAATCATGTGGACACGGGCCCACAGCTTGAGATCGGCCAGATCGGCTTCGGCCCAGAACGCATCAAGACCGGTGAGGAAGCTCGGCTCATGCACGATGACGCGCGCGAACACGGACTTGAAGTCAATCGGCTGGGCCTTGGCGGACTCGGTGGCATCATAGGCGGACTGCCAGGCGTTAATCCAGGAATCGAGATCGAAGTTCTTCAGTGTGGCGGCCAGGTCGTTGTAATCGGTGGGGTTATAGGTCTTCACCGAGTCGCGCGTGGCCACATTGTCCCAATGGTTGGCGGCAATCTTAGTTTCCACGGCAAGGAAGTGGCGAGCCATATCAAGGGCGGCCTCACTGGGGGTTGCGGTGGTCGGCTCATTGCCTTCATCCTCGTCCTGCGGCTTTGGCAGTTCGTCATCCACGTTGGGGTTGTCTTCAGCTGCTGGAGCATAGCCGGCATTGACAAGCTGCGTGGCGACCATGTTCACATACGCTTCGCGTACAGGAGCGTAGTGGTCTTCGCGGTAGTAGGCTTCGTCCGGCAGACACAGACCGGCCTGCTCGAGGTGGGCGATGTTGCGGTCCGGGTCGCCGGGGTCGCCGTATACGGCCAGACCGAACAGGTCGGGGCCTCCGGTTGGGTTGATGGTGCCGAGCACGCGCGTGAGGGCGGCCTTGTCGATGGAGGAATCGATAAGGTCAAGTTCATCGCGGATCGGGTCGAGGCCGGCGGCTTCGATGGCGTCCGTATTGAGGAACGAGCGATACAAGGCCTGTGATTTGGTTGCCGGGCAGTCATCGTCTTCGAGAATCTCGTGCACCTGGTTTTCGGAATCCTCCGCGAGCTTGTCGAAGGAGCCGTAGCGCGAACGATCGTCGGGCAGGCGGTAGGTGTCGATCCATGGGCCGTTGACGTAGCGGAACAGGTCGTTGGTCGGTTTGATGACGGAGGAGAACGATGCCGGGTCAATGCCCGACGTCAGCGTTTCGGTTTCGTTGGTCATGGCCTCAAGCCTAATCGCGGCGGGGGAGAAGCGTTCCTCGGTCGTCGCAACGTTGCGCCGTAAGTGAAATAGACATATTGCCTAGTTTTGATGATGGTCTGAATTGGATAACCTGTCTAGTGTGGTAGATGGAGCTTGAATGTGACCTGATGAAAGGAGTCATGATGGGCGATCCGAATGACGGCCAGTGGAATGGCCAGCCGAACCAGAATCAGCCGAACCAGCAGGGCTATCCACAATACGGTGCGTACGACAGCAATCATGGCGGCCAATATCCGCCGCAAGATGCGCAAGGACAGAATGACCGGCAGGGCGGGGCGAACCAGAACCCGTACGGCCCATATGCCTATAACCCGAATTATGGTCCGAACGGTCAGCCGGCATGGGGTCCGGATGGCCAGCAATATCAAAACAACGGTCAAGCGGATGGCGGCAACCAGTCCGGCTGGCAGCAGACCAATTGGTATACCGGCGATTTCAACCCGTTCCGTCTTATTGAGGAATGGTTGCCAGAAAAGGCCAAGACCAGGATTCGTGTGATCTACGGCGTAGTTGGCGTTGCTGCCATCGCCCTTGGCGCGGCCCTTTTGCTCGTGCCGAACAAGACCTTGGCTCTGGCGGCTCTGCTGCTTGGTGTCTACTTCGTCATCTCCGGTGTGGTGCGCATCGTGGGTGCTTTGGTGGAGCCGTTCCTGCCGGCCGGTTGGCGTGTGCTGGATGTGTTCGTCGGTATCTTGCTGACTTTCGGCGGCGTGGTGGTTGTCAGAAACTACGGTATGACCGGGCAGACGCTGGCGCTGCTCATCACCATGATGGTCGGCTTCGGCTGGATCATGGAAGGTGTGATGTCGCTGGTGGAATCGTGGCGTATCCCTCATTCGGGATGGGCCATCGCCTATGCGATTATCTCGATTGTTGCCGGCTTTATCGTGCTGATGAGTCCGCTGAGCTCTGCGGTCTTCATGGTGGTGTTTGGAGGGTGCGCCATGGTCGTCATGGGTATCACCGCGGTTATCCGCGCTTTCACTTTCGGCAAGCCCAGAAAGTAGACACCAAGTCATCAAGCCAAAGCGTCCGTGCGGGTTCCATACTTGCCCGGGCGCTTTTTCTTGGCCGCACCCGCTGCCGTCGCTTGGCGGTGCCGGGCGCTGGCAGTTGACCTCGGGCTGGACTAGAGTTGAGAACAAGTCTCAACAAGGTAGAAAGAGCCTCATGATCGAACTGAAAACCCCTCGTGAAATCGAGGAAATGAAGCCTGCTGGTCGTTTTGTCGGCGGCATTCTGAAGGAACTGAAAGAGAACACCAAGGTCGGCACCAACCTGCTCGAAATCGACGAGTTCGTCCACAAGAAGATTGTGGACCGCAAGGGTGCCGAATCCTGCTATGTTGACTACGCTCCCGACTTCGGTACTGGCCCGTTCGCCCACTACATCTGCACCTCCGTCAATGACGCTGTGCTGCACGGCGTGCCATATGACTACAGCCTGAAGGACGGCGACCTCGTCTCCCTCGACCTAGCCATCTCCGTGGACGGCTGGGTGGCCGATTCCGCCGTCAGTTTCGTGGTCGGCAACGATCCCGACCCCGAAGACCTGCGAATCATCAAGTGCACTGAAGAAGCGCTCGCCGCCGCCATCGACGTGGCCAAGCCCGGCAACCGTCTCGGTGATATCTCCAATACCATCGGCGATATCGCGCGCGAATACGGCTATCCGATCAACCTTGAGTTCGGCGGCCACGGCGTGGGTCACATCATGCACGGCGATCCGCATGTGCCGAACGATGGCCGCGCCCACCATGGCTACAAGCTGCGTGAAGGCCTGGTCATCGCCATCGAACCGTGGTTCCTCAAGACCACCGACGAGATCTTCCAGGATCCGAAGGATGGTTGGACCCTGCGCGCCTCCGACGGTTCGCGCGGTGCTCACTCCGAGCACACCATCGCCATCACCGAGAACGGTCCGATCATCTTCACCGATCGCTCAAGCCTCTGATTGACGCAAGCGCTTGAATGTTCGCGGTTTTTCCGCGATTTCGAGACGTAACAAGCCGAAGTGCATTTGCTTTGATAGCATGAGCGCACTTCGGCTTTCGTGTATCGACCGGCATTCGTTGGCGATAACACAAAAGACATACAGTACCGAACACCAATGTTCATAAATGTTGGTGTTCGAACAAGCGGTTCATAAAGAGGAAGGCGCGCGCATGGCGACGGCACAGCTTGATGTCGATTCGAGCAAGTTCAACCTGCCTGTGGTGAAGGCGAGTGCGGGGCCGGATGGCATTGTCGTTTCCAAGCTGCGCAATGACGGCTGGGTGACGCTTGACCCCGGATTCCTGACCACTGCCCAATGCGAGTCGAAGATTACGTATATCGACGGCAAGCATTCGATTTTGCGCTACCGCGGCTACCCGATCGAGCAGCTGTGCGAGAACTCCGATTTTCTTGAGGTCGCCTGGCTACTGCGTCATGGCGAATTGCCAAGCAAGGCCGAGTACGAGCAGTTCTGCGCCGACATCAACCATAAGACCATGGTCGGCGAGGATTTCCGCACGTTCATGGGCTCGTTCCCGCGTGCCGCGCATCCGATGAGTGTGCTTGCCTCCGCAATCAACGCGCTGGCCACGTTCTACCCGGATACGACTGACATCGCCGACACCGATCAGCTTGATGAGTCGGCCAAGATCATCATGGCCAAGGCTCGCACGATCGTATCGTATATTTTCCGCCGTCGCCGTGATGAGCCGATGCTGTACCCGGATTATGCGCGTGGCTATGTGGACGACTTCCTGCGTATGTGCTTTGCCGTGCCGTATGAGCCATTTGAGTCCGACCCGTTGTATGTACATGCGTTGGGTCGCTTACTGATTATCCACGCCGACCATGAGCAAAACTGCTCGACTTCGGTGGTGCGTATTGCTGGCTCGGCTCATGCCAACCTGTATTCGGCGGTGGCCGCCGGTGTCAATGCGCTGTCCGGCCCGCTGCATGGTGGCGCGAACGAGGCCGTGCTACGCCAGCTGAAGGCAATCCGCGACTCCGGCAAATCCGTGCGTGAATTCGTGGCGGATGCCAAGGCCAAGGGTCAGAAGATTTCCGGCCTGGGCCACCGCGTATACAAGTCGTATGATCCGCGCGCCGCGATTGCCAAGAAGTATCTGGAAAAGATCATGGAACGAGAGGATACGCAGAAGCTGCCTTCCGATGAGCGGGCGTTATTTGCCGTGGCCACGGAGCTTGAGGACATTGCGCTGAATGACGAATACTTCGTGTCGCGCAATCTGTATCCCAATGTCGATTTCTATACGGGTCTGATTTACCGGGCAATTGGCTTCGATCCGGCCATGTTCACCACGTTGTTCGCGTTGGGTCGTATTCCTGGCTGGATTGCCCAGTACCGTGAGATGCTGGCCGACCCGAACACCAAGATCGGCCGTCCGCGTCAGGTCTACACTGGCCCGGTCGAGCGCGACTACGTGCCCATGGACGAGCGCTAAATGCTCTGCGTGGTCCGGTGATGCCGGTTTGTTCGATATGTGGGAGCTGATTGTTCGCTACATGATAATTTGCGTAAGAAATATTGATTCACCCGAGGGTTTGCCCCGCTGAGATTGTGTTAGCGAGGCAAACCCTCGAGTTTGTTGTGACTAGGCCGCACTGAGAGGGCTTTAGCGGGGTGGTTTGTTGACTTAGTCGCGGTTTTGCTTCGCTGATATCGTCTTATCGGTGCAAAACCCAGGGTTGCTGGTGGGTTTGCCCCGCTGAGAACATGTCAGCGGGGCAAAACCTCGGGTAGTAAGAGAAAACGCCTCACTGGAATACCAAATGAGGCGTTTACATAACCGCTAGGCGCCCAATATGGGCTGACTGCTTAGTTCTTATGCAGCTTTTCGTTGAGCTCGATGCCCACCTTGCGGTAGCGGGCTTCGATACGGCCGTTCACCGAGTTGCGGATGAACAGGATATTGTCCTTGCCGGAGAGGTCCGAACCCTTGACGACCTCCAGCGGTTCGCCGGCCGCGGCCTTGGCCTTATCCCAGATGGTGATCTTGGTGCCGGCGGTGACGTATAGGCCGGCCTCAACCGTGCAATTGTCGCCCAAAGAGATGCCGATGCCGGCGTTGGCGCCGAGCAGGCTGTGCTCGCCGATGGAGTTGCGCAGCTTACCGCCGCCGGAGAGGGTGCCCATAATGGAGGCGCCACCGCCGATGTCGGAGCCGTCGCCCACAACCACACCCTGTGAGACGCGGCCTTCGACCATGGAGACGCCGAGCGTGCCGGCGTTGAAGTTCACGAATCCGGCATGCATCACGGTGGTGCCGGCAGACAGATAGGCACCGAGACGCACGCGGTCGGCATCGCCGATACGCACGCCGGTGGGCACCACGTAGTCAATCATGCGCGGGAACTTATCCACACCGAACACGTTGACAGTGGTGGCAGGAGCTGCGGTCGACAGGCCCGCCTGAGTGGCAAAAGCGAGAGCCGCATCGGTGGCGGCACGTTCCACGTCGGCCTTGCGCAACGTGAAATCCTCCACGGCGAACGGGCCGTAATTGGTCCACACCACATTGGCGAGCTGGGCGAAGATGCCATCGAGATTCAGGGTGTTCGGCTTGGCCATGCGCATGCTCATCAGGTGAAGCTTCAGGTAGGCGTCGGCTGCGTTGACGATTGGCTCATCCAGCTGGCTGACGGCGAACACCGGCACGCGACGGATGCCGCGGGCGTCGGCCTCCGTGTGGGCCAATGTGCCGAAGTTGTGGTTTGGTCGGTCGGACTCGGCGGGTGCCTCGCCGAGAGTCAATTCGGGGTACCAGACGTCCAAGGTGGTGCCGGCAGCATCGACGCTGGCCAGACCCCAGCCCCATGCGGTACGCGCTTCGCTCATAGATATGCTCCTTTATCGCTTGCTGCTGCACATCGTTGAACGATGTGCAGCGTTTTGCTGGTTACCACCTTAGCGTCATGTCTGGTTAGCCGAGAGCTTGGTTCCGCGTAATGGCTCGCGAGATACTCGACTAAGATGGAAATGTTGGCCTGAAACATGTAATCGGGGGAGGGGTCCATGAATAACGGGTACGGCGTATTCGGGCATGTTCCTGACGATGCCTCCCATGGCGGCGGCGACTCCGATTACGAAGATGACAATGCGGCTTGGGGCAATGGGCTGAGGCGTCGCAATCCGTGGAAGAGCGCGAATGCGGATGGTGACGAATCCATGTTGCCCGATGACGGCGATTTCGTTGGTGTTGATGATGATGGCAATGATGATGTGGCATTCGGCTCGGCTGGATCACTCAGTGCGGAGGATGCGGTTGTTCCTTATAGCCAGTCACGTCGGCCGGGTCGTTCCGTGTGGTTCGATGATGAGGATGAGATTAACGGCCTGAATGAGCAAGGTGTCCGGCAGGTGCCTATTGCGGCATTACGTCGTGATGTGGAAACCTCCACCTCGAACGCCGTTTTGGCCCGTGCCCGCGTCATCGCGCGCAAAGCGACCAGTATGCTCATCGACCCCACCTATGACGAGAATCGGCGTACCAGATATGCCGAACTCGGCGCCATGATGCGCGGCACCACCAGTCCCTCCAGCCGGTATCGTGTCAATCTGCAGTTCGACCTTGACACCGGGGAAGTGGCTGGCGGTGATTGCACCTGCCCGGCTTATGGACGCGGGTATGGCATTTGCAAGCATATGGCGGCTCTCGCTTTGATGTTCTGCGATGAGCCACAACGATTCAGGGGATACCATGCCGGTGCCGTGCGGCCTTCGCGCGCGTTGCTTGACTACATGGAACGCGCGGATAAGCAGGATGCGCAGGTCAGGGCTCGTCGACGCAGCGCCGTCATGCAACGGTTTGATGGCGGCGGTACAGCTGGGCGCGGTGTTTCCAGCCACCGCAATCGGACCGGGTATGGTTCCGGAATGGGCGGATATCAGGGTTTGCGTGAAACCGTCTCGGTTGGCCAGGTCAGGCTTACACCCATCCTGAGCTTCATCGATGGTACCTGGAGTGTGGAATTCAAGATTGGCTCAGCCATAAACTCCTCCAGCTATGTGCTGAAATCCATCCCACAATTCGTGCGGGCCATGACCAACGGCGATCACGAGGATTACGGGCAGAAACTGGCGTTCACGCATACGCCGGATATGCTTGATGCGGATTCCCGCCCATTGCTGAGATTCCTGAAATCCGCGCTCGCCATACGTCACGCGGCCGAACAGCAGGATCGGTATTACGGGCGTATTGCCATTGACCGTCACCTGACGCTATCCGAGACGGAAGTGGCTTCGCTATTGGTTTTGCGTGAAAGCGTAGGTGTGCAACTGGTGCTGGACACCTGGTTTTCCAGCCAGCCTTCGCCGGTATCGGTTGGCGGGGAACCAAACCTGACCATGCATATCGTCAGACGCGATTCCCGTATGTTCGGGTCGGAAGCCGGGTATTTGCTGACTGGAACGCCTTCGGTGGAGACCGTCATCAATGGCGACCGTGAATCTTGGCTGTTGCTCGCACCGTCCGAGCCTTTGGCTTACACCTCCGCCATGATGGCAAAGTCGCGGCGCAAAAGTGCCGCAGGATACCGGTTCGTCCGTTGCCCGAAGCAATTCGGTCCGATTGCGGAACTTATCGGTGAGCTGTTTGCGCCAGACGGTGAGGGGCAGGTCATCGCCGGAGACGATTCGGCTCTGTTCGCCCGCACGTTATTGCCGCAACTGGTGAATGTAGACATGCTTGCCGCCGATGATATCCCGCGTGAACTTGCTGAGCTGAGTCCTGCCGAGTGCCATGTTGGGTTCTATCTGGATCGTACGGAAAACGGCGTGGAATGCGAGGCCAAGGCCCGCTATGGGAATGTAATGGTGCCGCTGCTGCCGGCTGGGCCCGCTGTGAGCGCCGACGATGGCGGCATGCCGGTCGCGGTGCCTGGCCGTGACCTTGATACCGAACATCTGGCTCTTGACGTGGTAAGTGAGTTCTTCTCCATGCCTGAGGAGCAGCGGCGCAAGTTGGCCGAAACCAGACAGGCGACTGCCGGATTCAGGACCCCGGCATCCCGCGCCAAGGCCCGCGCGCGTGCGTCCGAGGCCGCCGTCATCAACCGTGATGACACCACACAGATTATCCGCTTGTTCGATGAAGGTCTGCCGGCGTTGCATGAGGTGGGAGAGGTGTTCACCACGCCTGCGTTCGATCGGCTCATTGCACCCAAGCCGCCGAGCGTCAAAGTCGGTTTGTCCATCAAGGGCAATCTGGTGGAGATCTCGCCCATTGCCGATGAAGTGCCGCCTGACGAGGTCGGTGCCTTGCTCGTATCCTATCGGCGTCGTCAGCGCTATCACCAGTTGAAGGACGGTACGCTGCTCAAACTTGAGGGCGCAAACCTGAATACGCTTGATACGCTGGCTGCCGATCTTGATTTGGACGAGCAGCAGCTCAATTCCGGGCTGATTGAATTGCCGGGCGGCAGAGCATTTCTGCTGGACGGTGAACTGCCGGATGACGGTTCCGATGTGGTCAAGGATGCATCTTTCACCGAATACATTGACGACCTCAAAATCATCGACCCCAAATCATACGAGGTGCCGGACAGCCTCAAGCCCGTTCTCCGCCCATATCAGGTCGAGGGCTTCCGGTGGCTGAACACCTTGTGCGACAAAGGATTCGGTGGCATTCTTGCCGACGAAATGGGACTGGGCAAATCCGTACAGCTCATCGCCCTGTTGTTGTCTCGCTATCGGAAGCCGGGTCGTGCGGATGGCACTGCGGATGGTGCGATTGTGGAACCTTCGCTTATTGTCTGCCCGGCATCGTTGGTATACAACTGGGCTGCCGAGTTTGCCAAATTTGCCCCCAGCTGTAATGCCATGGTCGTTGCCGGCACCAAATCCGAGCGTCGCACTGCCATAGGCCGTGCGTTCCGTGCGGATGAGCCCACTGTGCTCATCACCTCATACGATTTGCTGCGCCGGGATGTAGACGACTACACCGCAGATGAGCGGCGTTTCAACGTCATGGCTCTGGATGAGGCTCAATACATCAAAAACCACACCACCAAAATTGCCAAAGCGGTTAAGGCCGTAGCGGCGGACCATCGTTTTGCTTTGACCGGCACGCCGATCGAGAACCGACTTTCCGAATTGTGGAGCATTTTCGATTTCCTCATGCCCGGCTTGCTCGGCACGTACAAGCGGTTCCATGAACGGTATGAACTGCCCATCTCCAACGCGAGAGCCGCGGATTCCAGTACCGAAGAAGGCCGTGCCGCTGCTCAGGTCGATCCCGAGGCGGCACGGGTGTCCCACCAATTGCAGTCGCTGGTGGGCGTGTTCATTAAGCGCAGGCTGAAGTCCCAAGTGCTGACCGACCTACCGGACAAGCTGGAAACCACGCTGACCGTGCAACTTGCCGGCGAACAGCGCAAGCTGTATGCGGCTCACGAGCAGCGCCTGCGCATGCAGCTCGAACACAGCGAGGAGGCGGACTTCAACACCTCGAAGATTCGTATCCTCGCCGAGCTGACCAGACTGCGCCAGATCTGCTGCGATCCAAGGTTGCTGTACTCCGATGCCAAAGACCAGTCGGCCAAACTCGCGGCCATCGCCGAGCTGGTGGAGACCTGCGTGAACGAAGGCAAGAAGGCGCTGATCTTCTCCCAGTTCACCAGTTTCCTTGAACTGATCGCCGAACGTTTCGACGCGCAAGGCCTGCGCTACTACACCATCACCGGTTCCACACCCAAAAGGAAGCGCCTCGAACTCGTCGACCAGTTCAACGCGGACGATACGCCCGCTTTCCTGATTTCATTGAAGGCCGGCAACACTGGTCTGAACCTCACCGGCGCCAGCGTGGTCATCCACGCCGACCCATGGTGGAACGCCGCCGCCCAGGATCAGGCCGCCGATCGAGCCCATCGCATCGGCCAGACCGAAGACGTCAACGTGTACCAGGTGGTGGCCAAGGACACCATTGAAGAACGCATCTTGGAGCTTCAGCACACCAAGAGCGAACTTGCCCGCCAGTTCACCGATGCCTCCCCGCTCGCCGACGAAACCGGCACCGGCACCACTGTCTTTGCCGAAGGCCCTGCCTCTATCGCCACCCTCACCAGGGACGACCTTTTCGATCTGTTGGGATGAGTGGGTTACAGTATCTGCTCCATGCCGATGCGGTAGGGGGTCAGTCCCATGCGCTCATAGAAGGTCTGGGCCTTGGGATTGCAGGCCCAAACATTGAGGGTCACGTTGTAGCAGCCGAATTTGCGGGCGAAATCGAGCACGTAATGATACAGCGTGGAGCCCACATGATGACCACGAGAGCGCTCGTCAACGCATAGATCGTCGATGTACAGAGTCTTGATATTGGTCAGAATATTACTGTTGGTGTGTTGCTGGAATACGCAGAATGCGTAGCCGAGCACTTGATCGACGGCGAGGGAGCCGGTGTTGCCGGATTCTTCAGCTGAGTGTGCGGCGCTGACTGATTCGGCATCGCCGGCATTGGCAGTGTCGGCCGGTGCCACTGCCACGAACACAGGGGTTTGATCGTCGGCCAGAATCGTTTTCAGTTCTTCATCCGTGTACTTTTTGGCGCCGCCTTTGAACAGATCCGGTCGGCCGGCGTGATGCACTTCGAGCACTTGCCGTAACAGTTCATCAATCTGGGGAATATCGGCCGCCGTGGCCCTGCGAATCGTCATGTCTGCCATAGGTGAAGTGTAAGTGCGCGGTCTCGACCAGCGTGCGAGGAATGACCGGAATAAGAGATGACGACCGCATGCAATGGGTGATCGTTCGATCGGATATCGTCTCGTACCGATATGACACGGTAGTCTGGAGTGCGTGAGTCGTAGGAAGCAGCCAGTGGAAAAGTATGAACGGGGCACCCGCTCGTACACGATGTCGCATATTCGCGGCAAAGACACCAAAATCGAGGTGCTGGTACGCAGCTATCTGTTCCGCAGGGGCCTGAGATTCCGCAAGAACGACAAGCGCTACCCGGGCCATCCGGACGTGGTACTGCCGAAATACCACACCATCGTGTTCGTCAACGGCTGTTTCTGGCATATGCATGAAGGCTGTTCCAAACATTCGATGCCGAAGTCGAATGTGGAATTCTGGCAGGCGAAACTGTTGCGCAACCACAATCGAGACATCGCCCAGCGCGCCGAATTAGAGGCCTCTGGCTGGCGTGTGATCACCGTGTGGGAGTGCGAATTGACAAAAGCCGCACGAGACGGGCGTCTCGCACGGCTATACGAACAGATTGTGTGTCCTTCTGGCTTCCCGCTGGAGGGGAGCTGTCGCCGCAGGTGACTGAGGGGAGGTCGACATCGATTGGTCTGCAGGACCACCCTCCGACGCTGCGTGCCATCTCCCTCCAGCGGGAGGACAACTACTGCTCAAACGGGAACTTGAGGCCCCAACTGCCACGAATCGCATCCATAAGCTCCATAATGCGAATGGTGTCGGCATGAGGCATCGCTTCGCATTCGGTCTTGTCGTCCAATAGGGCATTGGCCGCGGCGGCAACCTCATACTCGTAGCCGGTCAATTGCGGCGGAACCGAGATGCTGCGCACGGGCTTGTGGTCCTTGCCGTAGATATCGATGGACTCGGGATTGTTGATATTGGTAACTTCCAGATATCCCTCGGTGCCCCACACATATCCGCCGCGATCGGAGGCCACCAGCATCGAGCTGGTGGATACCGCCATCGTGCCGTCGCTGTAATACAGCGTGGTGGAATTCTGTGCGTCCACGCCGGTTTCATACGGCACCATCGAGGTGCTGAAATGATCCAATGTGCGGCCGTGATCAGCACCCACCGCCATATCCAAGAAGTTCAGCGGATACACACCTACATCGAGCAGCGCGCCGCCGGCACAGGCCGGATCGATCATGCGGGCCTTGCCGGACACTGGATAACACAGGTTGGCGCTTGCGGATTTCACCTCGCCGATTTCTCCGGAGGCAATGACCTCATTGATGAGTTGACGACTTGGCATGTAACGCGTCCAAATCGCTTCCGTGCACAGCAGTCCTGTTTCCTTGGATACGGCCAAAGCCTCGCGCGCCTGTGCGGTATTCGCGGTAAACGACTTCTCCACGAGCACGTTCTTGCCGGCCTTCATGCACAAAATCGCCTGCTCGGCATGCAGATTATGAGGAGTGGCGATATAGACCAAATCAACATCCGGGTCAGCCACCAGATTCTCATACGAACCATACGCTTTGTCGAGATGCCATTGATTGGCGAATGCCTGTGCGCGATCCAGATCACGGGCAGCCACGGCATACGGGTGAATCCATGAGGAATACAGCGGGTCGGTGGCCATTTCGACCAAGGTATTGGCCATGGTGTGAGCTATACGTCCTGCGCCCAGGATAGCAACGTTGATTTTCTCGCCGCTGGCCTCGAATTCGGCGCGTTTGCCGTTGAATCGGCTCATCATTCCTCCTTGAACTTGGGTTGAGGTGGTAACCGGTCTCCCCAGCGATTATAAAGCCACGGAAAAACCTTGTCCCCGAGAGCGGATAGAACCAAACTATGGAAAACGAAGCAGTGCAGCAGCCCGTGTCCCCGGTTATGTCTCGTCGCGCGCGCGAGGCCAATCCCTTCCGCGCCATGGTATTTGGCGAGAAAGCGGACAAGATGATCGCATCCGGTGTCAGTGTCATCAAGCTCAGTCTGGGGGAGCCCGATTTCGGTGCGCCGCCTGCCGTACGCGATGCCATGCGCGAACAATACGATGGCCGTGCCTTGCCCTACACCGCAGCCATGGGATTGCCCGAACTGCGCCAAGCCATCGCCGATTTCTATCGAGAACGCCATGATCTGGATATCGATCCCAAACGCATCTGCGTGACTGCCGGTGGGTCCGCCGCTTTGCTGTTGGCCACAGCCCTGACCGTGGATCCCGGTGATGACGTGATCGTGGCCGATCCCTCCTACCCGTGCAACCGCGAGCTGGTGCGTTCCTTTGAAGGCCGGGTTGTCGATGTGCCGACATCGGCCGCCACGCGGTTCCATCTGACCGCCGACCTATGCCGCCAATATTGGACGGACGACACCAAGGCCGTGATGATCACCTCGCCGTCCAATCCCACCGGCACCACCATCGACTTCGCCGTGCTGGATGAAGTATGCCAGTTGGCCGCCAAGCGTGGCGCATGGCGCATCGTGGACGAGACCTATCTTGATCTGGCCGATCATGAGCCGGACGGCACTGAGGTCAAATCGGTGCTGGCTTGTGACCCTGGCGCCATCGTGTGCAACAGTTTCTCCAAGTTCTTCGGCATGACCGGTTGGCGTCTTGGCTGGGCCATTCTGCCGGATGATTCCACCGTGCTGGAGGCGGTCGATGATCTGGCCACCAATTATTACCTGTGTGCGCATACGCCCACCCAGCATGCGGCGCTCGCCTGTTTCACGCCGGAGAGCCTGGCTGAGTGTGAAGCCCGCCGTCAGGAGCTGCTGAGCCGTCGGCGCATCGTAATTGATGGTTTGAAGCGCATCGGACTGCCGGTCGAAGTGGAGCCGAACGGCGCGTTCTATGCCTACTTCAACATTTCCTGTACCGGATTGGATGCATGGACGTTCTGCGAGCGTGCGCTGGACGAGGCTCACGTGGCGTTGACTCCCGGCCGTGATTTTGGCGCCGCCACCGCCGATACACATGTTCGGCTGAGCTATGCCGCTTCTCGCGAGGCGTTGTCCGAAGGTTTGGAGCGACTCGGCAGGTTCGTCGAATCGCTGTAATGGGCGTGGATGTGTACAGTAGTCGCGTTTGTGTTAGGTAAGGTCAGGAATCATGGTCAATCTGCGTTCTCATACCACGCGACTCGGTGTGCTTGATATCGGTTCAAATACCATCCATATGTTGATTGTCGATGCAGCTCCGGGCGCGCGTCCCGATCCCGAGGCCAGTACCAAATCAACGGTGCGCCTGATGAAGTATCTCAAGGATGACGGCTCAATCAAGAAGTCCGGCATCGAGGCGATTCTGGCCGCCGTTGCCCAGTGCATGAAACTGGCTGAAGAATATGAGATCACTCAGTTGCTGGTCATGGCCACGTCCGCTTTGCGCGAGGCGTCGAACGGCAACAAGGTGATTCATAAGATTGAAGAGATGATCGGTCAGGGCGTGACCGTGCTGTCAGGCAATGATGAGGCGCGTCTGACGTTCCTGGCCGCCCGCCGCTGGTATGGCTGGGATGCCGGCCGACTGCTGGTGCTGGATATTGGTGGCGGCTCGCTCGAAGTGGCGATGGGCTCCGATGAAGAGCCGACTGTGGCGCTTTCCGTGCCGGCAGGTGCCGGCCGTGTGACCACCGAGTTCCTGCCTTCCGGTATGGCTACTCCCGAGGAGCTGGAGGACGTGCGCAAAGATGTACGTAAGATTCTGGCGCCGATGGTCAAGGTGTTCCCGCAATCCAAACATCCGAACCATGCCGTTGGCACGTCCAAGACCTTCCGTTCACTGGCTCGCTTGTGCGGCGCGGTGATGCGTGCGCCTGGGCGTGAAGATACGTGGATCATGACCCGCGAGCAGCTGGAGGATTGGATTCCTCGCCTGGCGGCGATTGCTCCCGAACAGCGCGTGGCGTTGCCCGGTATCACGCCTGAGCGCACAATGCAGATTGTGGGCGGCGGCGTGGTTGCTGACGAGATCATGAAGGCCCTGAACATTCAGGAAGTCGAAATCTGCCCGTGGGCGTTGCGCGAAGGCGCCATCCTGCGTTGGCTCGACCAGTTCGGCCGCACCCGTCTCGGTTTTTGACGCTTTCTCTGCTCCCGCCAGCGGGAGCAAGTATTACCCTACCGAAATCGTAGCGAGTAGTGCCGCGTGATCGGAGCCTGCGATTTTGGCGATTTGGCATTGCCCGGCCGTCATACCAGTGTCCAGCACCACATGATCGATGCCGGCAAACGTTGGCAGATAGCTGCGGTTTGTTGGCCAGGAGAACGTGAAGCCATGTCCGGACTGGTGGGCTGCGTCGACGAATCGATTGCCCAGAAATTCGCGGAATGGCGTGTGATCGTAGGTGGCGTTGAAGTCGCCCATGAAAATATAGCGGGCGTCCGTGTGGCTGCGCATCAGACCAAGTTCGTCAAGCGAACGTTTCCATTGTCCCCAGTATCCGGTCACGGGTGCGGTGGTGTGCACGGAGACGAAACGAATCTGGTTGCCTCCCATGTCCACTGTGCCGGAGGGCATGAATGAGGCGCTGGAATTCACCTCGTCGTCGACCACGTCCTTAAGTGGTGCCGCAGACCAGAGGCCGTTGCCATACACGCCATCGGACGAGGATACGTGCGCATACGGCAGATAATGTTCAATGCCGGCTTCGTTCAGCTGCTTGACGAAATCATCCGTGGTCTCCTGCAGCGCGAGCACTTCCACGCGCTGATCGCGTACCAGATTGACGATGGATTGGGCGTCGGCCTGCCCCTTGTAGACATTGAAGGTCATCACGCGGGCATAGGCGTCGGCGGTGTGCGCTTCGGCCGCGGCTACGGCGTTCTGTGCGTCTTGGGAAAGTGAGTTGGTCGGGAAGAAAAACGGGTACTGCCAGTAGACGTTCAGTCCGAGGGCGGCAACGGCAATCAATGCCGCCAATGGGCGGCGCAATGGCATGGCCAGCAACAGTGCAAGCAGGGCAAGCAAGGTGAACCATGGTGTTGCCGACACTACGATTGGGATGAACGGCCAGGCTTGGATATCCGAGGGCAAGGCGCGTGCGGCGGTGCAGATAAGGGCAGTCATGGCCAGCAGCAATGTCAGCGTGCCGAAGAAATGGTGACGCTCATGAGGTTTGAGTGCCGACTGTGATACAGGACGGGAATGCGATTTGTTTCGTTGCGCGGACTTGGACTGCGAACGGGTGGTTTGAGGGCGTGCGGACTTCCCTTTGGTTGTGGTTCCTCTGGTGGTGTTCCGTGACTGTGCCATATCGCCTTTCCTGCGTTGATCTGCTTTGTGAGGAACGTCGATGCATGGTGATGCAGCTTGTCCCATGACCTGCCACTGTACCTTGTTCGACTTGTGAATCGGCATTGCGCCGGCGGCGGCAGCGCGGTTCCGTACCAAACCGGCACGAATTGTGGGCTGGGCGACTGCCCGTGTACAATGAAACGTCGTTGCCCGAGTAGCTCAGTGGATAGAGCACCGCTCTCCTAAAGCGGGTGTCGTCGGTTCGAATCCGATCTCGGGCACTTGCGCTCCTGATGGTCATTATGCGGACGGCTATCCATGCATTGAACTTGTGGCCCGCGAATGGACGATGCTGCGCTATGGCTGGAAACCATGAGTGAAGACAAGCAGTATGACTTCTATGTGGCCGGCCCGTTTTTCGATCCCGAACAGACGGCGAGCATGGAACGGTTGGAGAAGGTGCTGGAGGATCACGGCAGGACACTGTTCAAGCCGCGATTCGCCAGCCAAATCGAGGAGGTCGGCCCCGAGGGCTGCTTCAACGATGACATTCAGGGCATCAACGCATCCCAAGCGGTTGTTGCCAATCTTATGGATGAAGACCCCGGCACCATGTTCGAGGTCGGGTATGCTCACGCGCTTGGTATTCCGGTATACGGCTATTTCGAAAACCTGACGCCGATGGATCGCGTGAATCTGATGATTGCGCAGGCGGTCGAGCTGGTATTCGCTGGGCCGGATGACGTGGCAAAGTATCTGGAGACCGGCGAACATACGGAGATCGACTATATTCAGTTCTGAAACGTGAGAGTCGCAACGCGGGTTGGTCAGTGGTGATTGCCCGCGTAAATCCGCGCATGAATACCGGTTTTCTGCCGATATGTTGTCGAATAACCGCGCATACGGTTTCTCGTGAAGCATAATGGCGAATGAAAGGCGAGCCCAGGTCATCGGGTCGGTTCGCGGATTTGCGCTGTTAAGGAGATATCATGGCAAATCAGTCCCCATCCAATATTGCCGACAATCTTATGAAAAGTGCGGGCAGCGCCACTCATGCGGTCGTTGCGTTGACCGATAAAGGCCCGCTTGCCGGCTTCAAAAAGTTCCTTTCCCGCGGTTCGATGATTGATATGGCCGTTGGTGTGGTTATGGGCTCCGCGGTTACCACCGTGGTCACTTCCATTGCCGATAACCTCATCAGCCCGCTGATCGGCATGATCGGTGGCGTGCCGGATTTGTCTGGTCTGCTGACCATTACGTTCAATAACTCGACCATTTCGTTCGGCGCTATTCTGAATGCTTTGATTAACTTCCTGCTCATCGGTGTGGCCGTATACTTCTGCGTGATTCTGCCTATCAACAAGTTGCGTGACCTGACCGCCGCTCAAGATGAGGCCGAAGCCAAGGAAGAAGGCCCAAGTGTCGAAAAACAGACGCTCGCCACGTTGCAGGAGATTCGCGACGAGCTGAAAAAGAGCAACGGCTCCATTGGCTGAGTCTGGACTGGGCATGTAAACATTGAGTTGCCGCATGGCCTCGCATTCCGGTGGATGCCGGTGTGCGAGGCCATTTGCATTGGGCGTGCAGCGTCAATCGGCGTGTTTTGTATCCTCCGTGGAGTTACATGGGAATATGCCTGAAAACATCGCTGACAAGGCCAATAACGATACTCATATCGTCAAGCAGTTCACCAATCCCGTCAAGGAGCCGATCGACAGCGACATCAACCTGTTCGATTTGCTCGATGAGCGAGCCAAGCGCGATCCCGATGGCGCCATGATCGAATATAAAACTGAGGATGGCACCTGGCAGCCGTACAGCGCCCAGGTCTTCCGTGACATGGTCATCGATCTGGCCAAAGGCCTGATTGGTCTGGGCATCAACAAGGGCGACTCCGTGGCCATCGTGTCTCGCACGCGTTGGGAGTGGACCGCTCTGGATATGGCGATCATGTCCATCGGCGCACTCACCGTGCCGGTATATGAGACCAACTCCGCCAGCCAGGTCAGCTGGATTTTCAACGATTCCAAGGTCACGCTCGCCATCGCCGAGGATGACGGTCAGCGCGACAAGATTGAATCCGTGCGCAGCGAGGTACCCACCCTGCGCAACGTGTTCGTCATCGAAGCAGGCGGCCTGAACGCCATCAAGACCTATGGCGAAAGCGTCACCGATGCCGAATTCTGGGAATACAAGAACGCCTCCCACGGCGACGACCGCGCCACCATCGTTTACACGTCCGGCTCCACCGGCACCCCGAAAGGCGTGGAGCTCACCCACCGCAACTTCGCGTTCCTGGTGCGCTCCGCCCTGCAGTACATGCCTCGTGCCGGCGCATGGCCCAACCGCCGTCTGCTGCTGTTCCTGCCCCTGAGCCATGTGTTCGCCCGATTCATGGAATTCTTCAGTTTTGGCGGCACCATTTCTCTGGCCCTGAGCTCCAATATGAAGACCATGGTCAAGGACTTCGAGACCTTTGGTCCCACGCTGCTGCTTGCCGTGCCGCGTGTGTACGAAAAGGTCTACAACGCCGCTTCCCAGCGTGCCGGCAGCGGTTTTGCGGGCAAGATGTTCATGCGCGCCGCCGAAAACGCGCGTGAATGGTCCAAGGCCGAGCAGAAGGGCGAGAAGCTGCCGCTTCCCGGTCGTATTGCTCACGCTTTCTACGAGCAGGTGGTGTACAAGAAGATTCGTACCATCTTTGGCCCGAACGCCGACTTTGCCATCACCGGTGGAGCCCCGATGGATTCCGAGCTCTCTCACTTCTTCAACGGCATTGGCATGCCGGTGCTGGAAGGCTACGGCATGACGGAAACCTGTGGTCCGGTGTGCGTGAGCTTGCCGGAAGACAATCGCATCGGCACCATCGGCATGCCGATGTGCGGCATCACCGCCGGCATCGCCGAGGATGGCGAGCTGGTAGTCAAGGGACCGCTGGTGTGCAAGGGATACCACAACAACCCTGAGATCACTACCCAGCAGATCACTGATGGTTGGCTGCATACCGGTGATTTGGGTGATATTTCCGAAGACGGATTCATTTCCATCACTGGCCGTAAGAAGGACCTCATCATCACCGCTGGCGGCAAGAACGTGTCGCCTGGCCTTCTGGAGGCTTCTGTGATGACCTCTCCGGTGGTCAACCAGTGCTTGGTTATTGGAGACAAGAAGCCGTTCGTGGCTGCCTTGGTCACGCTGGATTTGGTGGATGCCAACAATTGGCTGGAATCCCAAGGTGCCAAGCCGGAGCCGGATTTGGATGCCTTGGCCAAGAACGCCATTGTTCATGCCGAAGTTGAGCGTGCGGTGAATGCCGCTAACGAAGGTGTCTCGCGTGCCGAATCGATTCGTAAGTTCGAGATTCTGCCCGATGAGTTCACCGAAGCCAACGGTATGCTCACTCCGAGTCTGAAGACTCGTCGCGCGCAAATCGTCAAGCACTATCAGGAGCTCATCGACAGCGTAATCTACGTGCCGCTCAAGAAGTAACCAGTAAGTTTACAGGAAACAAGCTCCCTCTGAAGAGGGAGCTGTCGAGCGGCAGTGAGACTGAGGGAGAGAGCTGCGGCTCATCCGTGAAAAACAATAAGGCCAGGTGTATCGCGCACCTGGCCTCAGCTCCATTCAGTCCAGAATCGCCGAAACGTAGTCGGCGGCGGCTTGGTCAAGGGCGTCATCGGTGATGGTGGCCGTACCCTGCACCAGGAACGGCTTGGCGTATTCCATGCCGACCTTATATGCCACAACTTCAAATGGGCTCAGTAGGTCATCCATAGTGCGGCCGTATTCGCCATCTTTCTGATACTTGGCAGCACCGGAACCGGTGGTGACCACCAGTTTGAGTTCCTTGCCGCGCAGTGCGTAGCTGCCACCATAGGCCCATCCTGCGGTGATGACCCGATCCTCCCACTCCTTCAGCAGGGCGGGGGAGGAATACCAGTAGAACGGGAATTGCAGAATCACACTATCGGCTGCCTCGAGCAGTTCGTGCTCGTGATCGACGTTGACGGCGAAATTGGGGTATTCGGCGTACTCGTCGCGGATGGTGATGTCTTCTTCGCCTTGAGCCTTCAGCTCGGCAATCAAGCGGGCATTGACGCGGGAGCCGTTCTGCAGGTGGGGATGGAATACAAGAATCAGTGTTGACATTGATTTGTTCTTTCTCATGTGGTCGGCGTATTGCCGACGGTACGATTGCATGAATTGATGTTGGAATCAGTCCAGATTGGATTGCGTTCCTGCTGTGGCTTCATTAGCAGCCTGATCGGCCTGAGCCTGATCGAGCTTGGCGCGTACATCATTGAGCAGGCTCTGGGCTCGTTTGGCCAATGCTTCACCGATTTCCCACTGGCGCATGGATTGATCGAGATTCAGTCCGCCGGTTTCCAGCGACTGAACGGCTTGGATGAGCTTATCTCGAGCCTCCTCATAAGGCATCTGCGCAATGAGCTCGCGTTCTTTGTCTGATAGTGAGGACGCAGGGGTGGTGTTGGTGTTATCGGTCATGGTGTGTGCTCCTTATCTATATACGCATTAAGTTTCTCTTGCAGCAGCTCTGTGAGCGTTCTTACGCTGCGGCAGATGTGGTTGTGGCTGTGATGACACCCTTCTTCAAGGTTACGGTGATGTCGTCTCCGATATGAGCGGTGGAAGCGTCATCGAGTACGGTGCCATCGGCGGTTTGCACCACGGCATAGCCGCGGTTGAGCGTGGACTGGGGACTGAGGGCGGTCAGTGAGGCATGCGCCTTCTCGACGGTGAGCTGAGCGTCGTCCACGATTCTTCGCAGGCCGATATCAAGGCGCTGTATGGAATCGTCAATCAAGCGCTGATGCGGCTCCAGCATGGTGAGAGGTTGCGTCAGGCTGGGACGGTTTGCGTATCCCTCGATGAGGCGATCTTCGTTATCCACTCGTGAGCGAATTCTCAGACGCATACGGTCGATGGCTCCGGTAATGAGCTGCGTCTGTTCGTTGACGTCCGGCACCACACGTTTGGCCGCGTCCGTAGGGGTTGAAGCACGCAGGTCGGCAACCAGATCCAGGAGGGTCCAATCGTCTTCATGTCCGATGGAGGAAATCAATGGTGTGGTACAGGCATATGCGGCACGCACTACGCGTTCATCCGAGAAGCCCATGAGGTCCTCGAATGAGCCGCCTCCTCGAGCCACGATAATGACATCCACATCTGGATCGGTGTCTAGTCGTGCAATCGCTTGTGCGACTTCGCCGGGGCATTGCTCACCTTGCACATGCACATGAACAACCTTGAAGGTGACCGAGGGCCAGCGAAGATTCACGTTAGTGATGACATCTCCCTCGGCTCGTGCCTGTGGGGCGCAAATTAGGCCAATGGTCTTGGGAAATTCGGGCAGAGGGAGTTTATGGTCTGCGTCAAATAGGCCTTCTCCTTTGAGTCGCTTGCGCAATTCGTCGATCATGGCCTTGAGGCTGCCACCTGCGCCGACTTTAAGAATGGTGTCTCCGCGCAAAGAGAGGGAGGTGCGCTTCATCCACAGGTTGGGCTTGCCGTGAATGACCACGCGATCGCCTTGAACGAATTGCCGGGCCGTGTCGGCAAACCGTCCAAAGCCATTGACCTCCATTGCGATGTCTTCGAAATCGTCGCGCAGGGTGATATACGCCGAACCGGCCCGTCTGGTGTTGATCTGGGTAATCTGGCCCGTGACCCACGCGGACGGCCAGCGCTCCACCGCCCCATAGAATTTCTGGCTCAGCATGCTGACCGGCCAGGGATTCTGCGCGGTGGTCTCTGCGGCAAGCCTTGGGAGCTGGTCGACCGGCCGCGGGCCGTCGGGCAGGTTGACGGTTCCCTGCCCGGCTTCGGTGGCCGTGTTGGGGCCAAAACCGGCCGAGGCCAAAGATGCGGCGGTCGGCGACTGGCCCGTGTTCGAGTAACCCATTGCAGTAGTCATGCCCTTAACTATAAGTGCGGTGGGCGATGGCGGTAGAAATCTACCGGTCCTGTGATGGGTGCGTCATGCTTGTCGTATGGAGGCGGTGACGACGCTTTGTTGTCCCGTCCAAGAAGATGGGTACTGCCGAAAGGAGAGGAATTGATGGAAGGTGGAGTGCGACACGCGAGGGAAGAAACAGTTACGCTAATCACACAGATGTAGTTTTGGCGGAAAATAGCCAAAAACCACTATAAATAGTTCAACACACCCTTGTTGGACACTAGATATAGGGGTGAGCTTGCCGTATTCTTCTAGAGGTTCAAGAAAACGACATCAATGTAATTTCGTATGGCCCACGACGAGTGCGGCTGAAAACGCGGGGTCCGCAAGGCCGCGCGGGATGAGGAAAGGGGTGCCCGATGGGCGCACAGGTGCTGGAGGAGAACGTCACCAACAATGGGACCAAGGCGGCCGCGAAGGCCTCCACCGTTCTCGTTGAGAAGCGTGATGGTCGTGTGGTCGATTTTGACCCCATCAACATCATCTCTGCGATCAAGTCCGCCTTCGGCGACCTGAACAAGGAAGTCGGTCCCGAGGAAGATGCCATGATCCGCGGCTTCGCCGATCAGGTCGAAGGCGAGATCAAGGAACGTTACGCTGGTCCCGCCAAGATCGAGGACATCCAGAACCTCGTTGAGCACGCCCTCATTGATGCCCACCTGTACGACGTGGCTCGTGCCTACACCAATTACCGTCTCGACAAGGACATCCAGCGTGCCAAGGCCACCGATGTCAACGAGGCCGTCTCCCGCTTCATCAACCACGATCCGACCCTAATCCACGAGAACGCCAACAAGGATTCCAACGTCTACTCCACCCAGCGTGATTTGCTGGCTGGTGCCGTGTCCAAGGCCGCAGCGTTCAACATGCTGCCGCCGGCCGTGTCCAACGCCCACATGAAGGGCGACATCCACTTCCACGATGCCGACTACTCGCCGTTCACCGCCCAGTCCAACTGCTCCCTGCCGAACTTTTGGGACATGCTGGCCAACGGTTTCACCCTGGGCAACGCTCCGATGGCATCCCCGAAGTCCATCGCCATCGCCGCCACCCAGATCACTCAGATCATGAAGGATGTGGCTTCCAGCCAGTATGGTGGCCAGACCGCCAACCGTGCCGACGAGCACCTTGCTCGGTACGCCAAGAAGGACTACGAGAAGTTCCTTGAGGAAGCCCGTGAGACCATCCCCGACGGCATGCCGGTTGAATTCGCTCGTCGTCAGGTCGAGAGCGCCAAGAAGAACGAGCCGGCCAAGCTGCACTTCGGTTCCCGCGAGCCGCTGCCGATGGACACTCCGTTCCACACTGACGTTGACGAGCTGGAGCAGGAGCGCGAGATTCTCGCCAAGATTCGTACCCGCAAGGCCATCTACGATGCCATGCAGACCATGGAATACCAGATCAACTCCAACCGTGTATCCAACGGCCAGACCCCGTTCGTCACCGTCGGCTTTGGTCTCGGTACCGACTGGTTCTCCCGTGAGATCCAGCGCGCCATTCTGCTCAACCGCATCCGCGGCCTCGGCAAGGAACACCACACCGCCATCTTCCCGAAGCTCGTCTTCACCGTCAAGCACGGCGTGAACGCCGATCCGGGCGACCCGAACTACGACTTGAAGCAGTTGGCACTCGAATCCGCCACCAAGCGGATGTACCCGGACGTGGTGTTCTATGAGAACATCGTCAAGATCACCGGTTCCTTCAAAGCCCCGATGGGTTGCCGTTCCTTCCTGCAGGGCTGGATCAATCCTGAGACCGGCAAGGACGAGGAAGACGGTCGTATGAACCTCGGTGTGGTCACCGTCAACGTGCCGCGCATCGCCATCGAGTCTCACGGCGACAAGGCCCGCTTCTGGAAGCTGTTCGACGAGCGTATGGAAGTGGCTCACCAGGCTCTGCAGTTCCGCATCATGCGTTGCAAGGAAGCCACCCCGGTCAATGCTCCGACACTGTTCCGTTTTGGTGCTTTCGGTCGTCTGGGTGCCAACGATAACGTAGACGCTCTGTTCAAGAATGAGCGCGCCACCGTTTCGCTCGGTTACATCGGTCTTGCCGAGACCACTGCGGTCTTCTACGGCAAGAACTGGATCCGTGACCATGGCTGGGATCCGGAAGGCAAGGAATTCGCACTGTCCATCGTCAAGCGCATGAACGAGCTGTGCAAGCAGTGGAGCAAGTCGGAAGGCTACCACTACTCCGTGTACTCCACCCCGGCGGAGTCCCTGACCGATCGCTTCAACCGCATGGATCGCGAGAAGTTCGGCCGTATCGAGGGCGTGACCGACCACGACTTCTACACCAACTCCTTCCACTACCCGGTATGGCTGCAGCCCACTCCGATGGAGAAGCTCAACTACGAGAAGGACTTCCCGTACTACGCTTCCGGTGGCTTCATCAACTACTGCGAGTACCCGTGCCTGCAGGACAACCCGAAGGCCCTCGAAGCCGTATGGGATTACGCCTACAACATCGGCATCGGTTATCTGGGTACCAACACCCCGATCGACCACTGCTTCGTGTGTGGCTTCCAGGGTGATTTCGAGCCGACCGAGGAAGGCTTCAAGTGCCCGGAGTGCGGCAACTCCAACCCGGACAAGTGCAATGTCACCAAGCGTACCTGCGGCTACCTCGGCAGCCCGGTCCAGCGCCCGATGGTGCACGGCCGTCACGAGGAGATTGCCCACCGTGTCAAGCACATGAGCGGCGAAACTGGCCGCGTGACCCTGGACGACGGCACCACCCGCGAGTGGTTCGAGGAAGCTAAGTAAGGTTTATACTCGCTCCCGCTGGCGGGAGCTGTCGAGCGTAAGCGAAACTGAGGGTGGTTATCCTTATAGTGTTGACCACCCTCAGTCCGTTTGATGACGGACAGCTCCCGCCAGCGGGAGCCAGTGCATTTTCCGCAAGGAGGGAATCATGGCCGTGACAACCAAGCCCGAACCCAAGCGCCATGACTTTGCGGCCGGCGAGACCGGACGCGGCCCCTCCGTACCCTCCAACGGTCTTGCCAACGATCCGAAAGCCGGTCAATGGGATGGCCGACGCATGTCCAAGCGCATGATTGCCGACTACAAGACCTTCATCGTCACCGACGGCGAAGGCGTGCGCAACTCCATCTATGTTTCCGGTTGCCCTTTCCACTGCGTCAATTGCTTCAACGCCTCCATCTGGGATTTCCAGGCCGGCCACGAGTACACGCAGAAACTCGAAGACAAGATCATCGAAGATCTCAAAGCCCCATGGGTGCAAGGCATTACGTTTCTTGGTGGCGAGCCGTTCCTCAACACCCCTGTGCTAGTACCTCTCGCACAGCGCATTCGCAAGGAATTCGGTCATACCAAAGATATCTGGTCATGGACCGGCTACACGTGGGAAGAACTCATGCGGCCGGGTGAAACCCCAGACAAACTCGAACTGCTGCACCTTATCGACATCCTTGTCGACGGTCGCTATCTCAAAGACCAAAAAGACTCGTTGTTGCAATTCCGCGGTTCCAGAAACCAACGCATCCTTGACGTGCCCAAATCCCTTGCGGCCGGCAAGCCCATCATCTGGGCCAAACTGCACGATCAGGAACGCGACATTCCTTCTATTTATCTGAAAGATCGCGAAGCCGGCGAAGACCATCAAGCCTCGTAGTAGCTTTTCATTAACTCGCACTCAGCAATATCGTCGAAACTGTTGGGAAACGCCCTTCCCGTGAGCGAAATCACCTCTGCCCGCGTCATGTTGGGTAGGTGGTCGGACTAATATTCCGTAAGAAGTAGCCGGGCGAAGCCGTCCGCAGGGTATCTGCCAGCCGTCCCGAAACGGTTCCTGATGCCTCGTGACGTGCACTCCCGGAAGTCGGAATTAAGAGGAACACATGGTTGACATCGTCACTGACGCGAGCGTAAAGCCCGCTTCACGCCCGAAGCCCCTGCGTGTGGGATTGGACATCGGTTCCACCACCGTCAAGGCCGTGGTGCTTGATCAGTCCGATTCCCTGAAAGACACCCTATTTTCCGATTACCGACGTCACCATGCCAATGTGCGTGCCACCGTTGCCGGTCTGCTCGCGGACATCCATAAAAAGCTCGTGGAACTAGGTCGAGGCGATGAACCGATTCGCTTGTCTATCACCGGTTCCGGCGGTCTGGCGCTTGCTGACAATCTGCATGTGCCTTTCATTCAGGAGGTCATCGCCGAAACCGAAGCGATTGATAAGGAGTACCCGCAAGCCGACGTCATCATCGAGCTCGGCGGCGAGGACGCCAAAATCACCTACCTGAAACCCACCCCTGAACAGCGTATGAACGGTTCGTGCGCAGGCGGCACCGGCGCGTTCATAGACCAGATGTCCACGCTGCTTGACACCGACGCCGCAGGCCTCAACGAGATGGCCAAGAGCTACGAGAACCTGTATCCGATCGCCTCGCGTTGCGGCGTGTTCGCCAAAACCGATCTGCAGCCGCTGATCAACGACGGCGCGGCCAAGCCTGATCTCGCCGCCTCCATCTTCACCGCAGTGGCCACGCAGACCATCGCCGGCCTGGCTTCTGGCCGCCCGATCCACGGTACCGTCATCTTCCTCGGCGGCCCGCTGTTCTTCATGTCCGAACTGCGCGCCGCCTTCCAGCGTGCCCTTGAAGGCAAGGTCGACGAGTTCATCGTGCCGACCGACGCCCACCTGTATGTGGCCTACGGTTCGGCATTGCAGGCCGACATGGATTCCGACGATCAGGGCCACCATTTCGAGGCCTACACCTGCGACGAAATCCTGAAGCGTTTGGACGGGCTGAAGAACCTGCCCTCCAATACGCCCACCATGCCGCCGCTGTTTCCCACCGAGGCCGACCGCGAGGACTTCAACAAGCGCCACCATAAGGAACACATCCACATCGGCACCCTCGAAGGCGCGCATGGCCCGCACTTCCTGGGCATCGACGCCGGTTCCACCACCATCAAGGCCACGCTCGTCAACGACGACCGTGAAATCGTCTGGTCCAGCTACGCCAACAACGAAGGCAGCCCGCTGACCGCCGCCATCAACATCGTCAAGAAAATCCAATCCGAGCTGCCTGAAGGCGCATGGATCGCACGCTCCTGCGCCACCGGTTACGGCGAAGGCCTCATCACCACCGGCCTGCACCTGGACGAGGGCGTGGTGGAGACCATGGCCCACTATCGTGGTGCCGAAATGGTCAGCCCCGGCGTCACCGCCGTCATCGACATCGGCGGCCAGGACATGAAATATCTGGCCATCACCGACGGCGTCATCGACTCGATCGCCGTCAACGAAGCCTGCTCGTCCGGCTGCGGCTCGTTCCTGCAGACCTTCGCCATGTCTATGGGGCTGACGATTCAGGAATTCACGCAAAAGGCTTTGGCATCCACCCATCCGGTGGACCTTGGCTCGCGTTGCACTGTGTTCATGAACTCCTCGGTCAAGCAGGCGCAGAAGGAAGGCGCGTCCATCGAGGACATCGCCGCAGGGCTGTGCTACTCCGTGGTGCGTAACGCCTTGTACAAGGTCATCAAGCTGCGTGATTCCGGCGAACTCGGCGACACTGTGGTGGTCCAGGGCGGTACGTTCCTCAACGACGCCGTGCTGCGCGCCTTCGAGCTGCTCACCGAACGTCAGGTCACCCGCCCGAACATCGCCGGCCTCATGGGCGCGTTCGGCGCCGCCCTGACCGCCCGCATGCACTATCAGGATGAGGCCGACCGCTTGGATGTGGTGGTTAAGGCCGATGGGTCCGAGGAACAGTCCGAGGCTGAGCCCGCACTCAAGTCCGAGCCCAAGGCCGCCGCCTTCAAGAAGACAGAGCCGGCCAAGCCCGAAGTCCATGTCGTTGTCGTGGACGGTGTGACCCACACCGCCAGCTCCATCCTGACCGGCGACGCACTCGACAATATGAGCATGACCACCGAGCGTGACGTGTGCAAGCTGTGCCAGAACCACTGCAAGCTCACCATCACCACGTTCTCTGATGGTTCGCGCTTCGTGACCGGTAACCGTTGCGAACGCGGTGGTGACGCCAAGAAGAAGCGTTCCGACCGTCCGAACCTGTACGACTACAAGTACAAGCGTTGCTTCGCCTACCGCCGTTTGACCGACAAGAAGGCCACTCGTGGCGAGATCGGCATTCCGCGCGCCCTCAACATGTACGAGAACTACCCGTTCTGGTTCACGCTGCTCACCTCGCTGGGCTTCAAGGTGATGATTTCCGGCCGTAGCTCCCATGAACTGTTCGAGACCGGCATCGAATCCATCGCTTCCGAAAACATCTGCTACCCGGCCAAGCTGGTCCACGGCCATATCAAGTGGCTGATCAACAAGGGCATCAAGACCATCTTCTACCCATGCGTGAGCTACGAGGAGAACCTCGTGCCCAACACGGACAATCATTACAACTGTCCGGTTGTGGCCAACTATCCGCTCGTCGTCGGCGCCAACATGCCTGAGCTGCGCGAGGATGACGTGCGTTACATGCACCCGTACTTCAACCTTGCCAACCATGAGCTCATGGTTGACCGCATCGTCGAAGAGTTTGCGTGGGCCAACGTGACCCGCGAAGAGGCCGAAACCGCGGTCAAGGCCGCCTATGCCGAAGACAAGGTCTTCAAGCATGACGTGCAGCAGGAAGGTTTGACCGCGCTCGCCTATATGAAAGAGCACAACTGCCGAGGCATCGTGCTCGCCGGCCGTCCCTACCACATCGACCCCGAAATCAACCACGGCATCCCCGAAACCATCTGCTCGCTCGGCATGGTGGTATTCTCCGAGGATTCCATCTGCGAATTGCAGCCGGGGGAGAAGCTCAACCTCACCGAATTCCTTTCCGAGGGCGAAGCCGACCCACGTTCCAAGAACGCCACCGGATTCCGCCACGTGGGAGACCGCACGGTCACCAAGATGCCGCTGCGCGTCACCAACCAGTGGGCCTACCACTCCCGCCTGTACGCTGCCGCACACTTCGTGGCCTCGTATCCGGGCCTCGAGCTTGTGCAGCTCAATTCCTTCGGTTGCGGCCTCGACGCCATCACCACTGATCAGGTGGCCGAGATTCTGGCCGACAAGGCGGACGTGTACACGCTGCTGAAGATCGACGAGGTCTCCAACCTGGGTGCAGCCAAGATTCGACTGCGCTCGCTCAAGGCCGCCGTCGAGGAACGCGAGGCCAATAAGGCTCGTGAAGAAGCTGCTGCCAAGGCCTTGGAAGACCAGCAGGCCGCCGCCGAACGTGCCGCTGAGGAGGCCAAGGTCAAGGCCGAGTCCGATCTTGAAGCGGCCAAGGCCGTACTTGCTGAAGCGCAGGCCGCCGTTGAAGCCGCGCAGAAGAAGGTCGACGCCGAAGCCAAGGCCGTGCAGGACGCCGCCAAGACGGCACAATCTGCACAGTCTGCGTCCGTACAGGGTCCCAAGCCCACCGGCTTCCGCAGGACCGGTTCCACCGCGCCGACTCCAGGCCGTCAGATTCTGCTCGATACGACCATGGCCGCCAACCCGAAGCTCACCAAGTCGATGCGTGAGGCCTCCAAGCGTGCCGCCGAACGCGACCTACAGGCCGCAGTCGCCCACAAGAATGGCACTTCGGACGGCACCACCGGCGTGGCGAACGCCAAGAATGCCAAGAAGTCCGGCCACAACAACGCCACCATGTCCCGATACGCGCATCGTGAGAAGTTTGTCAAGGACATGAAGAAGAACTATACGATTGTTGGACCTCAGATGAGCCCGATTCATATGTCCTTGGTCGAAGCGGTGATTCGTTCCGGTGGGTACAAGTTCGACATCCTGAAGCACGCGAGCCGTGGCGATGTGGAAACCGGCCTCAAATACGTGAACAATGACGCCTGCTACCCGGCCATCATGGTCGTCGGCCAGCTCATCGACGCGATTCTGGAAGGCAAATACGATCCTGACCATGTAGCGCTCGCCATCACCCAGACCGGCGGCATGTGCCGTGCGACCAACTACTTCGGCCTGATCCGCAAGGCTTTGGTCGATGCCGGCTATCCGCAGATTCCGGTCATCGCCATTTCTACCCAGGGCCTCGAAGACAACCCCGGCTTCAAGGCCACCCCGCCCCTGCTGCACCGTGCCATCAAGGCGCTGATTCTGGGCGACTTGCTCATGAAGTGCCTCTACCGCGTACGCCCGTATGAGGTGGAGAAAGGTTCGGCCAACAAGCTGTACGAGCTGTGGGACACCATCGTGCGTGAGACCATCGAGCATCACGGCTATTCCAAGACCGCAGCCAAGACGCCGAGCATCAAGAAGGGCTATCTGCCGTATAACGTGCTGGCCAAGGAGATCGTGAAATCCTTTGATGCATTGCCGCTGCGTGATATTCCGCGCAAGGTGCGTGTCGGCGTGGTCGGCGAGATTCTTGTCAAGTACCAGCCGGATGCGAACAACCATGTGGTCGACGTCATCGAATCCCAGGATTGCGAGGCCGTAGTGCCCGGCATCATGGAATTCATGACCACCCGCCCCTACATCACCGACTGGAACGAGAAGAACCTCGGCATGGGTGGCAACAAGACGCTCTACGCCTTGATGCGCAAGGGTCTTGACCTGTACAACGCGCCTATCAAGGCCGCACTGGCCACCTCGCACGGCAAGTTCAAGCAGGACGAGCCGATGCCCGATCTTGTCAAGAAGGCTGCTGAAGTCACCTCCATCGGTGTACAGGCCGGCGAGGGCTGGCTGCTGACTGCTGAGATTCTGGAGCTTATCGAACAGGGTTGCCCGAATGTGATTTGTGCGCAGCCGTTTGCCTGCCTGCCCAACCATGTGACCGGCCGTGGCATGTTCGGCAAGATTCGTCGTCTGCATCCGGAAGCCAACATCGTCTCCATCGATTACGATCCGGGTGCCTCCGAGGCCAATCAGCTCAACCGTATCAAGCTGATGATTGCCGCTGCCAAGAAGGCCCACAACGCCAAGTTCGCCGAGACCGGCGAGCCGCAGGGCTTCACCTCCGCGGACTGAACGCACATACACTTAAGCTCCCCTCTATGAGGGGAGCTGTCGCGCAGCGATTGAGGGGAGTCTCTAGAGCGAGAAACCGGGCCGGAGCCTGCTATCGGTTTTTCGTATAGCGTATTGCGGGCTTTCGGGCACGCGCGCCGGCCGGCTCGAATACGATACAAAGCATGGTTACTCCCCGAATCAGTTACGCGCACCTACTCGCCAAGCCGAACCCCAAGCATGTCGAGAGCCTGCTCAAGTTCTTTGAGAACGGTCGCTCCCAGCGTGGCACCGGTGGCTTCGGTGTGGAGATCGAGCACCTGCCCGTGCACAACAGCGACGACACTGCCGTAAGCTACTATGAGCCGAATGGCATCGAGGCATTGCTCAAACGCTTGGCTCCGTACTACGACGAGGAGAAGGAATACTGGGAGAACGGCCATCTGGTGGGTCTCGGCCGTTCCGGCGTCGCCGTTTCTCTCGAGCCCGGCGGACAGGTGGAAACCTCAATCGGCATTTTGAAGAAGCCGAGCGACCTCAATACGCTGTACTCCAAGTTCCGTCGCGAGCTCGACCCGATTCTTGACGATCTCGACTTCCGCTTGGTCAACTATGGTTACCAGCCCAAATCCAGCTTTGCGGATGTGCCGGTCAACCCCAAGGATCGCTACGATGCAATGACCGACTACCTCGGCCGCGTGGGTCAGTTTGGCCCCTGCATGATGCGTTGCTCCGCCTCCACTCAGGTCAGCATTGATTATGTGGATGAGCGCGACTCCATCGAAAAGTTGCGTCTGGGCACGGTTATCGGTCCGATTCTGGCCTACTTCTTCCGTAACACCCCGTATTTTGAGGGCGAGACGAACCCATGGCCGCTGCTGCGCCAGCGTATGTGGGATTATCTGGACTTCCAGCGCACCAATGTGCTGCCCGGCCTGTTCGATGATCGCTATGGTTGGGAGGATTACGCCATCGACGTGCTGTCCACGCCGCTTATGTTCGCTGACCTGACCCATACCCCTGAAGCTGTGGCTTCTGGAGCAAGCCCCAAGGAACTGCATCGCCCGGCGTTCCGTGAGAACGCGGGGGAGGTGTACCCAGACCGCGAACTCAACCCGTACGAGATCAACCACATCATCTCCACGCACTTCAATGACGTACGTCTGAAGAACTTCATCGAACTGCGTCACTGGGATTCACTGCCTATCGAGCGTGCCGAGCGTCTGACGGAGATTGTGTCCTCTCTGTTCTACGTGCCTGAGCACCGTGAACGTCTGGAAAGCTACTTCGAGGGCATCAGCGAGGAAGAGGTGTTCGAGGCCAAGGCCAACATTCAGGCCCACGGTCGCGAGGCTTCGCCATACGGCCAGCCGCTCGATTTCTGGAAGGAATTCTTGGGATTGGAGGGCCTCTTGTCCGACATTCCCGGCGATCTGAAGCACCCCGACGTGTTCCAGGAGTAAGCGAAGAAGCATATACAGAAAAAACTATTGCGCGATATCGGTGTCGAAGGCATGACAGAATGTTGTGTTTTGGCACCGTTTTGCATATCCGGCCAAGGATATTGGATGTGGTTGCGCATGGGAGTGGGGAGAATGCGGATAGACTGGCGGATATGACAGCTGGGAATTCATTGCAGCATAAGCGTGTTCGCAAGTCGCCGGGGGAACGCCGGCAGGAAATTCTCGATGCCGCCGTGCGACTGATTTCCGAGCGTGGCTACAACGGTACTTCTGTGCAGGATGTGGCCGATGCGGTCGGTGTTACCAAGCAGGGAGTCTTGCGATATTTTCCTAGCAAAGATAACCTGCTTGCCGCGGTGTATCACGAGAATTACAACACGTTTGGCAGTGTGGAAGACTTCATGGCCTCCGGCCTGCCTGGTTCAGTGCCCGATGATTTCAGATTGCCCGCGTATCTGAGGTTCTTGGTACATTGCAATTCCACGCGCCCCATGCTTGTTCAGCTGTTCTCGATATTGCAGGTCGAATCGTTCAATCCTGCGCATCCGTTACATGACGAGTTTGCCAATCGTCGGGATTCAATATGGCAATACTATTCGACATACAACTGGAACCTGCCTTCCGAATTCACCTCGTTTGAGGAGGTCCGGCCCACGTTGCGCCATGCTCTGGAGATCATGGATGGTGTGCAACTGAGGTGGTTACGGGGGCCGGCCATTGACTTATGCGATGAATGGGCCGATCTGGAGCCGGCGATATTTCCTTCGCCGATATGGGACGGGTATCGCTGATTCGCTGTGTGCCTTGAACCGATGCTTGTGCTTGATGCGGCAGTAAGTATGCGGGCGAACGAAGGGGTCGCATACATACGGTCGTTTTGGTGTATGTGATGCGCGCGGCATAAGCGTGTTGTATGCTGTCAATAGATAAACTACCAATTGGTAATTAAAAAACTGTTCGATTTCACTGAGGAAAGCGACTTCGTATGACCGACAACACTACGCCTGCCGCAACTGCTGAAACCTTACCGTACAAGAATCCTGATTTGCCCGCTGGTGAGCGAATCGCCGACTTGCTCTCTCGTATGACACTTGAAGAGAAGGTCGGCCAGATGATGCAGCTTGACGCCCGCGGCGGCGATCTTGAGGATCTCATCGTGAATAAGCATGTCGGATCCATTCTGCATACCAGCCCCGAGGATTTATCTCGTGCCGCCAAGACCGTCAATGAGAAGACGCGTCTGGGCATCCCGTTGATTATCGGAGATGACTGCATCCATGGATACTCCTTCTGGCCGGGCGCCACTATTTTCCCGTCCCAGCTCGGCATGGCTGTCAGCTGGGATCCGGACAAGGTCAAGGCCGCCGGTCGTGCTACCGCCGAGGAGGTCTCTTGTACCGGTGTACATTGGACGTTTTCTCCTGTGTTGTGCATCGCCCGAGATACCCGTTGGGGGCGTGTGGATGAGACTTTCGGCGAAGACCCGATGTTGATCGGCGAACTCGCCTCCGCCATGGTCAAGGGCTATCAAGGCGGTGCCAAGGCCGGTGAGGAACTGCCAAAGAACGCAATCCTGGCCTGCGCCAAACATTTCGCCGGCTATTCCGAAACCCAAGGCGGCCGCGACGCCTCCGAAGCGGACCTCTCCCACCGCAAGCTCGAATCCTGGTTCCTGCCGCCGTTCGAGCGCGTGGCCAAAGAAGGTTGCGGTACGTTCATGCTGGGTTACGAGTCCATTGAAGGCGTGCCGGTCACATTCAACAAATGGTTGCTGACCGACAAGCTGCGCGGCGCATGGAAGTACAACGGCACGCTGATCACCGATTGGGACAACGTCGGCCGTTCGGTATGGGAGCAGCACGTCAAACCCGATTACGTGCACGCCGCGGCAGACGCGGTCAAGGCCGGCAACGACCTGGTCATGACCACCCCGCAGTTCTACGAGGGTGCCATCGAAGCCGTAAAAACCGGTCTGCTCGACGAATCCCTGATTGATGACGCAGTAGCTCGCATCCTAGCTCTGAAATTCCGCCTCGGCTTGTTCGAAGACCCGCGTCTGCCGGACGCCGAACGCATCAAGGCGGTCATCGGTTCGGCCGAACACCAGCAAATCAACCTGGAACTCGCCCGCGAATCCGTCGCCCTGCTGCGCAACGACGGCACCCTGCCGTTCACCGCGAACACGGCCAAGCGCATCGCCGTGGTAGGTCCGCTCGCCGACGACGCCCAGAACCAGCTCGGCGACTGGACTGGCAACTCCGGTCAGGTTTCCTGGATGCCGGACGGCCAGCCGCGCGATATGATCGCCACCGTGCTCGACGGCCTGATCCAGCTCGCCGCCGACGATTGCGAGGTCGTCTACTCGCGCGGCGCGAACGTCATCGACCTCGTGCCCGACCCCGCAGGCGAGTTCTACCCGGACGGCCAGCCCCGCCCGAAGATCGGCGTCTCCGCCGCCGTGGACCAGGCCCTGATCGACGAGGCCGTGGCCAACGCCCGCCAGTCCGATCTGATCGTGGCCGTGGTCGGCGACGTGGTCCAGCTGGTCGGCGAAACCTGCTCCACCGCCACGCTCGAACTGCTCGGCGGCCAGAACGCCCTGCTCGACGCGCTCGCCACTGTGTCTGAAGAAACCGACAAGCCGATGGTCACCGTGCTCATCAGCTCCAAGCCGCAGGTGTTGCCCGCCTCCATCGTGGGCGAGTCCAGTGTATTCGCCAAGCGCGTCAGCGACCCTGAAACCGGCACCGGCTCCATCCTGTGGGCGCCGAACCCGGGCATGCGCGGCGGCCAGGCCATCGCCGAAATCATCTTTGGCCTGACCAACCCGTCGGGCCGACTGCCGATCACCTTCCCGCGCCACGCGGGCCAACTGCCGGTCTACTACAACCAGATTCGCGGACAGCACGGCGACCGTTACGCCGACCTCACCCAAGATCCGGCATTCGCATTCGGCGAAGGCCTGAGCTATACGACATTCGAGTACGGTGAGCCAACTGTCGCGGGCGGCGCAAGCAACGCCGACGGCACCTTCGCCAAAGCCGACACCGTACGCGCCGAAATCACCCTCACCAACACCGGCAAGCGTGCCGGCGTGGAGATCGTGCAGGCCTACATCGGCGACATCGTGACCTCCTACAGCTGGACCGACCGCGAATTGAAGGCGTTCAAGCGTGTTGAACTGGAACCCGGCGAAGCCAAGACCGTCACCTTCGAGATCCCGGTGGCGAACTGCACGATCGTGGACCCGGACGCCAACCGCATCGTCGAGGCCGGCGAATTCGAACTGCTCATTGGCCACTCCTCGCGCCGTGAGGATTTGAAGCGCACCACGTTCACCGTGGCGTAGATGAGTCAGACAACGGCTCGGTAATGGCAAAGCGGGATGCGGTTCGATGTCGCATCCCGCTTTTCGGCTTGTTGCGCTGTTGCGTCGCCGCCGGCCGGCGTCAGTCGGACGGGGTGATGTGCTCCACATCCCAGCGCACGCCGAGCACTTCGGGCGTCTGGATTACGGCCTCGATGCTTTTCTCGATGTCCGCATCGTTGCGCTTGGTGGTGTCGAGCACGGCGGTGATGGAGACGATGTCGTCAGGCAGGTCGGTCGCGGCGATAGAACGCAAGGAAAAGCCCGGGCGATGCACCGCATCGAATACCAGGGAGCGAATCTTCACCTCATGTTGCTGCAAACAGCGCACTTCAAACGTGTATTCATGGCCGACCGTCTCATAATCGTTGATACTGCGGCGGCGATCGATGAACGAGCCGATGGCGCGGAACAGCGGGTTGGCCAGCACGACCATCACCGCGCCGATGATGGCGATCACCAGGTCTCCTGAACCAGTGAGCGTGCCGACCGCGGCCGAGGCCCACAAGGTGGCCGCCGTATTGAGGCCGGATACGGACGCGCCGTGCTTCAGAATCACGCCGGCACCCAGGAAGCCGATGCCGGAGGCCACCTGCGCGGCCACGCGTGTCGGGTCTCCGCTGCTGCCGCCCGCCACGGCCAGCTCGCTGACCAGCACGAACAGGGTGGATCCCAATGCCACCAGCGCGTTGGTGCGGATGCCGGCGCTTCGGGCGCGCAACTGGCGTTCGAGCCCTATCAGTGCGCCCAATGCCGTGCCAAGCACGATGCGTACGGTGCAGTCGAGAATAACGGCCAGAGAAAACGTGGTGAACATGAGATTCACCTCCTGAAAAAATAGGCGTCAGGAATTACCCGCACACCCTACAGCGCCAGCCCGCCTCCTGCAACTGCGTCGCCGCGTTCGGGTGGTTCGGGCTCCGTGCGGTGAGCGGGCCGCGGCCGTATGATGGAAGCGCGGGTGGTCCGGGATTTTCTGCATACGGCGGGAGGCGTCATGGTTCCTATTGAGAACGTGTACGAACAGATTCGTACGTTCGCCGCTGATGCCGGCGCTCGCAAGGTCGTGCTGTTCGGTTCTCGCGCAAAGGGTGTGAACCGGCCTAAAAGCGATATCGATCTTGCCGTGGCCGGTTGCCCCGATTTCAATCGCTTGGAGCAGAACCTTCAGGACAATCTGTGGTCACTGCTTAAAGTTGATGTCATCAATCTGGATGAGCCGATTTCTTCATCGCTGAGGGCGGAGATTGAGCGTAGCGGAAAGGTATTGTATGAAAAAATATGAGAATTACGTTTCCGCACTGAAGTCGCTGCGCAAGGCTCCCGAACAGGATCTCAGCAATGATTTCATCCAGAGCGGCATCATTGATAAGTTCGAGTTGCAGTTTGAGCTTGGTCGGAAACTGTTCAAGGCGCTGCTGGCTTATGAGGGAGACCCTGTTTCCGCTTCCGGTTCTCCGCGAGATGTGCTCAAAACCGCTTTCCAATATTACGATTTCATGGACGAATCGTTGTGGCTGCGTATGCTGCGCGATCGCAATGATTCTGCTCATATCTACGATGAGGAACGCGCCCGGCGTCTTGTAGATGCCATCATCGTTGATTACATCCCCGAATTTGAGCGTGTGAATCAGGGGTTGGTCGTTCGTTACGGCGAAGCATTGAACGATTAGCGCGGGTGACATTAATGGCACTGGGCACGCTGGGCATTGGCGAGCAGATCAATGGGGTGAACCTCGGTAACTGGCTGGTGCTGGAAAAGTGGATGAAGCCGGGGATTTTTGCCGCCAGCGGCGAAGCGGACGAGATCTGGCTGCATCGGGCTACGGAGTCTGCTGAGTTGGAGGCTCTGCTGACGCGGCATCGCGACACGTATATCACTGAAGCTGATTTTCGGAACATTGCCGCGCATGGCTGCAATCTGGTGCGTATTCCTGTGCCGTATTTTATCTTCGGGGATGTGTCCGGTCATCCGGGCTGCATCGAGTATTTGGACAGGGCGTTCGACTGGGCCGAGCGTACCGGTCTCAAGATTCTTATCGACCTGCACACGGTGCCCGGCTCACAGAACGGATTCGACAACGGCGGCCTCACCGGCGTGGTGCGCTGGCATCATAGCCCGCGAGCGGTCGCCTATGCGTTGAATGTGCTGGCCTGTCTGGCTCGCCGGTATCGCGATCGCGCGGCGCTGTTCGGTATCGAGGTGCTGAATGAGCCGATCGATTGGTTGACGTATGCTACGTCGCCATCGAGCAGGCAGGCAAAGGATAGCTTTGAAGCACGGAGGAGTGGGCCGATTCCAATGGCGTTCCTCAAGCGTTTCTACCGTGAGTCGTATCGCCGGTTGCGCCCGATTTTGGCCGAGAACCAAGCCATCGTGTTCCATGACGGCTTCCGACTGGGCCGTTGGCGGGACTGGTTCGTGCGCGAGGGCATGCGGGGCGTCATGCTCGATACGCATATCTATCTGGTCATGGCCGAGCATTTTCCGCTATTCCGTATGATTCCGGAGCGGTGGCTGATGGGCTGGTATCGCTTGTTCGTGCGCTGGAACGAACGCCGCATCCGCCGGGCCGCGCGCTATACGCCGGTGATCGTAGGGGAGTGGTGCGTGGCCAACAATCTGGTAAATCGGATGATCGCTAAGCATTCGGGCGATGGCGGTCGCTCCGAGGAAAACGCTATGCACAGTGCATCAATCAGAGGCTCTATTTACCGCGAGATTGCCGCCATGCAGCGCAAAGCGTGGAGCGCATCCGCCGGGCAGATTTATTGGAGCTACCAATTACGTGGTAATCGTGATTTCTTGCCTACCATCGACCCACAATCCGACACGTCACGCCTCGACCCTTGGGATTTCACTCACGTCTGGCACGCTGGTTGGATGGTGTAATGAGAACGAAATTGCTCTCTGGTGGCATGATTCGAGCCAATTGTGTAAGGTAGAGAATGAGCTTCGTGACCCGGCCTATCCTTTGCGGCGGGGTGGGTTGCGGGTTCGAGATGAGAAGTCAGCTGCCGCTGGCACTTGATTCGTCCGCGCGGACGAATACCGCGAAAGCAGGGTGCCTAGCCCAGTGGCTGGGTGATACGGTTGGGCCAACCGAAGCCACTACCGATTCCACTTCGAAAGTAGTGGATGATAGTCATGCAGAAGACTGTAAAACATGGCTTTTCATCTCAGGAGGGACATCTGGCTCAGATGTCCCTCCCTTATTTTTCGGCAAAGGGGGAGCCGTGAATATAACGAAGACAAAGGAGTATGCATTGGCGCAAGCCCATGCTGCGGCTCTCCTGTATCATGAGCGACTTGAAGGCCGTTCAATAAAAATTCACTGTGAAGATGATCTGACTCTTGCCATTGTTTGGGACGCGGGAAATTTCGCTCATCTATGTGGCTTGGATTACTATCTGGATGATTCCAAGCGATGTCGTCTTCCTCCTAGAAAGCTCTATGAGGATTTGCTTAGGGGACGCAGAATCTCACCTAAGCGAGTGAGTCCTCATGGTGATGTGCAATGGTTGAAGAAGAAGGCAGATGTCCTGACCGATGCCATGGATATGTCAAAGGTGACACATGTCGTAGTGTCGGGCAATAGCAGGATCGTACTGTACGCAGGCAATGAGGTCTGGTGCATCGGTCTCGGGCGTATGCGTGATGGGCGGTATTATCCGCAATCGTTGGTAAAGAAATCTTTCGATGAAGTGCGGAAAACGGGTACCGTCACACATATCGTGGCCGCAGTCGAAACGATGGGGCTATAGCCCGAATGAAAGGCCGGCTCAGCGGTAGCCGTTCCAGTGGGGGCGAGGGAACAGGATGTCCTCGTACTGGGACCAGCTGGACATGAAGTCGATGTCTGGCTCGCCAAGCCAGCGGGATTGCAGGCCCTCCATGGCCGAGCCGACGCACATCGACAGCAACCCGATCTTCTGCGGGGTGTCATATTCGGGCGGCAGCTTCCACGGATAGCTGCCGATCTGCGCGCGCAGCCGTCCGCCACGCTGGGCGTAGTACTCGTGCGCCGGGTGATTGGGATCGATGGCTTCGGCGCGCAGCACCAGATACAGCTGCGTGAGTTGCGGGCGTTTCATGGTGTCCTCGGCGATGGTCCGGTAATACTCGGGCATCAGCAGAGGAGAAAGCTCCCGCTGTTCGGGCGTAAGCGCAAGTTTGCTCTGAATGTAGTCTCCGGCTTCGCTGGAATCTTCGTATCGACGCAGCACCAGCATCAGCAGCCCGTTCTTGTTCTTGACGTATTTGAGCAGCCCGGCCTGCGTGATGCCGACGCGATCGGAGACCTCCTGGATGGTCATGCCGTAATAGCCGCGCTCGGCCACCACTTCGGTGGCGGCATCGGTGATCGCCTTGAGGCGTTCTTCTCCGCGCGTTCCCATGGCATGTCTCCTTTCGTCCGGCTTTGGATGGTCCGCGCCCGGCGGCCCAACTGCGATATGAGCCATGATAGCCGTCATCCCGGCGTGTCTCGCATTGACACGCTAGAAAGTAAGTAGTAACTTACCTAATAACAAAAGTAAGTATTTGCTTACCTTTGGTTCGCCGGTCAGATTCAATGATGGAACCGACCCGGCGCACGCAGGAGGAAACAACAGCGAACATGGAGGTTCGAATGTCCACCCAAACCAAGTCGTCCAGCCGCCCCTGGCTGGTGTTCATCGGCTGCTGCGTATTGTCCCTGGTCGGATTCGGCCTGATCGTCAACACGCCTGGCCTGTACTTCACCGTCCTCGGCGAGACGCTGAACGTCTCGCGCACGCAGATCGCATTGGCCTCGTCGATCATGGCTATCGCCGGCGCCGTGACCATGCTGTTCGCGGGCAAGGTCATGAAGATGCTCGATTCACGCATCCTGATTAGCATGTGCATCGCGGGCGTCGCCGCCCTGTTCCTCGCCCAGTCCTTCTTCAACGCGGTCTGGCAGTTCTACATCTCATTCGCGCTGATGGGCATTCTCGACGTCATCCCGATTTCCCTGGCCCCCAGCGTGCTGCTCGCCAACTGGTTCGAAAGCAAGCTCGGCATGGTGATGGGCATCGCCCTTGGCCTGTCCGGCATCGGCGGCACCATCTTCAACCCCGTCGTCTCCTGGTTCATCACCAATCTCGGATGGCAGACCTCCTACCGCCTGACCGCACTGATCCTCGTCATCTGCATCCTGCCGTTCTCCCTGCTGGTGTTCAAGTTCCGCCCCGATGAAGCCAAGGGCGAGCAGGCCTACGGCCATGTCGTCTCCGCTGCCGTCGCCGATGACGCCCAGGCCGCCGACGAGCTGCCCGGCATCGAATCCAAGAAGGCCTACCGCACCCCGACGTTCGTGCTGCTGGTGCTCGTCTCCGTGCTCCTGCAGATTGTGGCCGCGCTGGTCCAGCACGTCTCCAGCCATGAAATCGCCCGTGGCCTGACGCTGGAACAGGGCGCACTGGTCGTCTCCGGCATCATGTTCGGCGCCGCGATTGGCAAGGCCACCATCGGCATCCTTCTCGACTATCTCAAGCCGGAACTGACTATCGTCATCTACTCCGCGATCGGCCTCGCCGGCTGGGGTCTCATGGCCGTCGCCACCACGCCCACCCCGGCCATCGCCGCCGGCTTCATGGCCGGACTCGGCCAAGGCGTCGTGCTCGTCGCCCTGCCGTGGGTCATCCGCAAGTCCTTCGGCCAGCGCGATTACAGCGAGATCCTGTCCATCGTCTCCATGTTTGGCGCGGTCGCCTCCGCCATCGCCGTCACCGCGCATGGCGCCGTGTTCGACGCCACCGGCTCCTATGTGCCGTCGCTGGTCGGCAATGTGGCCCTGTACGTGGTCGCCGCGGCCTGCATGGTCATCGGATTCCGTATGCGCCCGTTCAAGGAAATCGCGAAGCAGGCCAAGTGAGGCCGGGCAAAACCGATTCCAGACAAACGTATATATAAGGAATATAAGGAATATTCATGAGTGACGCAGACGACTTCATGACCCGATATCTCAACAACATCACCAGCCAGTACGAATCCTCCCGATTCAAGCCGGAATACGAGCCGGCCGAGCCTGAAACAACCAAGGTCACCTGCCGCGACGGCGTCGAGCTGACGGTCGACATCTTCCGCCCGGCCACCCCCGGCCCGTACCCGACCATCGTGGTGCGTTGCCCCTACCCGCAGCAGGTCGAGCTGTGGAAGCTGCACGGCGAACATCTCAATCGGCGCGGCTACGCGATGGTGTGCGAATGGTGCCGCGGCACCTACACCTCCGGCGGCACGTGGGAGCCGAACGTCAACGAGCGCAACGACGGTGCCGACCTGCTCGCCTGGTGCGAACATCAGGACTGGATCGACGTGATCGGCCTGTGGGGCACCTCGTACCTGTCCCTGACCTGCTGGACCGTGGCGGACATCACCACGCCGAAGGTGGCCTCCATCTGCGCCAACCACTACGGCACCGATCGGTTCGCCTCCGCCTACCAAAAGGGCTCCTTCCGCTGCGACGTGCTCACCGCCTGGGCCATGCAGAACGCCGGATATCCGGTCGACGCCGATTACGTGAAATCCGCCCTCCACCTGCCGCAGATGAGCGTGGACGAGGACATGTGGGGCGGCCGCCTTGACTGGTATCGCGACTGGATCAGCCACCCCAAGGGCACCGACGCCTACTGGGATGAGGGATTCTGGGGACTGCTCAAGTCCATCCCCTCCAAGGTCAAGGTGCCGATGTTCATCCACGAGGGCTGGTTCGACCACCACCTCGGCAGCGCCCTAACCGGGTACGCCGCACTGAACGAGCAGGTCAAGGAACACTCCTGGCTGCGCATCGGCTGCTGGAACCACTACTTCCTCAATCCGCTGGAAGGACTGGAACCGAAGCATCTCGACGCCGCCGAAGTGCCGGCCGCGCTCGAATGGTTCGACCTGACCCTGAAGCGGAAGCAGACCCCCATGCGGCAGGTCGAGTACTACGAGATCGGCAGCGATTCCTGGCATGTCGCCGACTCCTGGCCGCTGCCGTCCGCAGGAGCCGACGAAGTCAGGCTCTATCTCAAGTCCGGCGAACTGACGGCCGAAGCCCCGCAAGCCGCGAGCGCCGCCGAATACGACTATGATCCGGCCAACCCGGTCATGACCCGAGGCGGCGAGGCCCTGCTCACCACGATGGACGAGATTGGCGCACGCATCCAGCCGGAACCCGGCTGGCGCGATGACGTCATCACGTTCGAATCCGAGCCGCTGGACCATGACCTGCACATCCAAGGCGCGATTAGTGTGGACCTGTACGTCTCATCCAGCGCTCCGGACACCGCCTTCACGGCCAAGCTCATGTGCGTGGACCCGGACGGCACCGCGCGCAACTACCGAACCTCCATCACCACGATCGGGCTGGATACGCCGGACGCCGCGCCGTACAAGCCGGGCGAAACCCGCCGCGTGAGCATCGACATGTGGGGCATCTGCTGGATGGTGCCCGCCGGGTCGCGCATCCGCTGCGATATCTCATCTTCCGATTTCCCGCAATACTCCGTACACACCAACCACGCTGGACTGTGGAGCGAACAGACCGACACGCAGGTGGCCCACCAGACCATTCACATGGGCGGCGCCACGCCGTCCGCCATCGTGCTGCCGGTGCGTGGCTGAGATACGGTTTCGATAACGATTGAAAGGAACGACAATGATCAGTCAGGAAGCGCGCGACCTGTTCGCCGCCAACGTGAAGGCCATGACCGCCGGGGACGCGGCGCATCTCGCCTCCCAGTTGCTGCCGGACGATGTGAGCCGATTGAAGGACATCGCTTATGTGCATGATGGCGACGCCGCGCATCTGCTGGACATCTACACTCCCGCGGATGCGGAGGAAGGCGCGGCTCTGCCCGTCATCGTGGACTTCCACGGCGGCGGCCTGTATTACGGCAACAAGGAGAACAACGAATGCCGTGACATGTTGCTCGCCCGCCAAGGGTTCGCCGTGGTGAACGCCAACTACCGGCTGGTGCCTTCGGTGGGTTTCCCCGCCCAGCTGGCCGATGCGATGGCCGTGCTCGATTGGATTCGCGGCCATGGCGCCGAATACGGCCTGGACGCCGAGCGCGTCTGCGTGACCGGCGATTCGGCCGGCGGCGCCTTGGCCCTGTACCTCTGCGCGGCCAACGGTTCGACGCAGCTGGCCGGCGCCTTGGGCCTGTGGCAGTCCGGCATCGAGGTGCACGCCCTGGTGGTGACCTCCGGCATGTTCCGTTTGCGGGGCGGCGTGCACGCCAACGCGCTGAGCTATTACATGGAGGGTTACCTGCAGACGCCCGCCGACCACATCAAGGTCAGCCCCTATCTCGATCTGGACGAGCTCATCGTGGACGGCGATGTGCCGCCGATCTACATGATCACCAGCGTGGAGGATTTCATCGCCGACAACACCTACGAACTGGCACGCATTCTGCACGCCCGGCATAAGGACCATGCGATGAGCGTATGGCCCAAGGGTCGCGAGCGGGTGCTGGGCCATGTGTTCAACATCGTCCAGGCCGGCGATCCCGAAGCGGGCGAGGCGCATCAGGTGATTTGCGATATCGCCGACTACTGCAAGCGCTATATCTGATCGCCGTTCGTGCGGCCGAACCAACAGTGGGGGTGTTCTATCAGTGTGGAACACCCCCACTCTGCGTGGTGAGAAGCGTTATGCGGGATCACAGCCGCAACTGCAGCCAAAAAGTGCTCAGCGATACCCGTCCCACAGGGGCAAAGGCATCAGCACGCCCTCACAATCGGCCCACATGGCGTTGAGGTCCTGGCCGGGGGTGCGCAGCCAGCGCAGCTGAAGGCCGTCCATCATCGAGAATCCGGCCTGCAGCACATGTTCGACGTTGACGCCTTGCGGCACGGCCCAGTTGATGTTGAGCGCCATGGTGACCGTGCGGCGCTCGCGGTCGGCGAAATAATCGTGCGCGGGGTGGGTCGGGTCAAGTGCCTCGGCGCTCAGTGTGGAGAACATGTGCACCAGTGCGGGCCTCTTGTTGTTCACCGCCACCACCTGACGCCACATATCCGCGATAAGCGGGCGCTCTTGGGCGACCATCGCGGCGTTGATCGATTCGGTGACCCGGTCGTATTCCTCGGTCAGCGCCAGATCGAGCAGTCCCTCCTTGCTGCCCACGTAATGCAGCACGCCGGCCTTGGTGAGCCCCACTTCGGTGGCGATGCGTTGCAGTGACGTGCCGTAATAGCCGAGCTTGCCGAACGATTCGACGGCGGCGTCGAGAATCGTGGTACGACGATCGGTATCGGTAGGGGAGGGGGCGTTCATACAGGCAACCTTACGGTCGGTTAGTAGTGGTTCCAAATGATTTCGGCGTGTTGTGCCGGAGATTTTGATAATCTACCTACCAACCGGTTGGTCAAGAGAAAACGGCAGTCGAGATTCGTGGAGGAACCTCGAACAACAGCCAGGCGGCCCGGCCGAATCGGAACCAACGCATATCGAACAACCGCACAATTCAAGACAGCAGCGCAAGCCGCACAACTCAAGAAACTCAAGGAAAGAGGCAACATGAGCGAGTCCACCTACCCGTCCGTCAAGGATCTGACCCTGGAAGAGAAGGCATCCCTCACCTCCGGCGGCGACGCCTGGCATCTGCAGGGCGTGGAGTCCAAAGGCATCCCAGGCTACATGATCACTGACGGTCCTCACGGTCTGAGGAAGTCCCTGGCCTCCAGCACCGGTGAGACCGACCTTGACGACTCCGTGCCCGCCACCTGCTTCCCGCCGGCCGCCGGCTTGTCCAGCTCTTGGAATCCTGAGCTCATTCACAAGGTTGGTGAGGCGATGGCTGAGGAGTGCATTCAAGAAAAGGTGGCTGTGATTCTTGGCCCCGGCGTCAATATCAAGCGCAACCCGCTCGGCGGTCGCTGCTTCGAATACTGGTCCGAAGACCCGTACTTGGCCGGTCATGAGGCCATCGGCATTGTTGAAGGCGTGCAGTCCAAGGGCGTGGGCACGTCGCTCAAGCACTTCGCCGCCAACAATCAGGAGACCGACCGACTGCGCGTCGATGCCCGCATCAGCCCGCGCGCCCTGCGCGAGATCTACTTCCCGGCCTTCGAACACATCGTCAAGAAGGCCCAGCCGTGGACCATCATGTGCTCCTACAACCGCATCAACGGCGTGCATTCCGCACAAAACCATTGGCTGCTGACCGACGTGCTGCGCGACGAATGGGGCTTCGATGGCATCGTCATGTCCGACTGGGGCGCCGATCATGACCGTGGGGCCTCCCTGAATGCAGGCCTGAATCTGGAAATGCCGCCGAGCTACACCGACGACCAGATTGTCTACGCCGTCCGCGACGGCCTAATCACCCCCGCCCAGCTCGATCGTATGGCTCAGGGCATGATTGACTTGGTAAACAAGACCCGCGCTGCAATGAGCATCGATAATTACCGTTTCGATGTGGACGCCCACGATGAAGTCGCCCATCAGGCCGCTATTGAATCCATTGTGATGCTCAAGAACGATGATGCGATTCTGCCGCTGAACGCCGGTCCAGTCGCCAATCCGTCCGCCACGCCCCAGAAGATCGTCGTTATCGGCGAATTCGCCCGCACCCCGCGCTACCAGGGCGGCGGCTCCTCCCACATCACCCCCACCAAGATGACCAGCTTCCTCGACACGCTCGCCGAGCGCGGCATCAAGGCCGACTTCGCCCCCGGCTTCACGCTCGATCTGGAACCGGCCGACCCGGCCCTCGAATCCGAAGCCGTGGAAACCGCCAAGAACGCCGACGTTGTCCTCATGTTCCTGGGCCTGCCGGAAGCCGCGGAATCCGAAGGCTTCGACCGCGACACCCTCGACATGCCCGCCAAGCAGATCACCCTACTCGAACAGGTCGCCGCCGCGAACCAGAACGTCGTGGTCGTACTGTCCAACGGTTCCGTGGTCTCCGTGGCCCCGTGGGCCAAGAACGCCAAGGGCATCCTAGAATCCTGGCTGCTCGGCCAGTCCGGTGGCCCGGCGCTCGCCGATGTGATCTTCGGCCAGGTCAGCCCGTCCGGCAAGCTCGCCCAGTCCATTCCGCTGGACATCAACGATGACCCGAGCATGACGAACTGGCCGGGCGAGGAAGGCCACGTCGACTACGGCGAGGGCGTGTTCGTCGGTTACCGCTACTACGACACCTACGGCAAGGCTGTCGACTACCCGTTCGGCTATGGCCTGAGCTACGCCACGTTCGAGATCGCCGACGTCACCGCCGCCAAGACCGGCGCGAACACCGCCACCGTGACCGCCACCGTGACCAACACCTCCGATGTGGACGCCGCCGAAACCGTGCAGGTGTATGTGGCTCCGGGCAAGGCCGACGTGGCCCGCCCGAAGCACGAGCTTAAGGGCTTCACCAAGGTGTTCCTCAAGGCCGGCGAATCCAAGACCGTGACCATCGACCTCGACGAGCGCGCGTTCGCCTACTGGTCCGAAAAGTACAACGACTGGCACGTGGAGGCCGGCGAATATGCCATCGAAGTGGGCGTGAGCTCCCGCGACATTGCCGACACCGTTGCCGTGGCCCTCGATGGCGACGGCAAAACCCAGCCGCTCACCGAATGGTCCACCTACGGCGAGTGGGAGGCCGATCCGTTCGGCGCCAAGATCGTGGCCGCCGTGGCCGCCGCCGGCGAGACCGGCGAGCTGCCGAAGCTTCCGGATAATGCGATGATGCGCATGTTCCTCAACTCCATGCCCATCAACTCGCTGCCCACCCTGCTGGGCGAAGGCGGCAAGAAGATCGCCCAGTTCATGCTCGACGAGTACGCCAAGCTGAGCAAGTAATACTACGCAAACTGCCGGCTCCCTTTTCTGAGATTCAGAGAAGGGAGCCAGTTTGTGTATAGGGCATATGTGGGGGTTCGTTGTCTAGGCAACACGCTGATTGTTGTATATGCAACTGTTGTATATGGGTCTCTTTATCATGAATTGTTGCGTATACAACAATGTGAGGTGAAGGCGCATACGCGCACGGCCTCGCATGGTACGGAGGACAATGGATCAGCATATTCTCAGCATTGAGATGCGTGCGGTGACCAAAGCCGTCGACCGCTATCTCGGTGAGAGCATGCCGCTTTCCGCTAAGGAGACCACTGGCGGCAACGCGCATATCATCATGTTCCTGGCTCGTAACCGGAATTGTGAAATCTACCAGCACACCATCGAACAGAAGTTCTGTATCACTCGCTCCACCGCTTCGCGCGTGCTGGCGCTTATGGAAAAGAAAGGGCTTATTGCCCGCGAACCGGTGGCGCATGATGCCCGTTGCAAGCGTATCGTCCTGACCGATAAGGCGGACGCCATCGTCGCCGATCTCAAAGCGAACGGCGAACGGGTCGAACGGCTGCTGGTGGAGGGTTTCTCCGAAAGAGAGAAAGCAGCCCTACGTGACTATGTCAGTCGCATGCGCGCGAACATCGACCGCGCACAACATGAATTTGAACATCAAACACTCCCTCAGTCACCTGGGGTGATGGCTCCCGACCAAGACGGAGCGGAGGTTGCTGACACGAAGGAGGAGAACGAATGAGCGATACCGCAGAGGCAATCGCGCAGGCGCGCAAAGCCGTCGAACCGGATAAACCCAAGCATGTGCTGCGCACATTGGGGCAGTCGATTCGCGAATACAAGAAAGCCAGCATCCTGGCTCCGGTGTTCGTGGCGGTCGAAGGTATTCTGGAAATCCTGATTCCGACCATTATGGCCTCGCTGATCGATGAAGGCATCACCGGCGGCAGCATGCCGGCCACCGTCAAGTTCGGCGTGATTCTGCTGATTTGCGCGATGGTTTCGCTGGGTGCCGGCTTCCTGTCCGGAAAGTACGCGGCCGTGGCCGGCGCGGGCTTCGCCAAGAACCTGCGCAAGGACCAGTTCGAGAAGGTGCAGGGCTTCAGCTTCACCAACATCGACCGGTTCTCCACCGGTTCGATCGTGACCCGACTGACCACCGACGTGACGAACCTGCAGAACGCCTACATGATGATCATTCGTCTGAGCGTGCGTGCCCCGATCATGGTGGTCGTAGCCTGGCTGTTCTCGTTCCGTATCTCCCCGTCGATTTCCATGGTGTTCCTGGCCTGCATCCCGATTCTGGCCATCGGCCTGTGCGGTCTGGTCGTGCTCGTGCACCCCGTGTTCGAGCGCGTGTTTCACACCTACGATGCGTTGAACAACGTGGTCGACGAGAACCTGCAGGGCATCCGCGTGGTCAAGTCCTATAACCGCGAATCCTTCGAGGTCTCCAAGTTCGGCCGCATCTCCCAGCGCATCTTCAAGGACTTCACCAAGGCCGAGCGCATCATGAGCTTCAACATGCCGATCATGATGGTGTGCGTCTACGCCTCGATGATTCTCATCGCATGGATGGGCGCGCAGCAGATCGTCGCTTCCGGCAATAATGCGGCGCTGGGTCTGTCCACCGGCGAGCTGACTTCTCTGGTCACTTATGCTATGCAGATTCTTATGGCCATGATGATGCTGTCCATGATCTTCGTCATGGTCATCATCTCCCAGGCTTCCGCCGAGCGAATCTGCCAGGTGCTGCAGGAGGAAAGCACGGTGAAGAACCCGGCTCAGCCGGTGACCGATATGGCCGATGGCTCCATCGAGTTCGACCACGTCAGTTTCCGCTACTCCGACAGTTCCGAAAAGCCCGTGCTTGACGACATCAACCTGAAGATTCGTTCCGGCATGACCATCGGCATCGTCGGCGGTACTGGTTCGGCAAAGTCGTCTCTGGTACAGCTGGTGCCGCGACTGTACGACGTGAGCTCTGGCTCGCTCAAGGTCGGCGGCGTGGACGTGCGCGACTATGACATTGAGGCGCTGCGCGATCAGGTGGCCATGGTCTTGCAGAAGAACGTGCTGTTCTCCGGCACTATTGCCGAAAACCTGCGCTGGGGCAACCCGAACGCCACCGATGAAGAGATTCGCCATGCCGCGCAGCTCGCGCAGGCCGATGGATTCGTTCAGGAATTCCCCGACAAGTACGACACGTACATCGAGCAGGGCGGTACCAATGTGTCCGGCGGACAGCGCCAGCGCCTGTGCATCGCCCGCGCACTGCTGAAGAAGCCGAAGATTCTGATTCTCGACGATTCGACCAGCGCCGTCGATACCAAGACGGACAAGCTGATCCGCGCCGCATTCCACAACGAGATTCCGGACACCACGAAGATCATCATCGCCCAGCGTGTGGCCTCCGTGCAGGAATCCGACATGATTCTGGTGATGGATTCCGGTCGCATCATGGCATCCGGCACGCACGATGAGCTGCTCGCCACCTGCGACGAATACCGTTCCATCTACGAATCCCAGACCAAGAACCAGGCCCAGCCTGAAGAACTAGCCGATGCCGAACAGGCTGCTGAGCCATCTGCCGCTGAGCCGTCCGAAACCGTGACGATGACAGTAACTATGCCCACGGCCGATACCAGCGCAGCTGATACCAATGCAGCCGATACCAAGGAAGGAGAAGCACGATGAGCAACGACCAGAGTTTCAAGAATCGCGAGCCCGCCATGGGCAAAGCCGACCCCGGAACCATCAAGCGCATCTTCGGCTACATCTTCCAGTACAAGTGGCGCGTCGTCGCCATCGTGGTGTGCATTTTGGTCGGTGCCGCCGCGCAGGCCGGTTCCGCACTGTTCCTGCAGTCGCTGATTGATACGTACATCCTGCCGATGGTGGGGGAATCGAACCCTGACTGGGCTCCGTTGCTGCGCGCCATCAGTCTGATGGGCTGCCTGTATATGGCTGGTATCGTGACATCCTGGGCTTGGCAGTGGCTGATCATCACCGTTGAACAGGGCACGCTCAAGAAGATCCGTGACGACATGTTCGCCCACCAGCAGAAGCTGCCGATTCGCTACTTCGACAGCCATGAGCACGGCGACATCATGAGCCACTACACCAACGACACCGATACGCTGCGTCAGGCGATTTCGCAGTCGTTCCCGCAGATGTTCTCCTCGATTATCTCCGCGGCCGCGGCGCTGCTGTCCATGCTGTGGCTGTCCATCCCGTTCACCGCGTTCGTGATTGCGTTCACCGTTCTGCTGTACTTCATCGTGCGCAAGATCGTGAGCCGTTCCGGCCGCTACTTCGTCAAGCAGCAGCAGTGGATCGGCGACGTGAACGCCTTCGTGGAAGAGTCCGTCAACGGTCAGAAGGTCATCAAGGTCTTCAACCACGAGGATGCCACCCAGAAGACCTTCGACGAGAAGAACGAGGAGCTCTTCGAGGCGTCCGCCGAAGCGAACACATGGGGCAATGTCACCATGCCGGTCGTCGGCAACATGGGCTACCTGCTCTACATCCTGCTCGCCATCATCGGCGCCGCCGTCTCGCTGGCCGGCGTCAACGACATCGGTCTGACTGGTGTCAAGCCGCTCACCCTCGGTACGCTCGTCTCCTTGCTGACCCTGTCCCGTTCGTTCATCAACCCGATCGGCCAGGTCTCCCAGCAGCTGACCATGGTGATGATGGCGCTCGCCGGTGCTTCCCGTATCTTCAAGCTGATGGATGAGCCCATCGAGGAAGACAAGGGCACTGTGACGCTCGTCAACGTGGAACTGGGCGAGGACGGACGCACCATGACCGAGGTGGACCATGAGACCGGTCACTGGGCGTGGAAGCGCGAAATCGGCGATGATGGCATGCGTTCGCTGAAGGCCGCCGAAAAACTCAAGGGTTCGGCCCGTGAGGTTGCGATGAAGGCCAAGGAACAGGCGATCACCTCGCCCGATGGTCGACTGACCCTGCTGCGCGGCGATGTGCGCTTCACCAACGTGACCTTCGGCTACAACCCGGACAAGCCGGTGCTGCACGACATCACCTGGTTCGCCAAGCCCGGCCAGAAGATCGCGCTCGTCGGCGCCACCGGTGCCGGCAAGACCACCGTGACCAACCTGATCAACCGGTTCTACGACATTCAGGAAGGCCAGATTCTGTACGACGGCATCTCCGTGTCCGGCATCAAGAAGCCTGATCTGCGCAGGTCTTTGGGCATTGTGTTGCAGGACGTGAACCTGTTCACCGGTACCGTGATGGACAACATCCGTTACGGACGCCTGAACGCCACCGATGAGGAATGCATCGAGGCCGCGCGTTTGGTCAATGCGGACAGCTTCATCCGCATGCTGCCCAAGGGCTACGACACAGTGCTGGAAGGCGACGGTTCCGGCCTGTCCCAAGGCCAGCGCCAGCTGATTTCCATTGCCCGTGCGGCGGTGGCCGATCCGCCCGCGCTGATCCTTGACGAGGCCACGTCCTCGATTGATACGCGCACTGAAGAGGTTGTGCAAGCTGGTATGGATAACCTGATGAAGGGCCGTACGGTCTTCGTCATCGCCCACCGCCTGTCCACCGTGCGCAACTCCGATGTGATCATGGTGCTCGACCATGGCAACATCATCGAGCGTGGCTCGCATGACGAGCTGATCGCGCAGAAGGGCGAGTACTACCAGCTGTACACCGGCGCGGTGGAGTTGGAGTAGCCGGTACGCCTGCAAAACCGCACCTCGATTATCGGGTTGAAGTAATTCTTATCCGGTAGTTGGGGTGCGGTTTTCTATGTTGAGAGCTGTGTGTTGGCGCAGGATTGCGAATATTGGCGGTGAAAAGGGTACATTTGAATTGTTGCTTTGACGATGTATCGGCCACAAGGAGGGGACTATGGCGTTCGTGACGTTGAAGGATGTTGCTCAACGTGCCGGTGTATCGGCTGCTGCCGTTTCCCAAATACTTCATAATAAAGGCCGCTTCTCCAGTGATACGCGGCGTCTGGTGCTGAAAACAGTTGAGGAAATGGGGTATGTGCCCGACCAGCGTGCGCGTTCCATGCGTTCGTCGGACACTAAGACTGTTGGTTTGCTGGTTCCTGATTTGCGCAATCCGTATTTTGCGGATTTGGTCTCGTCAATGGAGGATGAGTTGTATGCCCGGGGCTATTCCACGCTGATTGGTACTTCAGCAGAAACAGTGGAACGCCAGGATGCGTTTATTGGCAATCTGCTTGGGCAACGTATTGACGGGGCAATCGTGGTGCCGCAAGGTGTGGAGTCACCCGGGGTGCAGTCGTTGATTAAACGTAATTTGCCATTGGTGTTCGTGGATCGGCGTGTGCCGGGCGTCGAATCGGTGCCGTTTGTGGTTTCCAATCCGTATACGGGCATTCGCGAGGCGGTAGAGGAATTGGTACGGTTGGGACACCGTTGCGTGGGATATGTGTCGCATCCCTCATTAGGGTCGTTCAGCGTCAACGAACGAGAGACTGCATTCCGTGCGGTTGCGTCGGATCTGCTTATCGAGGGTAACGGCGTGGTAGTCGCTTGCGACTCCACTTATGAATCGCGTACGGCAGCGGTTGAGTCGTTGCTTGATGCCGGCGTAAGCGCGATGCTGTGCGCATACTCGCCGGATGCGCTCACGATGATTGGTGTGCTGCACGACCGTGGGGTTTCGATAGGCGAGGATATGTCGCTGGTGTCGTTCGATGACATTACGGCGTTCACTTTGATGACACCGCGTATCGCGGTGGTTTCCCAACAGGCCGAACTGATGGGGCGGCAGGGCGTGGATTTGCTGCTGTGCCGTATTCGCTCTGGTGTTTCGGATGAGGGCGTCACCCATTCCGTGCCCACGATGTTCATCAACCGCGGGTCTGTGGAGCAGGGCCCTTCCGCAGCCGTCGCCGGCTGATTGTTTCAGTATTTTCCTGCTTCTACTTCTTTGTCCGTGTGCGTGACACGCAGAAGATTATATTTTTGACAACGATGATTTAACGTTTTATCATTACTTCCATCACTTGATAAAACGTTAAATCTTGTGACGGCGACAAGGCCTCGGCTTGGTCGTGAGGAGACGGTCATGGAAGACGTCTCCGATTTTCTGGCAAGGAAGCTGATGGAAAGGAACATCATGAAGAAGATCATTCTCGATTTGGATACCGGCATTGACGACACCTTGGCATTGTCATACATCCTTGGATCCGAAGACGCGGAACTGATTGGTATTACCGGTACCTATGGCAATGTGTTGTTGGAAACGGGTATCCGTAATGATTTGAATTTGCTGGAAATGTACGGACGACCAGATATCCCGGTGTTTAAGGGTGTGCCGCATCCCAGTGATGCGGATTCTTTCGAGGTGCCTGACAGTTCAGGCATTTTTCACGGTCGCAATGGCACCGGCAATGTTGAGGTGCCTGCAACGGCAACACGTCAGGCGTCTGATAAGTCGGCAGTCGATTTCATTATCGAATCCGCTCGCAAGTACAGCAAAGAAGAGCTTGTCTATGTGCCAACTGGTCCCTCGACCAATATTGACGCCGCATTCGTCAAAGCACCCGATATTGTTGACAAGCTCACCATCGTCATGATGGGAGGCGCGCTGACGCAGCCGGGCAACTGCAACCCCTACATGGAAGCTAATATTTCCATGGATCCCAAGGCCTCTAATCGCATGTTCTCCACTTCGGCCGACATCACGATGATTGGTCTTGATGTGACCATGCAGGCATTGATGACCAAGAAAGATACGCAGGCTCTACGCGATGTCGGCACTAAGGCCGGTGCATTTCTTGCCGACATGACTGATTACTACATCGATATCAGTGAGGAAACTGATCCTGCATTCCAGGGCGGATGCAACCTGCACGACCCATTGGCTGCTGCTGTGGCCCTTGATCCGACACTAGTTACGACTTTCCCGATTGACCTTATGGTCGAGACTGAAGGCCCGAGCATTGGGCGTACCATCGGCGATCCGACAAGATTATTGAGCCAGCCGAAGAACACCAAAGTAGCTCTTGGCGTAGATGCTGAACGATTTACTTCGCAATTCATGGAACGACTGCTGAAGCTTGCCGCCTCCGTCGATTGAATCACTAAGGAAAATAAGGAGAATTGTAATGACGGAACAAATACAGTCGGTTGCTTCCATTGATGATTTTGAAGCCAACCGAGCAAAGACCAAAAAAGCACTGCCTGCACTGCTGATTGTTTTCACTTTGGGAACACTGATGATTCAGGCATTCAATCTGGTGTTCCAAAACATTGGTGATTCGCTCGGTATGTCATCAAGTGCCTCACTGATCAGCACACTACCAGGCATCGTTCTTGGTGTGGTGTGCATGCTGTATGGCACATTGTGCGACTTCATATCCCCGAAGCGTATGACGCTATTTGGCGTAGTTGCATTAGTTGCCGGTAGCTTGTTGGGGTTCTTTGGCTCGTTCAACTTCTGGGTCGTGCTCATCGCACGTATGATTCAGGTTGCTGGTGCACAAGTTGCTGGTTCTGTGTTCCTGGTGATGACAGTCAAATATCTGAATGACAAGGAAAAGGCCATCTACATTGGCATTTACAATGCTGTGTATTATTTGGCCGCTGCTATCGGTGTGTTTGCGGGAGGCTTCATCACCTCTTTCGATTGGAAGTACCTGTTCCTTGTGCCGGCGTTATCTGTGTTCTTTATTCCTCTGTTGATAAAGAACACTCCAGACATCAGCGCCAAGGGCGAGAAGATAGATTCCATTGGCATTCTGTTGTTTGCAGTATTTGCTGCGCTCATTGCCATTTACTTCTCGTTCCCCGGAGTCGGCATGATTATTGCCTCGATTGTATTCGCTGTACTGTTTGTGCTGTGGATTTGGAAAGGCAAGAATCCGTTCCTGGGTCGTTCTTTCGTGACCAATGGTGCGTATATGTCCATTCTGCTGCTGCAATTTGTGCTGTACTTCTTCAACTTTGCTTGTGTGCCGATTTACAACGTGATTGGTGAGCGGATCTACAACGTGCCGTTGACCACGGTTTCGCTGTGTCTAACATTGGTCTACATTGTGGCCACAATTGTTGGATGCGTTTCTGGTCCAGCAATCAACAGACTCGGACGCATGCGCACACTGGTTATCGCTATCGTGCTCATGATTGTCGGCTTCGCAGGATCTGCCATATTCATTAAGAGTGGGTTCGGAGTGCTGACTTTTCTTGCCTGCCTGTTCATTGCTGGTGTTACCGCTGTATATACGCCAATCTACGACGCTGCGTCAGATGTGTTGCCGGTCGAGGAGAATGGTCGTGGCGTAGGAATTCTCGATCTAATGATGAACACTTCGGCCTCTATCGGAGTCGCCGTATACTCCAGCCTCATGGCCAGTGACACCATGGGCAAGGGTGGTCTGTTCGGTGTTGGCAGTGGTGTGGAAGCACAGACCTCCAACATGTTCTGGATTATGTGTGCGGTTTCGGTGTTGTCGATGATTGTACTGTTCGTATTTCGCAAGAGTTTTACGGCAAAACGCAATGTCTGATTGCACCTGCTGGTGCGGAGCATGTTGATCAAACAGACTACCGCACCAGCGGCATCTATCATTCAGAAAGGGGATATCATGCCTGCTATGGATGAAACGCTTGTTTCTCTTGATTGCATTCATGGGGCCGTGTCCGTCGTTGGCTCGATGAATGCCGATTATACCGTCACCACCGAGCGTCTGCCCAAACCGGGGGAGACAGTGCTAGGAGGGCCGTTGCGGGTGCTTCCTGGTGGCAAGTCGGGGAATCAGGCTGTTTCGGCCGCTCGTCTTGGAGCCAAAGTCCGATTGTTTGGTGCGCTCGGTTCCGATGCTAATGCGGATTTTCTGCTTGAAGCATTGAACGATACCGGTGTGGACACCAGTTATATTCGGCACGTGAATGGGGCCAGCGGGACCACGGTCATCACCGTAGACGCGGCAGGAGAGAACACGATTGTTTATTCTCCCGGTTCTAACGCTTACGTCAGTGTTGAGTATATTCAATCGATGCGGGATAATCTGACCTCAGCCGATGTACTGGGACTGTGTTTGGAAAGTCCGATGGAAACCGTCACCGCATGTGCTCGCCTCTGTCATGATGCCGGGCTCAAGGTATTGCTCAACGATTCGCCATTCGTTGCTGAACTACCCGCTGAGCTCATCGAGGCTTCGGACATTCTGTTGGTCAATGAACATGAAATGGCACAGCTACTGGGCATTGCCGAGCCTGACGATGACGATTGGGGTGGAATGGATTGGTCTGATGTGGCGCGGCAGATGCACGACTTCGGCTTTAATCAGGCGATAATTACGCTTGGCGGGGATGGTTCGGTAGTCATCGATGGTGATGATATCTACCGTATTGCGCCAGTTGCGGTCGAGGCCATCGACACTACCGGGTGCGGAGATGCCTTTATGGGCACGGTTCTGGCCGGACTTGCCTCGGGTCATGCGTTGGCGGACAGCGCGCAGTTGGCCTCATACGTTTCCGCGTACGCCGCGACTGGGTTCGGCGCGCAAGCCTCATATGGTACTGCCGCTCAGATTCGTGAGCGGTTTGGTGCGAAGTAATTGCTGAGTGCAGAGTCTTGCTGGCCGTGAATTGGTGCAGACCTAACACGTTCATTTAGGCGCTATGCGGGAACGAATTGGACTGGCAAAAAAAGAACGCAGGCATAATCCGTTGTCGTACTGGTGAATTTTGCAGACATAACCTGTTGGATTAACGGGATGCAGTCATTATCCGTCTAGTTATGGCTATAAATCGGCGATAACTTGTACGGATATGCCTGCATGACTGATAACTGATACAGAAATGTCTGCAACATTCACGGGTTCGCGGTCAACGGCGTCTCTCAGTGAACATTCGTGCAGACTTGACCGCGTGGCGTGTTAGGATATGCACCGTTGTGAGGCAGTGATCCGTTATCAGCGGGGAGTCTTCGGAAGAACGGCAGCAATCGCCTAGTAGAACCGACGGGATCGGCCCGAGACAGCCGAACACAAGCGGTCGTGCAGGCCGCGCTACGCTGAGTGCAACAATTCGGCGGAGCGCAACCGGTGCGATAAGCGAGGTGGTACCGCGGTGCGGAGCGTACAAAACGCTCGTCATCGTCCTCGTAGGCAGGAACATCATCTGACGATGGGTTCGGGCGGGACGACTACTAAAGCGGCCACTTGAATCAATCGCCACCAATGATGCTCCTGTAGGACCAGTGCACAGTACAACTAGGAGATTTACGGTGAGCGAAAACGTATATCCCAAGGCGAACGAGGGCGGCGAGACCGCACACGTGGCGCCGAACCCCAGCTTCCCCCAAATGGAGGAGACCGTTCTTAACTATTGGGATAAGGACGATACCTTCCAGAAGTCGGTGGAGCGCAATCCCTCCGGCGACCACAGCCAGAACGAATTCGTGTTCTTCGACGGCCCGCCTTTCGCGAACGGCCTGCCGCACTACGGCCACCTGCTGACCGGCTATGCCAAGGATGTGATTCCGCGCTACCAGACCATGAAGGGCCGCAAGGTCAACCGCGTGTTCGGTTGGGACACCCACGGCCTGCCTGCTGAGCTCGAGGCGCAGAAGGAGCTCGGCATCGACTCGGTCGACCAGATCGAGAAGATGGGCATCGACAAGTTCAACGACGCCTGCCGCGCCTCCGTGCTGAAGTACACGCATGAATGGCAGGACTACGTGCATCGTCAGGCCCGCTGGGTCGACTTCGAGCACGGCTACAAGACTCTGAACATCCCGTACATGGAATCGGTGATGTGGGCCTTCAAGCAGCTCTACGACAAGGGCCTGGCCTACCAGGGCTACCGCGTGCTGCCGTACTGCCCGAAGGATCAGACGCCGCTTTCCGCGCACGAGCTGCGCATGGATGCCGATGTGTACCAGGATCGTCAGGACACCACCGTGTCCGTGGCCGTCAAGATGCGTGATGAGGAAGATGCCTACGCCGTCTTCTGGACCACTACGCCGTGGACCGTGCCCACCAACTTCGCCATCGTGGTCGGCGCCGACATCGATTATGTTGAGGTGCGCCCGACCGAGGGCAAGTTCGCCGGCAAGAAGTTCTACTTCGGCAAGCCGCTGCTTGAGCACTACACCAAGGAACTCGGCGAGAACTACGAGGTCGTACGCGAGCTCAAGGGCTCTGAGCTGGCTGGTCGTCGCTACTACCCGGTCTTCCCATACTTCGCGGGGGAGAAGGCCGAGACCGAAGGTAATGTGCCCGGCCCGAACGGCTACACGATCTTCACCGCCGACTACGTCGACACCGTCGAAGGTACCGGCCTGGTTCACCAGGCTCCCTACGGTGAGGACGATATGAACACGCTGAACGCGCACGGGGTCAAGAGCACTGATGTGCTCGACGCCGGCTGCCGCTTCACCTCCCAGTGCCCGGAATACGAGGGCATGTACGTGTTCGACGCGAACCTGCCGATCCTGCGCAACCTGCGTGCCGGCGACGGCCCGCTCGCCGAGATTCCCGAAGACCAGCGCGCGATCCTCTTCCAGGAGAAGAGCTACGTGCACTCCTACCCGCACTGCTGGCGCTGCGCCACCCCGCTGATCTACAAGCCGGTTTCCTCCTGGTTCGTGTCCGTGACCAAGATCAAGCCGCGCCTGCTGGAATTGAACCAGCAGATCAACTGGATCCCGGGCAATGTCAAGGATGGCCAGTTTGGCAAGTGGCTCGCCAACGCGCGCGACTGGTCCATCTCCCGCAACCGTTTCTGGGGTTCTCCGATTCCTGTGTGGGTGTCCGATGACCCGAAATACCCGCGCGTGGACGTGTACGGTTCGCTTGAAGAGCTCAAGGCCGACTTTGGCGACTACCCGCGCGACGAGGACGGCAACGTCAATATGCACCGTCCGTGGATCGACAACCTGACGCGCGTGAACCCGGATGACCCGACCGGCAAATCGCACATGCACCGTATCTCTGATGTGCTCGATTGCTGGTTCGAGTCCGGTTCCATGTCGTTCGCGCAGTTCCACTACCCGTTCGAGAACAAGGAGAAGTTCGAGCAGCACTTCCCGGCCGACTACATCGTCGAATACATCGGTCAGACCCGTGGCTGGTTCTACCTGCTGCACGTCATGGCTACTGCTCTGTTCGACCGTCCGGCGTTCAAGAACGTGATCTGCCACGGCATCGTGCTTGGCTCCGACGGCCAGAAGATGTCCAAGCATCTGCGCAACTACCCGGACGTGAACGGCGTGTTCGACAAGTACGGTTCCGACGCTATGCGCTGGTTCCTCATGTCCTCGCCGATTCTGCGCGGCGGCAACCTGATCGTCACCGCCGAAGGCATCCGCGACACCGTGCGTCAGGTTATGCTGCCGGTGTGGAGCTCCTACTACTTCTTCACCCTGTACGCCAACGCGGCCAACGGCGGGGCCGGATTCGACGCTCGTCAGCTGCGTGCCGACGAGGTCGCTGGCCTGCCGCAGATGGATCGCTATCTGCTGGCCCGCACCCGCCGTCTGGTGGAGCGTGTGGAGAAGTCGCTGAACGAGTTCGCGATTTCCGACGCCTGCGATGCGGTCTCCGACTTCATCGACGTGCTCACCAATTGGTACATCCGCAACACCCGTGACCGCTTCTGGAACGAGGATGCGAACGCGTTCAACACGCTGTACACCGTGCTTGAGGCGTTCATGCGCGTGCTTGCGCCGCTTGCTCCGATGGAAGCCGAGTCCGTGTGGCGTGGCCTGACCGGTGGCGAGTCCGTGCATCTGGCCGACTGGCCGTATGTAGTGGACGAGAAGACCGGTGCGGATACCGAACTTGGTCGCGTTCTGGTTGACGATCCGGCTCTGGTCTCCGCGATGGAGAAGGTGCGCGAGGTCGTTTCCGGCACTCTGTCCCTGCGCAAGGCCGCCAAGATCCGCGTGCGCCAGCCGCTCGCCAAGCTCACTGTGGTGGCCGAGGATGTGGACGCAGTCAAGGCCTACGACGAGTTGCTGAAGTCCGAGCTCAACGTCAAGGATATCGAATTCTGCACGATGGAGGATGCTGGTTCCCGGGGTCTGAAGATCGTGCACGAGCTGCGCGTGAACGCTCGCGCTGCCGGCCCGCGTCTGGGCAAGCAGGTGCAGTTCGCTATCAAGGCCTCCAAGTCCGGCGACTGGAGCGTAAACGCTTCCGGCGCTCCGGTGGTTTCCACGCCGTCCGGCGATTTGGAACTGGTCGAAGGCGAGTACGAGCTCATCAACCGTGTGGAGGAGGAGAATGCCGCCGAGGCCGCTGCTTCGGTGTCCGCCGCTCTGCCGACCGGTGGCTTCGTGATCCTCGACACCGCTCTGGATGACGACCTGCTGGCTGAAGGCTACGCCCGCGACGCCATCCGCGTCGTGCAGGACGCCCGCAAGGCCGCCGATCTGGACATCGCCGATCGCATCTCCCTGGTGCTGACCGTTCCGGCCGCCGACGTGGCCAAGGTCGAGCAGTTCAAGGATCTGATCGCCCACGAGACGCTGGCTACCTCCTTCGAAGTGAAGGAAGGCGCCGAGCTGGGTGTGGAGGTCGCCAAGGCGTGATGCCGTGGCGGACCGACCGCGCCTGATGCGTGATGCACTGGCGCGTGGAATGCACGAAGTGGTCCCGCCGCTTGGCGGCGGGACCACTTTTTGTTCCGTGGTATGCTTGCGCTGCGACGATGGCGTTGCGATACGGAGCGATTGACGAGGTGACGATAATGTGTGCGACGTACTATGCGAGAACCAGCGATCATGGGTATGAGACCTGCGCGGAGCACCTGGCCATGGCCGGTTGCCTCGCCGGAGGGTTTGCCAAGGGCTTCGGGTATCTTGACGACGGATTGCTGGCTGGTCTGGTCCACGATCTGGGCAAATATTCGGATGCTTTCCAGCGGCGAATCCGCAATCCCGATCATTGCGGACCCGTCGACCATTCGACGGCCGGTGCGTTGCTGTTGATGCGGCATGCATGCCCGTTGGCGGCGATGGCGGTGGCCGGGCATCACGCGGGGCTGCCTGATCTCGGCAGTTACGGCGAGCTGGAGGGTCCAACGTTCATGAGCCGCATGAACAGGGCGCGCAGGGCGGGGGATTGCAATCCACTCGCTCTGGCTCAAGCGGGAGAGGCACAACTGGATATTCCGCAGTCGGCGTTCCTGCATGGGACTCGATCCGCGAAGCCGATGACCTCGGGCAAGCGTTCCGAGCGATGGTCGCTGTACACCGACATGATGTTGACGCGCATGCTGTTCTCCGCTTTGGTGGATGCGGATCGACTTGATGCCGAATTCTTCACTTCGAATCGTATTGACCGTGCGGAACATCACATCCTCGAATCTTTGAAGAAGCACCTTGGTCCGCAGAACCTGGCGAGTGGCCGGGTGCCTGCATTCGATGCTCTGCGTGAGGCGTCGCTGACGGTGTCCGCCGAACGTGACGCCGAAGACCGGTCCCGGATCGATCGCCTGGCCGCCATCATGGAGGATGCGGCCGATGGATATCTTGCCGCACCCGATAAGCGGCCGATTGATATCAGACGCTGTGAGTTGCTTGAGCGATGCCTGGCCTGCGGCAAAGATCCGTCATACGGCACCGGCCTATATACGCTTACTGCCCCCACTGGCAGCGGCAAAACCATTTCCTCGATCGCGTTCGCCCTCGAACATGCGCGCACCAACAATCTGCGACGCGTCATTTACGTGATTCCGTATACGTCGATTATCGATCAGACGGTAGGCCAGTTCGAGGCGATCTTTGGAACGGACGCCGTGTTGCCCCACTACTCCGAGGCGCCATACCAGCTCAAGAACGAGTCTGACATGGATGAAACGGATCTCAGGCGCGCGCTTGCCGCGGAGAACTGGAACGCGTCGATCGTGGTCACCACGGCGGTGCAGTTCTTTGAAAGCCTGTACTCGAATGCAACCTCGCGATGCCGTAAGCTGCACAACATAGCGGATTCCGTTATCGTCTTCGACGAGGCGCAGACGTTGCCGGTGCCGTATCTGAGGCCGTGCGTACGGGCGATTGCCGAGCTTGTGGAGCGATACGGCTCCACGGCGGTGTTGTGCACCGCCACGCAACCGGAGCTACAGCCACTGTTTGATGAATCCTTCGATGGCGACCATGTGCGTGTTCCTGAGATTTCGCCGTTCACTCGCGACGATCGGGACTCGTTCCGCCGTGTGACCATCGAACGGCTTGGCGATATCGCATTGGATGCACTTGCAGAGCGACTGGGAAACCACAAGCAGGTGCTGTGTGTGGTGAACACGCGTAGCAAGGCCCAGTATCTCCATGACCGGCTGGCGGAAGATGACGCCGAAGGCAGTTTCTGCCTGACCACGCTGCAGTGTGCGGCGGATCGGCAGCGACTGTTCGCTGAGATCCGGGATCGCCTTGATGCCGGAGCGTCATGTCGCGTGGTTTCCACCTCCTTGATCGAGGCCGGTGTAGACGTCGACTTTCCCATCGCATATCGTGAAGAGGCCGGACTGGATTCCGTCATCCAGACGGCCGGACGCTGCAATCGCGAAGGTCGTCGCTCCGCTTCGGAGAGTGTGGTCCATGTGTTTTCCACGGAAGGTGGCTGCGCCCCGTTCCTCCGGCAGAACATTGCGGCGTTCCGGGCGGTGGCCGATCGTCATGCTGATTTGAATACGGATGAGGCGGTTCGTGCGTATTTCGCGGAGGTGCTATGTCTGAGAAGTGGTGGTGTCGCCCGCGCAAACGTCGGCAATGATGCGCTTGATCGGAAGCGTATCCTGCCGCTGCACGGGCGTGATGCGAACTGGCCTTTTGCGGACATTGCCAAACGGTTCCGGCTCATCGATACGCCAACCATACCGGTGTATATCCCGCTGCCCGGTGACGGCGCGCTCCTGTGCGAGCGATTGGAGCGTGGCGACATGGATCGCACACTGTTTCGCAAACTCGGCAGATATGCGGTCAATGTATGGCCGCGGCATCTCGAGCAGTTGAAATCGGTAGGGGCGGTATCGACGGTCGGGCCGGGAAAGAACGACGAAGAGGATTGCTTCGTTCTGCGTGATATGGGCTTGTACTCGTCCCGTCTGGGGTTGAGGCTGGACGGTGCGACCGCTGATGGCATCTTCGTGTGAGGAGTCCGTGTGTCCGGCCGTAGATGCGGCCGGACACACGGGCGTTTCGGCTCCGCGCAGATAGAGACCAATAAATTTCAATCCACGCTCCCTGAGGGGGTGAGCGACCGTATGCGTCAACGAATACGCGGTGCCTCTCTTCGACGGCGTGTAGAACGCCCTCACCATGATACCAGCCAGGTCGTGCATCTATTGGAGATATCTGATTTCTTATTAGTCTCAATCAAGATGTGTGATATACTGGGGTCGTCAACAACGAAGACACCTCGATGAAAGGAGGGAAGATGTCAATACGCTTGGAGGTATGGGGCGAGAACGCGCTTTTCTCGAGAAGCGAATTCAAAACGGAGCGCGTCACCTATGACGTCATGACGCCATCTGCGGCACGCGGAATATTGGAAGCCATATTCTGGCATCCGGGCATGCGCTGGCGGATCGACAGGATTCACGTGCTCAATCCCATCCGATTCGACAGCATACGCCGCAATGAGGTCGATAGCGTCATCAATATCGGTAAGATACGAACGATGGCGGAAGGGCGTGGGGATGGCGGCGCCATATACACCGCTGAATCCATCCAACAACGCTCGTCCACCATCCTGCGTGACGTCCGATATGTGATAGACGCTCATTTCGAACTCAACCGGGCGAAAATGTCATCGACGGATTCGGCGGAGAAATTCCAGAGCATGTTCATGCGGCGTGCGGCCAAGGGGCAATGCTTCCATCACCCGTACTTCGGTACGAGGGAATTCCCCGTGGAATTCCAGTTATGGCAGGAATCCGGCGACCCCGTCGGTTTCGAACATGGGCATCGGGATCTAGGCTACATGTTGTACGACTTTGATTATCGCAATCCGGCCCATCCCGCCCCGTTATTCTTCCGCGCCGAACTGGATGATGGCGTGTTGGACGTCGAATCCGTGGAGGTCAGATCATGATCATCGGCGATTTGTGCGATGCGTACGCCGTCCTGGTGTCTCAGAATAAAGCTCCGGCCTATGGGTATGACAACACCAACGTCCCATACGGGTTGGTCGTCGACGATGACGGTACCTTGATCCGAGTCCGACCATTGGGGGACTTCAGCGGGAAGAAGCCCGTCAACATCATTCCGGTGCCGGCTCGTTTCCCCCGTTCATCAGGGATTGTGGCGAACTTCCTCTGCGACAACGTCACGTACCTGCTCGGCTGTGACACCAAAGGGAACGCCAAGCGTGCGGCGCAGGCGTTCCAAGCGTGCGGCGAATTGCATCGACGCATACTCGATGGCGTCAAGGACCGTGCCGCCTCCGCCGTATGCGCCTTCTTCTCGAAGGCGCCACAATGGCAGACCGCCCAACGACTTATGGGGGACGAGGCATGGAAATCATCGGTGACGATGAACTTCGCCCTGGAATATGACGATGGAGGGCGGACGATATTCATCGGAGAACTTCCGAGCATACGAGAAGCCTGGGATGCCTATTACGGGCGGGTGGACGATGCCGATGAATCGGCACTGGTCTCAAGCCTGGTTTCCGGCGAACGCATCGCTCCGGAAAAGGTCCATCCCAAGATCAAAGGTGTCGCGGGAGCCCAATCATCAGGTGCGTCATTGATATCATTCAACGCCCCGGCATTCTGCTCGCATGGCGCCGAGCAAAATGAGAACGCTCCGATGAGCAAGCGGGAGGCCTATGAATATACAACGGCGTTGAACACCCTGCTCGCCGACCGTGATCGGGTCCAACGCATTGGAGGCGATACCGTCGTATCATGGGCCAATTGTGGCGATAACGCATATCGTGACGTGTGGGATCAGTATATGGGGCAATCCGGCGGACTGAGTGAAAAAGTGGTCGTGGATGCCACGCGTGCGCTGGCGCAGGGAAAACCTTACGACTACGAGGGAATTCACCTCAGCCCGGATGAACAATTCCATATTCTCGCGCTGTCCCCCAATGCGGCACGTCTTTCGGTCCGGTTCTACCTGACCGATACGTTCGGGGCGTTCGCGCGCAACATCGATCGGCATTATCGAGATACCGCCATCCGACGCCCCGTCTACGATTCGACGACCTCCCTGCCCACATGGAGATTGTTGAATCAGACCATACGAACACAAAGCAAAACCGCGAAAGTGTCACCGCAAATGGCGGGTGCCGTCATGAAAGCGATACTTGAAGACACGCCGTATCCGATGACTCTGATCAACGCGGTGGAGCGTCGGATCAATGCCGAACATGATATCTCGCCGGATAAGGCGGCGATCATCAAAGCGTATTACCTACGCGCAACAACCAATGCACAATTCAAGGAGGTGCTACAGATGGACATCAATGAAGAGAGCGACTACCTGCCGTATGTGCTCGGCCGCATGTTCTCCATCTACGAGCAGATTCAGTCGGCCGCCATACCCGGCATCAATACCACGATCAAGGACAAGTATTTCACCAGCGCATCCACGACTCCGGCCCGCATCTTCCCGATTCTGGGAGATCTCGCGGCGAAGCACATGCGGAAAACCTGGAAGTCGGAAGGACTTAAAGTCAAGTTGGACAAAGCCCTGGGCGAGCTGACCGGGAGAGTGGGGGACCGTTATCCCTCCCGTCTTTCCCTGGAAGAACGCGGCGCATTCCAACTCGGATATTATTTCGAAAATCAGAAACGATTCGACAAAGCCAACAAGAACAACAACGAACAGGAAGAGAACAATGACTGACCGTAAACCCATCGAGAACCGTTATGATTTCACCATCCTCTTTGATGTGAAGGACGGCAATCCCAACGGCGACCCGGACTCCGGCAACATGCCCCGAGTCGACATTGAAACCGGTAATGGCCTGACGACGGATGTGTGCATCAAGCGTAAGATCCGCGACTATGTGCAGACGGTCATGGGCGAGCAGGCCCCTTGGCGAATCTACATCCAGAACAGGCAGACGCTCAACCGGTTGGACAGCGAGGCGCTCAAGGCGGAACATATCGACACCAGCCTTGAAAGCAAGGACTTCGCCAAAGAAATCAAAGCTCTGAAGAAGACCGATCCCGAATTGGATCGGCGTCTGCGCGACTATATGTGCGACCAGTTCTTTGACATTCGCACCTTTGGCGCGGTGATGACCACATTCGTCAAGGGCAGTCTGTCGTGCGGCCAGGTGCGGGGGCCGGTACAGCTCGGGTTCGCCCGCTCCATCGATCCGATCAGCGTTCAGGAGATATCCATCACCCGTATCGCCGTCACCACGGAAGCAGATGCCGCCGAGAAAAACAACACCATGGGCAACAAATTCATCATCCCCTATGGCCTCTACCGCATGAACGGCTACATCTCCGCCAAGCTCGCTCAGAACGTTACCGGTCTCTGCGATGAAGACCTCGATGTACTGTGGCAAGCGATTCTGAATATGTTCGAGTTCGATCGCTCTGCAGCGCGTGGCAACATGGCGGTTCGCAAGCTGTACGTATTCAAGCACAGCAGCGCGCTTGGCGATGCCCCCTCGTGGAAGCTGTTCGACAGCATCAACGTCCATAAGCGTGCAGAAGTGGATGCACCCCGCGATTTTGCTGATTATGAGGTTCGAGTGAATCGTGAAGCCATTCCGGAATCCGTCAGCCTGACCGAAATGGTCGATCACGCATTGTGATTCCCCATGCACATCGGAGATCGTCATCGCAATGGCATCATGTCGTTGTTTTTGACGATCTCCGGCTTTCGAATCGCATATGCCGGTGATCCCATTGCGTGAATTGTTGAAGAGAGAGGCATTGCATGCATACACAATCGGAGTATCCTGAGGATGACTGGCTGGCCCTCTCCGGCCTTCAGCATTTCGCGTTTTGCCGACGTCAGTGGGCGTTGATTCATATCGAGCAGCAGTGGCGGGACAACTATCTCACGACGGCCGGCTCCCTGGAACATGACAGGGCTCACGACTATAGCGCGTCGGAAGCGCGGGGCGATCTGCTGATCATGCGTGATCTCCGTGTGTTCTCACGACGATTGGGCATTACCGGAGCATGCGATGTGGTCGAGTTCCGTCAATCGGATGAAGGCGTGCCATTGCATGGGCGAGCCGGTACTTGGCTGCCGTATCCTGTGGAATACAAGCATGGTGTTCCAAAGCAGGTGGATGCGGATCGTCTTCAACTTTGTGCGGAAGCCATGTGTTTGGAAGAAATGCTGGCTTGCTCGATTCCGGAAGGTAGCTTGTTCTATCAGCAGACTAAACGACGGGAGCGGGTGCAATTTGATGAGTCGTTGCGTGGACAGATCGTCGCAATGACAAGTGAAATGCATGATCTGTTTAGGCGTGGGCACACGCCGAAAGTCAGACCCTCAAAGGCTTGCAGGGCCTGTTCTTTGAGTGATATATGCTTGCCGAAGATTGCTAAAACACGCTCAGCGCAGCAATTCATTGAGGAATCCGTGCAGGCGGGAGTAGAGGGGGTGGCGGGTTGAAATGAGACAGCTACTTAATACGTTGTATGTCACCAGCGAGGACGTATATCTGTCGCTAAAGAACGATAATGTCATCGTTCAGCAAGGTGATAACACACTTGGCCGGATTCCGTTGCGCTCGTTGGAGAGCATCATAAGCTTCTCGTACAAGGGCGCATCGCCGGCCCTGATGGGAAAATGTTCGGAACTTGGCGTGGGGCTCTCGTTCTTTTCTCCACGAGGATGGTACTACTGTTCTATTCTCGGCGAGAAGAATCGTAATGTTTTGCTTCGTCGTGAGCAATTTCGTTTCGCGGACGATGAGAGTGAGGCTTTGCCGTTTGCAAGATCATTCATCATAGGGAAGATATACAACTGCCGCTGGGTGCTTGAACGAACTAAGCGAGACCATGCGCTACGAGTGAATAGCGAGCGGATCGCGACACAGAGCGAGAAGTTGCGGCAATCCTTGGCGAATGTTCGTAATTGCACGTCCATAGATGAGTTACGCGGTGTGGAAGGGCTAGCCGCCAAAGATTATTTCTTCACCTTTGACGATCTGATTTTGCGTGATAAGGATGACTTCTTCTTCCAACAACGCAGCCGAAGACCGCCGCTGGACAGGGCAAATGCTTTGCTGTCATTCGTCTATTCGCTGTTGACCAGTGATTGTATTGCAGCCTTACAGGGAGTCGGGCTCGATCCCTACGTGGGGTTTCTGCATACTGATAGACCGGGTAGAGCTTCTTTGGCCCTGGATCTGGTAGAAGAATTTCGTCCGGCTATTGCAGATCGTTTCGTACTCACGCTTATCAACACAGGGGTAATAAAACCTTCCCAGTTCGAGGTTCGTGAAAATGGCGGCGTGTTTCTTTCTGAGGGCGGTCGCAAGACCGTGCTTGCCGCATGGCAGAAGCGTAAACAGGAAACAATTACGCATCCATTTTTCGATGAAAAGATACCTTGGGGACTAGTGCCGCATGTGCAGGCGTTACTGTTGAATCGTGCTATTCGTGGTGATTTGGATGCTTATCCGCCATTTATGTGGAAGTGATTTTGTGATTGCTCGTGCTTGCTTGTGCTGCTGGAATATGAGAATGGGGTATTGGAATGATGGTTGTTGTGGCTTATGATGTCAACACTGAGACGCCAGACGGTAAGAGGCGTCTTCGGAGCGTGGCCAAAACCTGCATGAAATATGGGCAGCGCGTACAAAACAGCGTTTTCGAATGCTCTGTGACCCCGTCCGACTATCTGATTCTGAAGCATGACCTTGCAGAGATTATGGATGAGATGTGCGACAGTTTGCGCTATTACAATTTGGGTTCGAAGTATGCTTCGAAGATCGAGCATCGCGGCAGACAGCGACACGTGCCTGTCGATGGGGTGATGATGCTCTGATAGGCATTGCAAGCAAGGGAGCAAGTGGACGTCGCTGATTATGTCATGTGATTGGTGTCGTCGTAAAGCTTCTATGGAGTATTCGTCCTTTCGCACTGCGAAATGGCAAGAGGATGAAGGTCGTCTTTGTTCTTCTGGTTGTTTGATAACTTCATAGTGGATATTGTGCGGTGTCTGGAGCCTCCGGGACGGTATCTGAAGCGTCAACAGTGGTTTACGGTACGATCGATGTCGTGAATGGACGATTGTGCCTGCATTATGGCTGAGGCTGTCCATTTTCACAGGCCGCTTCCCATTCGGGGAGCGTGGATTGAAATCTCGGGCATGTGAGCGGCACCCCCCAAGCGGCCAACAGTCGCTCCTCATCCAGGTAGCGTGGTTTTTCCGGTCCAGACACTCATAGCGTGTCCCAAGGAGAACGGGAGACGCTGAAAACTACTAGTGATGAAAGGTGGTGTGCTATGACAATGGTTGAGAGTTTGCCGACTTACTCCTCGGCCGAGGCTGAGGCAAGGAGCAAGGGCGACAATCTGATCAGCATGATTAATGTCTATCTTGCCGGGTATGCGGCTGCCGGCATGCCTGTTGACGTTGAGACCACGGGCAAGACGCTGCACGCTCTCCCCACTGATACTGTTCTGCGCACTGACGCCGATTTTGATGCTTTCGAGCATGAGGTGTTGGGCGATGATTGAGGTCACCTACTCAGATTCAGCAAAGGCGGACGTTAAACGTTTGAAGCGTTACCGTCGTGATTGCGCGGCTGAGGTTCTGCGTATCGTTCGTGAGGGATTGCGCATGAACGGGTGTGTTTTCCGAAGCGTACGGGCCACATGAGTTGACCAATCCGGATGCTCGTTTTTTCTGGCTACATGGAATTTCACGCATTCGATGATGTTCTCGTGTTGTATTATCCGCCGTGTCCGAACGGTTTCATTCGTGTCATGCGGGTGTGTACGCATTGGGAATTGCATACTGGCGTATTCGGTCTTGATTGGTCCGATCCCAAGACTGAGGACGAAGCCAAGGCCGAGTATGGCTTGGCCAATGAGGTCATAGAGTCTGAATGGTTTAAGTAGCTTGGACTGCCAGCCTTACGAACTGTTGAGGCAGTCGAAAAAGGAGATGGCACTATTACGTGTAGTTTGTTCCGTTGCAATTGAGGTATGCGTAAAGGATCGAGCATCGTGGTGGGCGGTGACATTTGCCTGTTGATGGGGTGGCAATGCCTGAATTGGCTGCGTCGAGGGGAGGACGGTGATGTCGCCGATATCGTGCCATGTGGCCGGTGCGACCTTAAAGTTCTCATGAATTACTCGTCCTTTCGCACTGCAGAATGACGTGGAGATGAGGGTTATTTTCGTCTCTCTGGTTGCTTGATGACTTCATAGTGGCTAGTGCGCTGGTGTTTTTTGACTTTTGCGGACGGTGCCCAAAACGTCAACGACGATCTGCGATACAATCAGTGTTGAAAATGGATGATTTTGCCCATATCGTGGGCGAAGATGTCCATTTTCGCGGTCGCTCCCCATCCGGGGAGCGTGGATTGAAATCGAAACGGTCTTGCGGGATGACGATGATTCGGGTCGCTCCCCATCCGGGGAGCGTGGATTGAAATACGTGAAACATTCGGTGGCGCGGACGACTTGGAAAGTCGCTCCCCATCCGGGGAGCGTGGATTGAAATCTCGCCGCTGTGCTGGTTGCACCAGACCTGAAGGCGTCGCTCCCCATCCGGGGAGCGTGGATTGAAATATCCGCGAAAACCACGCGCTCATCGAAAGACTCAGGTCGCTCCCCATCCGGGGAGCGTGGATTGAAATCCCGAGCCAACACCGGACATCGTGGACGAAAGCGAGTCGCTCCCCATCCGGGGAGCGTGGATTGAAATAGCATCGCGGCCACGCCGCGCGTCTATGACAGGGTCGCTCCCCATCCGGGGAGCGTGGATTGAAATATCACCCCGCCCGCCTCGTTGGAATGTATGGAGGTCGCTCCCCATCCGGGGAGCGTGGATTGAAATTCCACACCATTGGCGGCATTGGAGAAGAAACCAGGTCGCTCCCCATCCGGGGAGCGTGGATTGAAATACCAGAGCGGCTTGCAGGCCGTCGACCATCGCGTGTCGCTCCCCATCCGGGGAGCGTGGATTGAAATCGGCAGCAGCGTGAGAATCAGCCCCACATTCTCTCAGTCGCTCCCCATCCGGGGAGCGTGGATTGAAATAACGGCGCCTCATAGCGCATGCGTTTGTACCAGTAGTCGCTCCCCATCCGGGGAGCGTGGATTGAAATATCGTCTTGTGGCAGTGATGGCAGTCGGTCAAAGGTCGCTCCCCATCCGGGGAGCGTGGATTGAAATGCCTCGTCGAGCTTCGCTTGGGCGTCAGCCAGCGTCGCTCCCCATCCGGGGAGCGTGGATTGAAATCTCATCGGTCGAAGGCTGAGGATTGCACCATTCCTTGTCGCTCCCCATCCGGGGAGCGTGGATTGAAATATCGTCGGTCATGCCATACAGCGGGTCCATGCCAGGTCGCTCCCCATCCGGGGAGCGTGGATTGAAATTTCTTCGGCTTCGCGGCGTCGGCGGCCGTGCTCGGGTCGCTCCCCATCCGGGGAGCGTGGATTGAAATTACGAAGTGAAGTCATGCATGGCTGACTTCACGAGGTCGCTCCCCATCCGGGGAGCGTGGATTGAAATACGATGGCGAAGTCGGCGGTCACTCGGCTTGTGAGTCGCTCCCCATCCGGGGAGCGTGGATTGAAATATCTACAACGGCACCGGTTACTATTCGCCCTCTGTCGCTCCCCATCCGGGGAGCGTGGATTGAAATACCGGCGCTCTGGCCAACATCAAGGCCGCGCTAGTCGCTCCCCATCCGGGGAGCGTGGATTGAAATCGCAAATTTCATGGTCGCCATCACGTCCGAATGCCAGTCGCTCCCCATCCGGGGAGTGTGGATTGAAATTCGATGTGCTCGCGGATCATCGCGACCGCGCTGGCGGTCGCTCCCCATCCGGGGAGTGTGGATTGAAATGTTGCGCTACTAGCCGCGTCTAACGTGAAGTGAAGTCGCTCCCCCATCCGGGGAGCGTGGATTGAAATTGCGTGCTGGGTTCGCCGAGCCGGTAGTCGGGGCGTCGCTCCCCATCCGGGGAGCGTGGATTGAAATTCCCTTCAGGAACATGCCGGCACCTCCTTCGGCCCGTCGCTCCCCATCCGGGGAGCGTGGATTGAAATTGTGTACGGATACATGGCCGTGGCCGCAACGTTCACCGTCGCTCCCCATCTGGGGAGCGTGGATTGAAATTGCGAACGCAAAGTAACAAGACAGATCGACGGCAAAGTCGCTCCCCATCCGGGGAGCGTGGATTGAAATCCGACCCACTAATCCACTGCAATTATCGGTGACAGTGTCGCTCCCCATCCGGGGAGCGTGGATTGAAATGAGGACGCTGTGTGGTGGTGTGCTGACCCAGATTTGTCGCTCCCCATCCGGGGAGCGTGGATTGAAATAAAGAATGGCGAGAACACAGAAGATTCCACCGCCGTCGCTCCCCATCCGGGGAGCGTGGATTGAAATGGATACAACGAGGCGGGAGAGTTCGTGGAACTGGTCGCTCCCCATCCGGGGAGCGTGGATTGAAATGCATTCTCGTGGGGTCAGACGGCGGACGGTGAGGTCGCTCCCCATCCGGGGAGCGTGGATTGAAATCAGCAGGATGGTGGTGGACGTGTCCCTTATCCAGGTCGCTCCCCATCCGGGGAGCGTGGATTGAAATGCCTTCGATATCTCGCCGTTCGCCGTGGCCAGGGTCGCTCCCCATCCGGGGAGCGTGGATTGAAATGCCAACGTGGGACGCATCCCCAACTTCGACAAGGTCGCTCCCCATCCGGGGAGCGTGGATTGAAATCAGGCCGCACCGAACCTGCAATGCGATGCGTTGGAGTCGCTCCCCATCCGGGGAGCGTGGATTGAAATCAAGCCCCCATACCCCGCGCAGCCCTCAAATCCAGCGTCGCTCCCCATCCGGGGAGCGTGGGTTCCTATGCCGGATTAATACGTTGGTTGATGTCGGTATCGTCCCATCTATCCTTGATATAAGGATTTGTGATGGGGGTAACGATACCAGCTTGGTTCCACTGGTCAACATATGAGTATCGGATACGGTTCGGTGCGTATGTTTCGATCATTCGTTGATAGTAATCGCGTTCATTAAGAAGCAGGTCCACCAGATATCCGGGTTCGTTTGGGAAATTCTTTAGTGCGCGAGTATAAAGATTGTGGTGTTCGTCCAATACCAGAGCTGGAACGGAATCTAAGCGCAAGAGTTCTTTAAACATGACGAGTCGCCCAATTCGACCGTTACCGTCGGAGAATGGGTGCGTGGATTCGAACATCCAATGTGCTTTTGCGATTGCAAAAGGATTATCTTCCAATTGTGAGTACAAGCTGAATACCTGTTTCATGGCAAGAGGCACATCTGCGGGGAGTACCGTATGAATTCCCTCAAGTTGGCTGATGACGTTGGGCACTATTTTGTATCCGCCGACGTTGCGGTTGGCGTCGAATTCTTGGCTGGTGCCGCGTTTGAGAATTCCATGAAGGCTGCATACAAGGCTTTTGTTTACTGGGTCGTCTACATGATCTAAGACCCAATTGAACGCATTGAAGTGGTTCGTTGTTTCGGCGACATCGTCTGCTCTGATTTCATCGTTGATGTTGTCGGGGAGCAAGGCACCCGTGTTGAACAGCTGCGCGGTTTGTTCTGGTGAAAGAGTGGAGCCTTCCATGTGGTTGGAATTGTAGGCAAATAGAATCTGTGAGTTGTAGTACAGGCCTCCGCCAACATGCTGGTCTCGCTCGCTCTTTAGCCAGTCGACAAGTCTGACGCGTTCCATGCTAGGCTCCTTTGGCATTTAGGCGAGATATGTTTTCATGCTACTGCGCACTGGAATATACTACTGGGTTTACTACTAACATGCCTCTGAATGGAGAGGCATGTTAGCAGTGCTTGAAAAACGGGTGCCTTCCACCGTAACAAGTGGGAGGCACCCGTTTAATTCAATTGGAACTTAATTCAGCTCACTCCCCAGCAATCGCGGCCTTGAGCTCCTCGACCTTATCGGTCTTCTCCCACGGGAACTCAACGTCCGTGCGGCCGAAGTGACCATACGCGGCGGTCTTCAGATAAATCGGACGTTTCAGATCCAGCTCGTCGATAATCGCAGCGGGGCGCAGATCGAAGACCTTGCGCACGGCGGCGGCAATCTGGCCTCGCGTCACACCCTGCTCGGTGCCGAAAGTCTCCACGTTAATGGACACCGGGTCGGCAACACCAATGGCATAGGCGATCTGAATCTCGACCTTGTGTGCCAGACCGGCAGCAACGATGTTCTTGGCAACCCAACGAGTCGCGTACGCGGCGGAACGGTCGACCTTGGACGGGTCCTTGCCGGAGAACGCGCCGCCACCGTGGTGAGCAGCGCCACCGTAGGTGTCCACGATGATCTTGCGGCCGGTCAGGCCGGCGTCGGCGGCCGGGCCACCAAGCACGAACGAACCGGTCGGGTTGACCAGCTGGCGGTAGTTGTCGTGCGGCACCTTGGAACCCAGCACCTCATCAAGCACCGGGTCAATCACGTGCTTCTTCAGCTCAACCGCAAGCCAATCCTGCGTAACCTCAGGATCGTGCTGGGTGGAGATCAGCACAGTGTCCAGCCGAACTGGCTGATCGTTGTCGTCGTATTCAATGGTCACCTGGGTCTTGCCGTCCGGGCGCAGGTGCGGCACTTCGCCAAACTTGCGGACCTCGGTCAGACGGAAGGCGAGGCGATGCGCCAAGTAGATCGGCAGCGGCATCAACGTCGGGGTCTCGTCGGTGGCATAGCCGAACATCACGCCCTGATCGCCGGCACCCTGTGCCTCGTAACGCTCTTCACGGCTGGCGGCGGTCTCTTGCGCGCCGGTCAGTCGAGCAACACCTTGGTTGATTTCGGCGCTCTGCTCGGTGATGGCCACCACAACGCCGCAGGAATCGGCATCGAGACCGACCTCGGAGGAGGTGTAGCCGATATTGCGCAGCGTCTCGCGCACCTTGGACTGCACGTCGCAATATCCCTCAGACGTGACTTCGCCGAAGACCAGGAACACGCCGGTGGCGGCGGAGGTCTCCACGGCCACATGGCTGGACGGATCCTGGGCCAGCAGATCATCAAGAATGGCGTCGGAGATTTGATCGCAGACCTTATCGGGGTGACCTTCGGTCACGGATTCGGCGGAAATAAGCCGATGTTCTTCTGTCATATCATCCCTTTCTTCAGGACTTATCGCCCCGCGGAAAGCGAGGCACAATGATACGTCGTTGATTGTTATGTATTGAGTTATTGATGAAGCACACATAGTTAAGGGCTCGTGCCAACCACACGGTGGCGCGAGCCCTTAACAACACGTTCGCTCCTGAACTTGAGTTATAGCCGATTGCCGCAACATGAGCAAGTGTGTCGCCCTAAATCAGTCGAAAGCATATCGACGGCAGCTATGCGGCAAGCATCGGGTAAGTGTCTAACTCAAGCCCAAACCAGCGGGAAATCAGTTGCCCTCGTTGGTGTCGTCCTCGCCCAGGGTCTCCTCAAGCAGGCCCTCGTCGATCTCGCGGAATGCGATGGACAGCGGCTTCTCGTTGTTCTGGTATTCGACCAGCGGGCCGACGTTCTGCAGCAGGCCCTCGTTAAGCTGGGTGAAGTAGGAGTTGATCTGACGGGCGCGCTTGGCGGCGAAAATGGCCAGAGCGTACTTGGAATCGGCGTGCTGCATCAGGTCGTCGATCGGCGGGTTTGCGAGACCATCAGGGGTCGGGTCAGTGCCAAAAGCCATTATTCATATCTCCAGACTTGGAAAATCTATCTCAACGAGGCGAGTATAGAGGTTTGGGACGACTTCTTCCAAGAAAATCTATGTGTGAGAAACGTTACGTTTTTGAAAATTCCACTATTCGACTCTTGACAAGTGGCGTGTCCCTCGCAAAGGCTTGAATAGAACCATGACTGAAATGCGATCTGCAAAAATTATGTCAGGGCGCGTCTTTGCAGGCGCTCGAGCCCTTTACCGTGCTGCAGGCGTCAGCGGAGACGACATGGGCAAGAAGCCCATCATCGCCATCGCCAACTCCTTCGATGAGTTCCTGCCTGGCCACGTTCATCTGAACAAGGTCGGACGCATCGTTTCCGAGGCCATCCGAGAAGCCGGCGGTATCCCGCGCGAGTTCAACACGATGGCTGTGGACGACGGCATCGCCATGGGCCACACCGGCATGCTTTACTCCCTGCCTTCCCGCGACATCATCGCTGACACCGTCGAATACCAGTGCAACGCGCACTGTGCCGACGCCCTGATCTGCATCCCGAACTGTGACAAGGTCGTGCCGGGCATGCTGATGGCCGCGTTGCGGCTCAACATCCCGACCGTGTTCGTCTCCGGCGGCCCGATGGAGGCCGGTACCACGGTGCTCGCCGACGGCACCGTCAAGAGCACCGACCTCATCGACGTGATGTACGCCACCGCCGACGACAACGTCTCCGATGAGGAACTGCTCAATTACGAGAAGACCGTCTGCCCGACCTGCGGATCGTGCGCCGGCATGTTCACCGCCAATTCGATGAACTGCCTGACCGAGGCCATCGGCTTGGCCCTGCCCGGCAACGGCACCATTCTCGCCTCCCACTCCTACCGCAAGGATCTGTTCGAACGCGCCGCCCGCCAAGTCGTCAAGATCGCGCACCAGTACTACGACGATTCCGACGATTCCGTGCTGCCGCGCTCCATCGCCACCAAGGAAGCCTTCGAGAACGCCATGACCATGGATGTGGCCATGGGCGGTTCCACCAACACCGTGCTGCACATTCTCGCCATGGCCCAGTCCGCCGATGTGGACTTCACCCTGGATGACATCGAGCGTATTTCCCACACTGTGCCGTGCATCTGCAAGGCTTCGCCCTCCGGCAAGTGGGAGATTTCCGATGTGCATCGCGCCGGCGGCATCACCGGTATCCTCGGCGAACTCGACCGCGCCGGCAAGCTGCACACCAACGTGCGCTCCATCGACTACCCGACGCTGGAAGCCAAGCTCGCCGATTGGGACATCATGCGCCCGACCTGCACCGAGGAAGCCCAGCAGATGTACAAGGCCGCGCCTGGCCACATCATCTCTCCGGAACCGTGGACGCACACCACTTTGTTCGACTCGCTCGACCGCGACCGTGTCAACGGCGCCATCCACGACATCGATCACCCGGAGATCCACGAGGGCGGCCTCGCCGTGCTGCGCGGCAATCTGGCCCCCGACGGCTGCGTGGTCAAGACCGCCGGTGTGCCGCCGGAGATCTGGAAGTTCCGCGGACCGGCTCTGGTGGTCGACTCCCAGGAGCAGGCCATTGAAGTCATCCTGAACGACACCCTGAAGCCCGGCATGGCTCTGGTCATTCGTTACGAGGGCCCGAAGGGCGGTCCGGGTATGCAGGAGATGCTGTATCCGACCTCCTTCGTCAAGGGCAAGGGCATCGGCAAGCAGGTCGCAATGCTCACCGACGGCCGCTACTCCGGTGGTTCCTCCGGTCTGGCCATCGGCCACATGGCTCCTGAGGCTGCAAACAAGGGCCCAGTGGCGCTCATCAAGAACGGCGACATCATCGACATCGACATCGAAGCCCGTTCCGTGAACGTCGAACTGACCGACGAGCAGCTGGACGAGCGTCGTCGTGAACTTGAGGCCGGCGACGGCTACGTGGCTCATCGCGACCGTCATGTCTCCCAGGCGTTGAAGGCATACGCTGCTTTCGCCCGCTCGGCCGACAAGGGCGCGACCCGTGACCCGGAGCTTATCAACAAGCTCTCCGGTCTTGCCTGATAGCAGATTGCTTAGTTGAAAAGGTCCGGTACCTTCACGAAGAAGGTACCGGACCTTTTGCTTTGCTCCTGACTGGTGGGAGCTGGCTTGCGAAGCAAGACTGAGGATGGTTCCTAGCGAGATGTTACAACGACCACTCAGCCGCACTATGTTCGACAGCTCTCCGAGCCCTGCAATCGCGGATGGCCTATGGCCATGTTTTTTCTGATTCGCCTGACGGCTCACACTCGCCTGCAAACAGCCCACCGTGCTGTTTGCTATACGGCTTGTCCCGCCAGCAGGAGCAATACGGTTTTACTTCACGCAGGCGGTGGGGGAAAGGTGTGCGCCTCGGGCCCAGTCGGCAGCGCGCATGGCTTTCTTACCCTGAGCTTTGACCTGGGTGAGTTCCAGTGTGCCAGTGCCAGTGCCAGCCCAAACGTTCTTTTTGCCGACCTTCAGTTCGCCGGGATCGAGGTCGATCGGAGTATTGGGATTCGTCTGATCAGCCGGTTGCGCGGCAAGAATGTGCAATGTGAGAGGCTTGACTGCGGTCGTAAGATCCGCCGATTCCTCGTTGGCCTCGCCGCTGTCAGCTATCAACCCCTCTGCAAACAGTTCGGTCCAAGCTCCCGGATGCGGCGTGCATGCACGAATCTGGCGGTCGATGGTCTCCGCCGGGTCAGCCCAGTTGATGCGGGCATCTTCCACGGTGATTTTATGCGCGTATTCCAAACCCTCGGCGGGCTGCGGTGTGAATATGGCAGTGCCATCACCCACGGCGGCCAAAGCGTCCACATACATGGGCGCGCCCTCTTCCGCCAATCGTGTGAGCAACTCGCCAGAAGTCTCCCGACCAGTCAGCTCGACCGTCAACGAGGCGATGATTGGCCCATCATCCAGACCTTCTCCGACCTTGAACACGTCGGCACCAGTGGTCGGATCGCCGTTCCAAATTGCACGTTGGGCGGGGGCAGCGCCGCGCCACTTCGGCAGGTTGGAGAAGTGCAGGTTGTACCAGCCCATCGGCACGGCATCCAGCACGGACTTAGGCAGGATATTGCCATAAGCGATGACGGCGGCGATATCCGCATGCAGCCCCTTCAGGGCCTCCATGAACTCGGGGGAGCGAGGCTTGGCGTCAATCACGGTCAGACCAAGCTCCACGGCTGCGGCTTTGACCGGGCTCGGCGTGAGCTTTCGACCACGGCCAGTAGGCGCGTCCGGACGGGTGATGACGCCGACGACCTCAAAACGAGAGTCGGCGGCGAACGCCTGAAGCGAGGGCACTGCTACATCGGGCGTGCCGGCAAACACTAGTTTGAGCATATTTCTTCCTTAGCGGGAACAAACCCGTGCTCATGTCACGGATAAAGTCATTGTCAACGGATAAGCGAGAATGCGATGGCCGCACATGCGCAGGCTCTGCATCTGACGAGTGTCAAAAGCGGGGTGCGGAACAGAGTCCTACTGCACGTCGGGAATGTTCACGCCGTTGGCAATGAGCAATTCGCGCAGCTTGACGGGATTCTGGAAGCGAACGCCACGAATGCCTGCAGCGTTCGAGCCAACGATGTTCATGGCCTTGTCGTCAATGAACAGAGCGCCATCCGCCTTGATGCCGAACTCCTTCAGCGCCGCATCATAGATTTCCTTATGGGGTTTGCGCAGCTTAACAAAACCGGAGACCAGCTTGCCATCCAGCTTCTGCAGGATGGCACACTGTTCCTCGGCCACATGGAACAGGCTGGCCTCCCAGTTGCTCAGTCCCCATACTCCGATGCCGGCGGCCTTGAGGTCGTCGACCAGTACGCGCGCGCCGGGCACAATGCCGGTCAGGGAATCGCGGAAGTTCTTGATGTAATAGTCGAGGATGTCAGCCCACTTGTCGCCCTTACGTTCGCGCATAATGGCGATGGCCTCTTCGGTGCTGGTGCCGCCATCCATGAGGTCGTTGACATCGTAGAAGCCCGAGATGTCGTTATCGAGGAATTCGTCGATGGTCTTTTGGCTGTAACGGGGGATAAGCACTGCGGCCGGATCCCAGTAGATCAGTACATTACCGAAGTCGAAAATCACGTCGGTGATTGGTTTGCCGGCGTTGGCGGCAGCCTCGCCGTCAGCGACCAGCACGTCGTAATCCATATCCGGCTCTCCGGGCCAACCCTTCATGGTTCCTCCTCCGTTTTGAGGTTGTTGTTCTGTAATCATCGTTTCACGTGTTGGAGACGATTGGGTCTTTCTTGGACCTCCCTCAGTCTGTCGTCGCATACAGCTCCTCTCCGCAGGGGAGCCAGAGAGACATCGACGTGGGGAAGAACCTAGATTAAATCCTTGGGGTCAATGCGGAAACGGAGTTCGCCCGGCTCCCTGGAAGCCACGTGACGGGCTGTTTCCCGGTGAAGACGAATGGCCAGCTCAGCTCGCTGGCTTTGCGGCACACGTACCACGGCTTTCACCCGGTCGGCCGTGGCTTCGAGCTCCCGCGCATCGACGGTATCGGGCTGAGCAATCGGCACCGGTCCCAGCATGCCCGGCAACTCGCCGCATACCGCCCAGTCTCCTCCGAGCGCGCCAATGCGCTGCATCAGCGTCATCACCGCATCGCGTCGGCCCCACACACAGGCCGCGGCCACAGTCGGCGGCATACCGGTTTCCATGCGCTCGTCCAGATCCTTGGATGCCAAAATTCGCGAATCCCACATCATCAACGATTGAGCGATGGCCGGATCGGTCTCTCCCAATATCAGCGCCTGCCCACCTCGAGAGCGAGGCGCGCACAGCGAAACCGCCCGCATCCAAGCCGTCAACGTATCCAAGCGTGCATCTACACCCAGTGCATACAGACTGGTCCAAGCATCAAGAATCGCCACGGCGCGGTATTCGTGGCCAGCCGCCCCCCGCTCATTGCTCACCGGGCGCACACGCGGCTCGAAACCCGGCGTGGCAATCACAATCATCGGCTTGCACGGCACATCGCGGACCAATCCCTGAGCCTTGCTGGACAACACCATCGGCACGCTGCGGAACAGTCCAGCCAATTCAGCAGCCGTGCCGGCCGCCCCCACACGTACCACACGCATGCGTTCATGCCCACAGCCGGGGCATATCCAATGAATGGCCGCAGCGCCGCACCATTGACACCGAGGCGCGGATTCGCTTCTATCTGCCGGCAATTGCAGCGGACCGGAACATTTCGCGCAGCGTGCCTGACGGTGGCATTTCGCGCAGCTCAATGCTTCACTGGTACTGTCCTGAGGAATCGAGAGCAACACGGGGCCGCTTTCCAACGCTTTGCTGAGCACACGCACAGCCGTATGAGGCACACGAGCGCCGATGGTCGCATCCGCCAAACGAGCCAGCTCGTCGCGATTCAGCCAGCGAACCCACGGCGTCGCATCTTTCAGCGGTGAGGCAAGCGGATGGATTGCCGTGGAATAGCCACTCACCGGCGTCTCCACCGTGCCTGGGCCAGTGTTCTCCCACTGACTCTGCACTGTGCGTGCATTGGCCATCGCCACGAATACGCCGCCGTGTGATTTGGCGCGCAGCCGCATCACGCCGCGTGCCTGCGGATACGGCATCATGCCGTCCATGTTTTGATAGGCGGCATCTTCCAATATGGCGAACAGAGCAGGACCTTCAACCGGCGCATACATCACCGCGCGGGTGCCGATAATCACCTTTACCTGTCCTAATGCCACGGCCAAATACGCACGGTATCGGTCCGCCGCAGGCATCTGGGCATTCAACACTGCGACATCGCCTATCCAGCTGCCGGAAGGTGTGGGGGAGAACGGTTTGAGCCCATAGTTGCGCAACATTGGAAGCAAATCCTCGACTTCCCTCATGGTGGGAAGTTCCACCACGGACGGTTTGCCGGCGCTGAGCGCAGTGGCAACCATCCATGCCATATTCCGTTGCCATTCCTGGGCTCCGGATAGCAAGTCGAAAACAAAGGATTGGAACCGTTGCCCGTGCAGGGCATCATTCAGCACATTGGCTTCGCCATAATTGGCGACAATGCGCCGATAGGCTTGTGCGGCGCCCTCTGATACCGAATCGGCCACCTCAAACGAGGAACCGGATGGGCGGGTGCCATCCGGCAGGGTGCCGCGGCCGGCAAACCCTCCTTGTACGTTATCCGGCAACGAGCCACCGACCGGTCGTCGGAACGAAGCAGTCAACCGCTGCTCGGCCTCCACCTTGGCCACGCGCGGCGGCACGGCAAAGCGCAGGATATTGGCCCGCGTACCACCATAGGCATTGGCGATGAGCCCGATATCCTCGCGCATCGAAGCGGGGACTAGCACGTCAGGACTCAGCACTCGCTCGATATAGCGAATTGAAGAGCGCGGTGTATCGCTGGTGGAAGTCCGCGACCAAATCACGCCGCCGACCCGTTGACCGCCGAACCGCACGCGCACCAGAACGCCGGGTTGCGCGGCATCACTGTCCTTCTCGTCGATGAAGTAGTCGAATGTCTGACCAAGATGCAGCGCCTGCACATCGAGCACCACTTGTGCAATGGGATCATGCTCGGCGGGCGTGTGCTCCGCGGGCGCACGTTTGCGCCGCTTGCGTGGGGCCAACCCGTCAAGCGTGAGCTGCTGTGCGTCCGATGTAGTCATGCCTCAACTATAAGGGCCTCAGCCAATACCGGTAATTATCTACCGGTCTACCGGCGCAGATAGTCGAGTACGTGCATCAGGTCGCGGTCGTTGATAGCCTCGTCGGCGGCGAGCTGGGTCTTCGGCTTGGCGCAGAAAGCAATACCCAGACTGGCGGCCTGAATCATCGGAATATCATTCGCGCCATCACCCACGGCCACGGTCTGGCTCATCGGAATATCCAGCTGCTTGGCCCACTCCCGCAGCGCATGCAGTTTCACGGTCTTGCAGACAATCTCGCCCAACACCTTGCCGGTCAAGCGCCCATCGGCAACTTCAAGTCGGTTCGCAATCCAATAATCGATATGCCCCTCGGCGGCCAGCTTGTCGACCACCTCATGGAAGCCGCCGGATACTACGCCGACCTTCCAGCCATGCGCATGCAGCGTGTCAATCAGCTCCAGCGCGCCTTTGGTGAAATGCAGCTTGTCATGCACGGCGTCGAACACGGAGACCGGCAAACCCTCAAGCAGCGCCACGCGAGCCCGCAGCGCATCGCAGAACTCCAGTTCGCCGCGCATCGCGCGTTCGGTCACCTTCGCGATTTCCTCGCCGGATCCGGCGGCCTCGCCCAACTCATCGATAACCTCTTCATCAATGAGCGTGGAGTCCACATCCATCACCAGCAGACCGGGCTCAGCCAGCGTTGGTACGGAATCGGCGGAACCGCCCAAAGCCCCAACTTCGCTTTCGGCGGACTTGTCAATAAAATGCACATCTTCTTGCATCATGCTTTCGATTCTCGAGAAACCTTGGGACAATGCCCTCTATGAGTTTTTCTATGGAGCTTGCCACTGCACTCGCGGCTAACCCCACACCCATCTGCACCACGTCTGAAGGCGGCCTGATCGGCACCATCACCGAATGGCTCATCACCCTGATGGAAACCATCGGCGGCATCGGCGTGGCTCTGGCCATCGCGCTCGAATCGGTGTTCCCGCCCATCCCTTCCGAAGTGATTCTGCCACTCGCAGGCTTCACCGCGGCTCGCGGCACGCTGAGTCTGCCTGGCGCGATCATCTGGGCCACCATTGGCTCTTTGCTGGGTGCATGGACGCTGTATGGCATTTCCCGCTGGGTGGGCTTGCATCGTATCAACCGCGCGGCGGACAAGATTCCAGGCGTCAGCCGCAAGGATGTGAGCAAGGCCAACGATTGGTTCACCAAGTACGGCACATGGTCGGTGCTTATCGGCCGAGTGATTCCCGTGGTGCGTTCGCTGATTTCCATTCCCGCCGGCTTCAACCGCATGAATTTCCTGCAGTTCACCGGCTGGACCCTGCTCGGATCGGCCGTATGGAACACCATCTTGGTGTCCGCAGGTTATCTGCTCGGAGACCAATGGTGCTCGATTCAAGGTGCGCTCGGTGTGTTCGAAGACGTGGTCATCGTGGCCGTGGTTGTGGTCATCGTATGGTTCGCGGTGAAAAAAGTGCGTACTGTGGTGCGTAACAGGAAAGCACAGCATGGCGAATAACGCCAAGCCCGCATAAGGGTTCGGATGGTTCCGATAGGGGAGTGAAGGCATATATGGGAGAAGCCGAAAATCTTGCCGAGCTGAACGACCGGCTTATGGCCAAGAACCATGCGCTCGCCGAAGCTCTGAACCGTGCCGGCAAAGAGCTCACCAAAGCCAAATCGCAGCTGGCGCAACTCGCACAGCCGCCGCTCACCTTCGCCACGATGGTCAAAATCGATTCGACCCACACCGATGAGGACGGCGTACAGCATGCCAGTGCCGAGGTGATTTCCGGTACTCGACGCATGATTGTGCCCGTGGCCGCGAACGTCAACGCGTCTCGTCTCGCCGCTGGTTCCACCGTTATGCTCAACGAGAAGCTTGTGCTGGTTGAACAGCGCGATGCCGATACCGTGGGCCAGATTCGAGTAGTCAAGCAAATACTCGATGATGGGCGTCTGATTGTTGCCGATGCTTCCGGCAATCCCGTGTTGGTGCGTCGTTCCAGCGCACTCAGTTTGACCGCCATCAGTCAAGGCGATCGCATTATCGTCGATCCGTCCGTGCGGCTCGCCATCGAACTGCTGCCCAATGAGAGTGACCGGGATCTGGTGTTGGAAGAGACGCCAGACGTCACCTTTGCCGACATCGGCGGTTTGGACAGCGAGATCGGCCGTATCAGGGATGCCGTGCAGCTGCCGTTCCAGCATCGCGCGCTATTTGAGCGCTATGATTTGAAGCCGCCGAAGGGCGTATTGCTCTACGGGCCTCCCGGCAATGGCAAAACGATGATTGCCAAAGCCGTGGCCAATGCCTTGTGCGAAGGCGGCTGTGACATGGATGGCGATGGCTCTATCAACGGCAGAGAGCAGCAGGTCAAAGGCGTATTTCTGTCCGTCAAAGGGCCTGAACTGCTCAACAAGTACGTCGGTGAATCCGAGCGTCTGATTCGTCTGATTTTTCAACGCGCCCGCGAACGCGCCGCCGAAGGCAAGCTGGTGGTCGTATTCATCGATGAGATGGACTCGCTGCTAAGAACCCGCGGCTCCGGTGTATCCTCCGACGTGGAAACCACCATCGTGCCACAGTTCCTTTCCGAACTCGACGGCGTGGAATCGCTCGATAATGTGATGGTGATTGGCGCATCCAATCGCGTGGACATGATCGATCCCGCCGTGCTGCGCCCGGGCCGTCTTGACGTGAAGATTCGTATAGACCGGCCTTCCGGCGAGGCCGCCGCCTCCATCGTGCGTCATTACCTGACTGACGACCTGCCGCTGGAACAGGGTCTGGATGCCGATGCGCTCTCCCGCGTACTTGTGCGAGATATCTATACACGTTCCGAGCGCCGGCATCTCGCCGACGTGCGTGACGAGCGCGGCACGTGGAATGCGCTGTTCCTGGCCGACGTGGTTTCCGGCGCGAGCCTCAAGAATATCGTTGACCGTGCGAAGACCCACGCGGTTAAAGCATCGATTGCATCAGGCAAGGATGTGGCTCTTGATGCCACGTTGCTTGGCCGTGCGGTCGAAGATGAGTTCGCTGAGACTCGCGATTCGCTGCTGGATGCCGATCCGGTGCAATGGGCGCGCGTCAATGGTTTCGACGCTGGACTAGTCACTGCAATCCGTGCAGTAGGGCGTTGAATCAGCTGTGCGGCTGAGTTATAGCCATAAGTCAGCCGCACAACGGAACGATCACATACCTATTCGGCGACCGCCGGAATCGGCACTCCGGCATCGATAAGCGTCTCTCGCAGTCCGCGCTCGTCGTGGAAACGGATGCAGCGAATCCCCGCACGGTTCGCGCCGATCACATTGGACGCCCTGTCGTCAACAAACACGGTTGTCTCGGCATCAATGCCAAAGGACTCCAACGCTTTCATATAGATGGCCGTATCGGGCTTGCGCATATGGACCTCACTGGAAATGACGCGTCCATTCAGCATGCGCAGAATCTCATAGGCGTTCTCGGCCTCGCCAATGGTCTCCCGTTGCCAATTCGACAATCCCCATACACCAAGGCCGGCGGTCTTGATGTCATGCACCAGTACGCGCATGCCGGGAATGGTGCCGGTAAGTGAGTCCAAGAAATTATCGAAATAGTAGGCAAGCATCTCAGCCCAGCGTTCACCATGAGTCTCACGTATCCACGCAATGCCCTCGGCCGGGCTGGCTCCCGCATCCATCCTGTCGCAGGCGTCGTAAAAGCCGGATATGTCATTGTCGAGAAAATCCTCGATACGCTTCTCGCTGTAGCGCGGCATGAACAGCGCCTGCGGATCCCAATCGACCAGTACATTGCCGAAATCAAAGATGACGTTGGCGATCGGCTGCCTGGCATGAGCCGCAGCGGCGTCATAGGCGATCACTTCATTGAACGGTATATTCAGCTCCGATTCTCCAGGCCAACCCTTCATCGTGTTTCCTTTCATGAGATTCATGAGACCTATTGAACAGGCATCAGGTGCAAAGGCGGAAAACCGCCCTCAACTCTCATATTAGGTTCGTGCGGCAGCGCTACTCGGAGCGGCTGATGGTCTGATGTCCGTTGTCTACGGACAGGAGGCAGTGTCCGTAGACAACGGACAACAGTTTGTCCGTAGAACGGCAGTCCGCCTCCGTGTTCCCCTTACATTGGAATATGTCAAGGAGGCAAGGCGATGGCGACTGGCTACAATAAATCACTGCTCAACTACCTGTTGAACCGCCGTGATTTCGTTCCCGGAACGGAGCTGTCCGCGGTACTTGGCGTGTCGACCAAAACCGTGTCACGTATCGTCAAGCATGTCAACGAACAGTCCACGAATGGCATGATCATCGAATCGCAGCGCGGTCGCGGCTATCGCCTCAACTCCTCCAATTACTTCGCCCAGCGAGACCTCAATGCGGAAGCCGGCAAGCCCGGTGTGCTGAGCTCGGTGGAACGCCGCGACGAGATCATCAAGCGTCTGCTCATCACCGCTCCGCAGCAGTACCGCATCAATGATCTGTGGGGCAAGTTCTACATCAGCGAATCCGCTATCGCGGTGGATGTGCGCACCTTGCGTAGCATGCTTGCCAAGTTCGATTTGGATCTTGCCCGCAGCGCCGATGTCATTTGGGTGTCCGGTACCGAAACCGACATCCGTCGTGCGATGGCCAGCCTGCTGGTCACCGATGATGACATCGCCAACGGTCAGTTCATGCACGCTGACCATACGGTGCAGCAGCGTGACGTGGCATTCGTCTCTCACCAGCTTGACCTCATCGAGGACCTCACCCACGCACAGGTTCCTTACCCGTACAGCGTGAACCTGTTCACCCACCTGTACATTCTCATCGAACGTTTCCGCGGCGTCGGGGCATTGATCGACGAAGGCGAGCAGGGCAACGCTGACGAAGCGCTGATGGAGCACCATCAGGAGATCACGCAGGTCTGCGAGAAGGTCATCGGCAACTTCGACGCCTACCTCGGTACCGCACTGCCGCGTATCGAGGTCTACTACCTGTACCAGTACCTCACTTCCTCGCGCATCGACTTCGCTCAGCTCGACCCGCACGAGATCCCCGATGACGTGCGCGAGTTGACTTATGAACTCATCGATCATGTCGCCGAAGACCCGGCCTTCCGAACCATCGACAAGCAGGCGCTGTTCGCTCACCTGTCGCTGCATATGAAGCCGCTGATGAACCGCTTGCGCAACAACATTCGTGTGGCCAACAATCTGCTCGAGCAAATCAAGCTTGAATACCCGTACCTGTTCAGCAAGGTGAGCGATGCCTACCGCGAGCTGGAGCGCCGCCATGGGCTTGCCCGCATCGACGATGAGGAGCTTGGTTTCATCACCGTGCATTTCGCGCAGGCCGTGGAGCGTGCTCCGATGCCGCTCAACCTGCTACTGGTATGCACAACGGGCCTGGGCACCGCGCAGCTATTGCAGGCCAAAATCGCCAAGCGCTTTTCCGGGTTCAACATTGTGGAAACGGTGTCGTCGCGCAATCTGGCACAAACGCTCGCCAAATACTCGGATATCGATCTGGTCGTTTCCACCGTCCGCCTGCCGGATGACGTCGCAGCGCCCACGTTGGTGGTGTCCGCGATGCTCACCACCGAGGATCAGGACCGTCTCGAACAGGAAGCCAACCGCATCCGCAGGGAGGCGATGGGACGATGAAACGACTCATGGTATGGGAGCCGGCATTGGCCGCCAACGACAAGCACACGCTTATCTCCAGCGTGGCTGAGTCTCTTGCCCAGCAAGGCGTGGTGCCATTCGGCGAGCAAGACGCGCTGGTCGAAGCCCTTGTGGCCCGCGAAGATTTGGGCAATACGCTTATTGCCACCAACACAGCGATTCCGCACGCCACATGCCCGGCGGTTACTGAAGGCGCGTTCGTCTACGTCAAACTCGCCGAACCGCTTCTCGATTGGAGTGAAGGCGCGGCAGTGGATCGGTTCGTGTTCACCGTGGTGCCCGAACAGCCGAGCGCGGACGATGGGGAAGCCGTAAAACGCTTCTTCGCCTCACTGGCCGACGATGCGGTGCTGAACGTGTTCAGTACCGGCAGCCAAGAGTCAGTAACCCAGATTTTCCAATAGGAACCAAACGATTTTTTTCAACAACTAGGAGAAAGGAACCACAGTGGCAGACACCGCAACCCTTACCCTCAACGACGTTCTCGATCGCAACACGATTCTCACTGACGTCAAGGTCGAGACCAAGGAAGATGTGTTCCGCACGCTCGCCGAGCGCTTGTTTGAACAAGGATACGTTTCTTCCGTCGATGACTTCCTCGATGCACTGCACAAGCGCGAGGAGGAAGGCGCCACCGGCATCGGCAATCACATTGCCATCCCTCACGGCCGTAGCGAGACTGTGACCCGCAACGGCGTCGCCATCGCGATTCTCGATCATGAGATCGAGTGGGAATCCTTGGATGACACCGGCGCCAAGCTGGTGGTCATGTTCACCGTCGGTGCCTCCGGCGATGGCGCGAACGATCATCTGAAGCTGCTCTCGATGTTCGCCCGCAAGATGGCCCAGCAGCAAGTCGTTGACGCGCTGCTTAAAGCCAAGGATGCCGACGAGGTCATCGCCGCGTTCCAAGACTGAACCGTTTCCCGAACCAATAGCAACCAATAAACACAACAAAGGAGTACATCATGAAGATCGTCGGAGTGAGCGCCTGCACCGTTGGCATTGCGCACACCTACATGGCCCAGCAGAAGCTCGAAGATGCCGCCAAGGCCGCGGGTGATGAGGTCAAGATCGAGACCCAGGGCACCATCGGCGTCGAGAACGAGCTGACCGCCCAGGACATCGCCGACGCGGACATTGTGATTCTCGCCATCGATATCAAGATCGCCAACGAAGAGCGCTTTGCCGGCAAGAAGGTCGTCAAGGTCTCCACCGAGACCGCGATCAAGGCTCCGAACAAGCTCATCGCCAAGCTTCACGAAATCGCCGAAAAGTAATCGCTTTCCGCGCTTATAGCAATAGAGATAAGAAAACAAGGAGGAATTTCAATGAAGAATTTCTGGAAGGCTGCCAATTTTAAGGGGCACCTGCTTACCGCAATCTCGTACATGATTCCAATCGTGTGCGGTGCCGGTTTCGTCATTGCCATCGGTATGGCCTTCGGCGGTACCAGCCAGGACTCACTTGTGATGGGCAAGTTCAACTTCCTGGAAGCGCTCGCCACCCTCGGTGGCAAGGCCCTGGGCATGCTGCCGGTCATCATCGCCACCGGCATCGCCTTCTCCGTTGCCGGTAAGCCGGGTATCGCACCGGGCTTTGTGGTGGGTCTCGCGGCCAACTCCATCTCCGCCGGTTTCATCGGCGGCATCATCGGTGGTTATGTCGCCGGCTGGATCGCCGTGGCCGTCATCAAGTTCGTGAAGGTTCCGAGCTGGGCCAAGGGCCTGATGCCTACTCTGATCGTGCCGTTCCTAGCATCACTGAGCTCCGGTCTGATCATGGTCTACATCATCGGCACCCCGGTCTCCTGGTTCACCAGCTGGCTGACCAACCTGCTGCAGTCCATGTCCGGTGCCTCCAACCTCATCTTCGGTGCTGTGATCGGTACCCTGTCCATCGTCGATTTCGGCGGCCCGATCAACAAGACCGCGTTCGCATTCGCCCTGACCCTGCAGGCTGAAGGCCTCAACGGCGCCGTCACCGCTCTGCAGCTGACCAACACCGCCACCCCGATCGGCTTCGGCTTCGCATTCCTTGTCGCCAAGCTGCTGCGCAAGAACATCTACACCCGCGAAGAGGTCGAGACCCTGAAGTCCTCCGTGCCGATGGGCGTGGTCAACATCGTCGAAGGCACCATTCCGATTGTGATGAACGACCTGGTGCGTGGCATCGTGGCTGCTGGCCTCGGCGGCTGCGTTGAAGGTGCAATCCTGATGTCCCTTGCCAACGGCGAAGGTGCAACGGTTCCGTTCGGTGGCTTCCTCATGCTGCCGACCATGGGCTCCAACTGGTGGGTCGGCCTGCTGGCCATCGCCGCCAACGTGGTCGTCACCGGCGTGGTCTACGCACTGATCAAGAAGGACATCCCCGCCGATCAGCTCGATGCCGTGCAGTCCTCCTCCGCCGAGGAAGAGGAGCTCGACCTCGACGACATCAAGGTCATGTGATTGGCACCGCGAGATAGCGGACACCGTTATATCGGTCAGTAACTGACCGCAATCATCACAACAGAGTAAGGCCGCGCGCCGGCCAACCGGAATCACAAGGTCTGTGGCACCGGCGCGCGGTTTCTTATGCCCAAAAACCTGGAAATATCCCGTATTACTCAAGAAAGAAGCGCAGTAATGACTCGCAAGATTCAGCTCTCACCGTCCCTGATGACCATGGATCTCGATCAGTTCAAGGAGCAGATTACTTTCCTCAATGACAAGGTCAACTCCTTCCACATCGATGTGATGGACGGTCACTTCGTGCCGAACATCACCCTCTCTCCCTGGTTCGTGGAACAGGTACGCAAGATCTCCGATGTGCCGATGAGCGCCCACATGATGGTGATGGACGCCCCCTTCTGGGTCGATCGTCTCATCGAGGTCAAGTGCGACTACATCTGCTTCCCCTCCGAGGTGGCCAACGGTGTGGCTTTCTCTATGATCGACAAGATCCACGCTGCCGGTCTTAAGGCTGGCGCTGTGCTCAACCCGGAGACCTCAATCGATGTCATCAAGCCGTACATCGATCTGCTCGACAAGATCACGATCATGACCATCGACCCCGGTTTCGCTGGCCAGCGCTTCCTCGAGTCGACGCTTGACAAGATCGTCGAACTGCGTGCTCTGCGCGAGGAGAAGGGCTACAACTACGAGATCGAGATGGACGGCTCCACCAACAAGGCGCACTGGAAGATGATTTCCGATGCGAACCCGGATGTTTACGTCATCGGACGCTCCGGTCTGTTCGGCCTGACCGACAACATCGAATCCTCTTGGAACCAGATGGTCTCCGAATACGAGGAATGCACCGGCTTCCAGTTCGACAACGGACTGTACACCACCGCCAAGTGACGCAGCGTGCGAAAAGGCACGCGCATAATCAGTCGTATATGACCCATTCCTAACCTCGTGGCTCCCGTCTTTGCTCAGGCAAGGCCGGGAGCCACGTCTATTATGGAATCCATGAGTGTGAAGCGTGTGATGGGCACCGAAACCGAATATGCGGTGTCGCTGAGCGGAGCCGGTCGTTATAACCCGGTGCAACTGTCTTTCGATGTGGTCAACGGTGCGGCAGACAGCCATAGCAAGAACATCCGATGGGATTACCGGCAGGAAGATCCGGTCAACGATGCGCGTGGCACCCGCCTTGAACGCGCTGCGGCACGCCCTGACATGCTCACCGATGCACCGCAACTGAATATCACCAACGTGATCGCCCCCAACGGCGGCCGTGTCTACGTCGACCATGCGCACCCCGAATATTCCGCACCGGAAACGACTGACCCATTCGAGGCCGTCCTCTACGATCATGCTGGCGACCTCATCATGCAAGCCGCCACCGAGCGGGCCAGCAGCCAGACCGGCACGCCTATCGAACTACATCGCAACAACGTGGACGGCAAAGGTTCCTGCTGGGGCACGCACGAGAACTATATGATGGCCCGTGCGGTTCCCTTCGATCAGGTCACTCGCCTGATGACTCTGCACTTCGTCACGCGCCAGATATACGCCGGCTCCGGTCGCGTGGGAATCGGCGAGCGCAGTGAGATGCCCGGTTATCAACTGAGCCAGCGTGCCGACTATATCCACGCCAAGGTCGGATTGCAGACCACTTTTGAACGGCCGATTATCAACACGCGCGACGAATCGCACGCCACCGACGAGTATCGCCGCCTGCATGTCATCGTTGGCGATGCCAACCGCATGGATGTGCCGCAAGTGTTGAAGCTTGGCACTACGAGCATGCTGCTGTGGCTGCTCGAGCATGCTGATGAGGCCGGCTTTGATCTCAACGCTTTTCTTGACGAACTTGAGCTGGCCGATCCGGTGGAAGCCGTGCACATCGTCTCACATGACCTCACGTTAGACGCTGCACTGCCGCTGGCTAATGGCGGTGAGACCACCGCCTGGCTGATTCAGCTCAAGCTGAGGCAAGCCGTTTACCAGGTCGCTGCGCTGATTGACGGCACGGACACCTCCGGGGAACCCGCATGGCCGGACAAGTCCACCACTTCCGTCATGGCGATGTGGGGGCAGGCGCTTGCCGATTGCGTCGCCATCCGTCATGCCGACGCCGATCAGCGTCTTACCATGACCGGCGAGGCCAGTCGTGTTGAATGGCTGCTCAAATGGCAACTGTTGGAAAAGTTGCGCCGAAAGATCACCGGAGCGGCAACCCCCGATGCCGCCAACGGTTGGGACGATTCTCGTCTGAAGGTCATCGATTTGAAGTGGGCCGCCCTCGATTCTCGGGATAGCGTGTTTGCCAAGCTTGAACCGCGTACCGAGCGGGTAAACGCCGCAGCCGACCTCGCACGTGCCACCACAGAGCCTCCTGAAAATACCCGCGCATGGCTGAGGGCCAAATTGGTGGAGCGCTTTGGCGTCGAAGTGGCAGCCGTCAGTTGGTCTCGCCTGACCGCACGAGACCCTAACGCAGTCGATGCCGGAGAGGCGACCGAGTTCTACGGCAATGCGGGGCATATGGCCGCGCCCGATCATCACTTGTTCTCCTTGGACATCTCCGATCCGCTCGCCTATGGCAAAGCACGTTGCGAAGCAAAGCTCAACGCAGCCGAACACGCCATCGATCTACTGAAGGCATTGGCCATCAATGGCGAACGGTAAACTTGATGACTATGGAAGAAACACGCGAAGAGACCCCACAGGACCTGCGCAACCTGGCGCTCAAGGTCGCCGGATTGCTTGAGGAAGCTGGCCAGCACGCCCTTCACGATCAGCTCAACCCACGCAATCTCGCCCTGCCCAGTACGGACGATGGCGAACACGGCCCTCGCTATAGGCTGGAGACCGACAGCAAGATTCTGCGTTTCATGAGTTCCAGACTTGCCGACATCGCCCATTTCGACGGGTTCTGGACCACACGCCCCGCCGAAAGCCGCCCTGGTCAGCGCTATTGGTACATCGGCAAAATCGACGGTGTCATCAACTATGTGCGCCGCATGAGCGAATGGACCCTGACAGCGGCTCTCTTTGAGTTCGGACCGGATAATGAGCCCAAGCCCATTATCGGTGTGGTGCATGCGCCGGCCTTGGGTTTGACCTATTTGGCCGCCAGGGGAGCGGGAGCCGTGCGTATTCATAAGACTGCTGTCGGTGAAAAGCGCGACAAAGTCGTTCCCTCGATGACCTCCTCGCTGGACGGTTCCGTGCTGAGCTATGGCATGTCCTTCATCCCCAGCGAATCTCAGCGTGCCCTTGATGTCGCATCCGCTCTTGCGGGACAGCCGGCCGATATCAAGCGTGTCGGTCCCGCCTCGCTTGACTTGTGCAAGGTTGCGGACGGTACGTATGATGCCTACTTTGAACCCATGCTGCACGTGTGGGACATCGCGGCCATCGCCGCAGGAACCGTGGTGGTGTGGGAGGCCCAGGGTACGCTGAGCCGATGGGACGGTGAACGCATCCACTGGCGTCACGACAATGACGTAGTGGCCTCCAACGGCCTGATCATTCGCGAACTGCGGCAATACCTGCAGCGATACCCCTGGCCCGATTCCATCAACCAGCGATAAATACTTGATCTGTCTTGGGATCCTTGGCTCCCCTCTCTGAGGGGAGCCCTCGAATCGAATCAATTCATAAAAGAAGGCAACATGCCACAACAATTTGAACAGTCGCAAGCCCAGCAGTCGGCGGCTCAGGAAGATGAGATGCTCGCTTCCGTGCAGCCAGACATCCAAGCTGAGGACCAGTCCGACGTACTCGACGACATTCTCAACGACATCGAATCCACTTTGGAAACCAATGCCGAGGAATACGTCAACAGCTTCGTGCAAAAAGGTGGCGAGTGATGCCTCAGCTGCGTGACAGCGGCACCCGCTCCCTGCATGCTTCGGAACCCGTGCCATCCGCTGAGATGGACGGGTTCTGCCGTATTTTCGGCGTGGAAACCGAATACGGAGTGTCCGTGACCGGTGCCAGCAAGCCGGTGGACGCCGGCCAGGTGGCCATGACCATGTTCCAGCCGGTCGTGTCCCGCTCACGTTCCACCAACACCTATCTGGATAATGGCTCACGCCTGTATCTGGACGTCGGATCCCACCCCGAATACGCCACCGCCGAGGCACGAGATCCGCGCGAGGCTCTGGCTCAGGATCTCGCCGGCGAACAGGTCATGCGCAATCTGGCTTTGAAGGCGCAGCGCAAACTGCGTGAGACTCACGGCGAGCGCGTCATGATTCACGTGTTCAAGAACAACGTCGACTCCGCCGGTCACGCTTTCGGTTGCCACGAGAACTATCTGGTCCGCCGTTTTGTGCCGTTGGAGACCATCGAGCACCAGCTGCTGCCGTTCCTCATCACCCGGCAACTGTTCACCGGCGCCGGCCGCATGACTCCGGACGGCTTCCAAATCACCCAACGTGCGGACTTCCTGGACGAAGCCGTCTCCTCGGCCACCACGCGTTCCCGTCCGATGGTCAACACGCGCGACGAACCGCACGCCGACCCCGACTCCTTCCGTCGGCTGCATGTGATCATCGGCGACTCGAACCGTTCGCAATGGGCCACATGGATGAAGCTTGCCGTGACGCACCTCGTGCTGTGCGTGATTGAAGATGCCTTCCGCAATGAAGTTCCTTCTAGATTCGAGGACTATGCCTTTGCTGACCCTGCGGCTGCCAACCGTGCCGTCAGCCGGTTCCCGGACAACTCACATGCCGAGCTGCCGCTTGAATCGGGCGAATCCGTGACTGCATTGGATTTGCAGCGCCGGTATTATGCAGCGGTCGAAGCCTTTATCACGAATCATGATGATGCCTTGGTCGGCTCGCTGCCGGTGACGGGAATCAAGACCGTCATGGGGGAGTGGCACCGTGCTCTGGACGCACTGGACCACGGTGAATACGATGCGCTCGCCGACCGTGTGGACTGGGCTGCCAAGAAGCGTCTATTCGACGCACTCAGGAACCGTCGACCGGATGTCACCTTCGCCCAGTTGGAACAGCTTGAGCTCGATTACCACGACATCGCCAATGGCCGCCTGTATGGTTCACTGACCTCCCGCAACCAGCTGCGCGAACTCTTGACGAGCAATGACGTGGCAATCGCCGTGCACAATCCGCCTACCGACACTCGTGCAGCCCTGCGTGGTCAATTCATCAGGGCAGCGCTTGCCGCCGGAGCCCAGTTCTCCGCAGACTGGACCCACTTAACCGTGGCGGCTCCCGAACGCCGCGAAGCCGTGCTTCTCGACCCATTCGAATCCGAGCCGACCGAAGAATTCACACAGTTGATGAGAGTGCTTCCGAATGGTTCTGATGAGCCTGTGCAGGCTTAAATATCCCCCCCCCCCCCTAATCTGCGTCGCAATACACAAAGAACCCCGACCACAATGGTCGGGGTTCTTGCTATCTCGTTGTTACTCTACGAGACTCTCGCTGCTAGCGGCAGGTCACTCGGTGACGGCCTTCTTCAGCAGGGAGCCGGCGGAGATGCGAACGCCGTAGGAAGCCGGAATGTTGATGGTCTCACCGGTGCGCGGGTTGCGGCCGGTGCGAGCAGCGCGCTTGACGCGCTCAGCGGAGAAGAGACCGGTGAGCTTCAGGCCTTCGCCGGACTTCATTGCCTCGACGAACACGTCCTGGAAAGCGTTGACGGCAGCTTCGGCCTGAGCCTTGGTCAGGTTGGACTTCTGAGCGATCTTGGAAACGAGATCAGACTTGTTGTATGCCATAAAGCATCCTTCTTGGTCAGGGGGCGGCATTTGTTGCTTTGCCCGTTCAATCAATGATAATAGCGCATGTGACTGCGAAAACCCGCATTTTATATAGGATTTATGTGTTTTTTTCGAGGGGAGGGCAAGGGCAAAAATCAGACGAGATTGTGCTTGTCCAGCCACTTCATGGCAGCTGCTCCGAGGGGGATTCTCAGCCAGTAGAACACCACACGATGCAGCAGTGTGGCAGACAATGCCACGCCCTGTGGCACGCCGACCGCCACGAATGCGAATGTCAATGCGGCTTCCACACCGCCCAGGCCGCCGGGGGTGGGAACGGCGGAACCGAGTGCGTATGCCAGCATGAACACGAAAGTCGTCTCTATGGGGTTGGAAGTATGGCCAAAAGCCTGCAACGCCGACCAGAATGCCAAGCCGGTTGTCACGTTTTGGAACAATGCGCCCAGGCAGCTGATGGTCAGTTGCCGAGGCTGGGAAAGTACGTCCAGCAACTGGTTGATATAGGTCTTGGCCAGAGGTACCAGACGGCGTGTCACCAGATGTCGTAGCGGAGGAATCATCATCGCCACGGAAATCACCACGACCACTGCTCCCAGCACAATGACCAGGGTATTGGTCGGAATCGAACCGGAGAACGTGCTACGCCCGGTGAACAGGCCAATCAGCACCAGCATGGAGAAGTAGACGGCGTAATACACCACCAGCGCCGCACTCATAATCGCAGTGGCCTGGGTGTTCCGATATCCCGATTTGCGCAGGAATTGCAGATTGACGAACGAGGGCCCCACGCCTGCAGGCATTGAGACAGTGGCGAATCCACCCGCCACCTGACTCATGAACACGCCCGTATTATCGCGCTTATCACGATCTATCAAGGACCCCAGCGAAATCGACGATCCAATCCATCCGCAAACACCGAAGAGCAGCGTGACCACCGCCATCAACGGGCTGGCGTTGGACAGCGCAGTGATAATTTCTTCGGGATTGAGCTGTGTGAACACCACCACTACGGCAACGATGACCAGCAGCATGGTCAGCATCGAGCGCCAGGAGAATCGGGCAAGCGTCGCCGGTTCGGTGGATTCCACAACGTCTTCATCGGCCATGGCGTTGATACGGCTTCTCAATGCTGTGAGCAGCTGCTTATCCCAAGTGTCCAGTGCGCGTGTGGGGGAGGGCACCGCGACTTTTTGGATGAATGGCACGAGGGAGGTCAGTGTGGCGTCGCCCCAAGTCTCCCGGGCCGCTTCAATCGTCGGCTCCACGCCGATCAGCGCAGCGAACAGTGTGAGCAGCTGCACCTTATCCAGTGCGGTGTTGGCCGAGGCGGAGGCGTTGTCGCCGTTGAGCCAACCGGCAATTACTGCGGTGCCGTCCTCGAGTCGGGCAAGCGTATCGGGGGTGATGCGGCGGTGCGTGTAACCTCTGCGATTCGCCACGGACAAGTAACGCATATACGCCACGGCATCGGCCTTGGTCAGGGTATTGAGATTGGCGGGCATTTCGATGGTATGCGCGTCCAGCACCAGAATGGCGGACTCATCGGTATCGGCGATGCCATATACGATCGGAGCCGGTAGATTGATGCTGTGTAATCCCAGCAGCATGGCGAAATGATGCTGGACGGCGTCTCGCACGGAACGGTCTCGGCGAATGGACACGCTGGTGAATCGGGCCCAGTCCCACAGCTGTTTGAGATAGCCGGCGGTATGCGTCTGCGCGTCTATGACGGAGACGATGAAACGGCGATTATCCGTGGTCTCGAGATCATAAATGCGCGATCCCTCGGTCAGATCGTCGTCCAATGTGGCGGCCAAGGATTTGCCCTTGCCGTCGTCCAACTCCTGATGGCGAATCAGCGATGCCGTATCCAGACCGATGCTGTGCAATGTGGCAACAAGCTCATCGCCCCACACGCCTTTGTTTTGCGTGCCGATAAGAAAACGGATAAGCATGCCCATCGCACGGCCGGCTGCCATGGAAACCAGCATGCCGGTTACGGAGTGCCAGGAGAGGACGACCATCACTGCGGCGGTGGCGTACAGAATATTCCATCCCCACTTGACCGTGGAGCGGGTTCGGCGAGGACCTGCCGCAGTCAGGAAAGCCGCCATGCCACCATAGATGCTGGGCAGCAGAGCCGACCCGAAGGAAGTGGCGGCAGAGACCAAAGCCAGTGCCAGCGTGTAATCATGCAATCCACTAATCAGTATGGATATGGCGGCTACCACACCATAGCCGGCAAACATAGCCAAGGCAGAGACCGCGGCCTGCAGCCATTCCCGGGCTATCAGCAATTGCGCCAGCACGATTACCACGATGACGATGGTGGCTAGCTGGGTAAGTACGGTTGAGGGAAAATCAGCCAACCAATTAATGGCTGTGGCTGCGGTATGGGCGTCGGATTCGACGCCGCGGGTCATACCGCCAAGGTATACGGCAAACACCATGACCACCGCTGCCATGAGCAACGACAGCCCGGCTCGGGTCAGATCGCCAAAATCACGGGTGCGGCGTGGGGCGATGTCGTCGATATAGGGTCCAGAGCCTTTGCCGGAGCTATTCATGGAAGAGTCCGACTGTTCGACGGGATAATCGGCCGACCGGCCATCGCCAGAGGCAATCGGCCGGTCGGAGGTGAAGGAAGATGCCTCGCTCGGGCGATCTTCCGTAGTGGACTGATCCTGTTCAGTGGTCATGAAATAGCTACCTGACGCCTGTCCTTGTTCGGTTCAGTTCGATGGTGTTGGAGTGTGCGGGGTGAGCCGGGCTCAGCGATCGAAGGCGACAAGCTGGCTGGCCACGCCGGTGTAGGTGGCGGGGGTCAGAGCCTTCAAACGAGCGGCGGTTTCCGGGTCGAAGGACTGCTGGTCGATGAACTGTTCGACCTGCTCCTTGTTGATGGTGTGACCGCGCATGAGCTCCTTGACTTTCTCGTACGGCTTGTCCATGCCCGGCAGACCCTTGAGCTCGCAAGCGCGCATAGCGGTCTGAATCGGCTCTCCAAGCACTTCCCAGTTGTCGTCAAGCTCACGCTCGATGACGTGGGTGTTCGGGTGGATGGATTCGAGGCCGCCCATAAGGTTGGTCATGGCAAGCAGCGAGTAGCCGAGTGCGGAACCGATGTTGCGCTGGGTGGTCGAATCGGTCAGATCGCGCTGCCAACGGGATTCCACCAGCGTGGCTGAGAGGGTGTCGAGCAGCGAGCAGGAGATCTCGAAGTTGGCTTCGGCGTTCTCGAAACGGATCGGGTTGACCTTGTGCGGCATGGTGGAGGAGCCGGTGGCGCCCTTGACCGGCACCTGGGCGAACACGCCACGGGAGATGTACATCCACACGTCCACGCACAGGTTGTGCATGATGCGGTTGGCGTGGGAGACGGTGGAGTAGAGCTCGGCCTGCCAGTCGTGGCTTTCGATCTGCGTGGTCAGAGGGTTCCAGGTCAGTCCCATGCGGTTGGTGACGAACTCGCGGGAGACGGCGACCCAGTCGACATCCGGGCAGGCGGCCAGATGGGCGCCGAACGTGCCGGTCGCACCATTGATCTTGCCCAGGTATTCCTGATTTTCGAGGTGCTTGAGCTGGCGGTTCAGACGGTAGGCGTAGACGGCGAGCTCCTTGCCGAGCGTAGTCGGCGTTGCCGGTTGGCCGTGGGTGAGGGAGAGCAGCGGCATGTCCTTGAACTCTTCGGCCTTGCTGGCAAGGTGATCGATGATGCGCTCGAACTCAGGGGTCCACACGTTCTCCATGGCGTTCTTGACGCAACGGGCGATGGAGAGGTTGTTGATGTCTTCGGACGTGCAGGCGAAGTGCACGAGGGTCTTCAGCTCATCGTTGATGTTGGTCAGCTCGGTCGGAGCCTTGTCGATCTGGTCGTCGATGTAGTACTCCACAGCCTTCACATCGTGGTGGGTGATGGCCTCGTGAGCGGCGTGCTGCTTGATGCCCTCAGCGCCGAAATCCTCGGGAATGGCACGCAGGAAGGTCTGCTCGGCTTCGGTGAACGGTTTGACGCCGTCAACGATCGGCTGGTTGCCGTTGCCCTCGAAGCCGTTGGCCAGAAGAATCATCCATTCGACTTCGACACGCATACGTTCACGGTTGAGGGCGGGTTCGCTCATGTATTCAACGAGCGGAGCGGTGGCCTTGTGGTAGCGGCCGTCAAGCGGGGTCAATGCGATTGCGGGGGAAATATCGGTAAGCTTCATAACCTCCAAGGGTACTTCCAGCCGTGAACCGAGCGGCTATACTGTGGTGTGGCGTTCCCGCCCGAGCCGCGCAGGTCAAGGAACGCCCCCGATCCGATTACTGTGTGCGGCCCTTAAGGCAAGGAGATTACCATGCCCGAAACCGTCAATATCCATACTCTTCCCAAACGTCCAGTCGCCGTATCGTCGCTGAAATGGCAGCCGTTGGACATTGCGGTCGGCGCTACGCTGGGCGCGGCCTGCGGCGTAATCTTCTGGGGCTTCAACTTTGCCTACATGCCGATCTCCTCGGTGTTCGGTGCGATTCTTCCCGGCTTTGCCAGCATCGTGCACGCCGTCTGGTACTTCTCCGGCACCCTGGCTGTGCTGATTCTGCGTAAGCCCGGCGCGGCATTGTACGTGAACCTTATCGGCACACTGGTCGAGACGGTGATCGGCAGCCAGTTCGATTTGGGCTTCGTCATCGTTTCGGCGTTGCTGCAGGGCGTGTTTGCCGAGCTTCCATTTGCCGCGACGCGTTACCGCATGTTCAATCTGCCGATCTCCATCGCATCCGGCGCTTTGGTCGCCTTGGAATACGGCACTTATCTCATGCTGTTCCGCTATGTGGGTGTGTCGTTCGTGAGCCCGCGCGGCATCGTGCACATGATTTCGGAAATCACCGGCGGCGTGCTGATCAGCGGCGTGATGGCCTGGTATCTGATGCTCGCCATCGCCAAAACCGGCGTGCTCGACCGTCTCGCCTCCGGCCGCGCGCTCATCGAGCGTCGCGCCTGACTGGGGGATTACTCCGCATGGAGGGCTTACCGTCCTCCATGGCGTGATGCCTGTGCCCGAGACATGCGACCTTGGTAATAGCGGGTCTCCTTGAGCTCCCCGTCGATAACGTGCTGGAAGTGCGCTTCGTGGCGTTGCACGGCGGGGGAGCCAAGGTCGGAGGCATTCCGGTAAGCGGCCTGATGGTACTTGAGCCAGTGGCTGATCTCACGGTCATCGGTGGGCTCGCCGGAAACCTGTGCCGCATCATATGGGGTATGGCCTGCGATGGATACGCTTCCCGGTGTGCAGAAGCCATCTGCACCAACAGTGCTTGGCGTAGGAGCCGGTGCAGGCGTGACATGACCGCTCACCGTCAGCCAATGGGCCTTGGCCGGATTGGCGGCACCATCCAACGCGGCTACCAGTTCGTCATCGATTTCCACGCTGGTTACCCAAGTTCGTTCCGGAATCGGATGGTTCGCTATCGGCGAGCCTGCGGTCACCACATGTTGGATGTTGTACTGATCCGCCCAATCAGAGGCGATGGCCGCCGCGGCGATTCCTCCTTGCGAATGACCGATAAGGGCCACCGGTTCATCCGATTTGATGCCGGCCTGCCGCATTGCTTCGGCGACCATCCGCGCGCTGTCCGCCTTCCTGCGGCGCAAGGCGTATGCGCTCATCAGCTCTATGTTCTGTTCCCAACCAAACGGGGAATCGTCTTGCCCGTCGGTTCCGGGAATCGTAACGAGCCAGGCATTCGTCCCATCGGAGCGTTTGTATCGTTGGATCGCGATGGTGCCGTATTCCAAACCGCTGTCGAGCGATATTTTTCCGAGCCGTTCCTCCGCCAGTCGCCTCAGGTTCTCCATTGATTCGGCCACCGAGCTGCTTGCCTGAACGACTTCGGCGTCGGTGTGCACCTCCTGCACAGTGAGCTGGTTCCCTTGGAAGAGATCTTTGAGCGGCCCTGAGAATACTGCGATGGTGCCGGCGCCTTTATTGACCTCATTAGTGCTTAATATGCCCTGTCCCGGCCTCACGAAGCCGAGCATCGCACCAAAACCGCTTAATACTCCCTCCTGGAACGGATAGGTGGCTGTAGACATCCACACAGGGTTCGGTTTGCCATCAATGGCCCATCCGGCCAGAAAACCACCGGCGGCTACGGCTCCCAAGCCGAGCAGCGCGTATTGAGGGTACCGTTGGGTGGCGGCCTGCAACGTTTCGCTGAACACCCGTCTAGCAACCAGCTCGGCATCGGAATACAGCGAATGCGCGCGAATCAGCAGCTGTGCGGTGCTGGCAAGATCTTGACTGAACTGCCGGCACATCGCCGCATGTTCAGTGCACCGTGCTCCCACAGACGCATATGGCAGCGAGGTGTGAGCGTAGGCTATCGAAGAGCTCCCTGGTGATAGTGCGGGGCACATTGGCGCGCTGGAACGGTGTGCCTGTAATTGCAAGGCTCCCGCATCCCACGAAGCAGCACACGCTTCGAGTGCGGCGGCTTCGCTCTCCAGTGATTTGGCGATAGCCGCGTATTCCTTGCGTGTGGCTGGCGCGTAGCCGGCTCCACCGTAAATGCTGGCTTCCACCTGCCAGTAATGGTTTCCGTTCGTCATGCCGACCCCCAAACCAATCGGTGGGTAGCCTCCATGTCGTCAGCCAACAGTGCGGCTTTGGACCGAAATTCGTCCAGGCGGGAGCGGAATTCCTCAGACGCCGGTCCGGCCCACGCGATGTCTTTCGAGCAGACGATAGCGGCCGCAGTGCGATCTATCGTTGCGATGGTGGAGACTCGTTGCGTCGCAACGAGGTCACGGCTGCGTTGCACTGCCGCATGGCAGGGGCAGACTCCGTAATTGAACGGTGCCGCCGAATTGCCGGCGACACCTGCTGGTGTTGGATTGATACCGGGTATGTTCATATACCCAGCTAAAAGGATTGGAGACGCCCATGTCCAGCCGAAACGACTTATGTGGTTCCAGCTTGCCGAAGGCAGTCAGTTATCCACAATCGCCATGAATGATATGGATGGCGCACCCATCACCCATTACCACGGTTTGGAAGCGCCGCTGCCCGCGTTCTGTTCCGCTTTCTGATTGGAAGTATCGGTATTCGCCTGCGTGTCGGTGGACTGCTGGTTGGCCTTCATCAGCTCCTCCACCTGCTTTTTCTGCTCATCGGTCAGATTCCCGCTCTTGGTGGCGTTGCCGTTCGATGTGCTTGAGCTTTGTGCATCGGCGCTGTTCTGGGCATCCGTACCGTTGCGCTGTGCCTCGACCTGTTGCAAGGTGATCTTCGTCAGCTGTGCGGAGGCTGCGGCATTGGCATCGATGGCATCTTTGATCTGCGGCAGCAGCACCGCGCGCATGCTGTTGGCCTCGGCGAATTGGGCATCGGTCTGCTGTTGCTGGGCGTTGAGCGTATCCATGTCGGTGGACTCGTCCTGAGCGGCCTTGATATTGGCCTTCAGCGATGCGGTGGCCCGGTTGAACGTAACGGTGGCAGACAGGTTAGCCCCGGCCACGCCGGCAATCAGTACCAGCACCGCAGCGGCGATGGCCAATGCGATGCGCGCGCCAAAGGGGAGCCGGGCGTTTCGAGAAGTCTTGCCTGTGCTCATAGCAGTCTCCTTGATGTGGCGATCCACGCGCCGAATTCCCACGCCAACAGCACTGCCAGTGCGATTGCCAGCGGCCAGACCACTGCAGTGGTGCGAGTGCGTTTTTTGGTGGTGACAGTGGTTCGCCATTGCTTTGAGGCCTTGTCGGACACCTGATCAGCCAAGGCCGATGAAGCATTCACGGGCACGTAGGTGCCGCTGATTTCGTCGGCGATGTCCTTGAGGTTCTGCTCGTCCATTTTGGAGATGCCGGCTTCACCGGTATCCGGATCGGTGACCCACTGGTCGGCGGCATTCGCGTCGGTGGCGCTCACGCCATCAGCGATGACCGGAATCTTCCCGCCTTCCGTCGAGCCCACGCCGACGGTGAATCCGTCATTGAGATATTGGCGCAGCGAGGAGAAGGTGCGGCGGGTGACGTTGGAGGTCTGCTCTCCATCAGTGATGAGATACAGCACGATTGCATCGTCCGGGTGGGCTTCACGGATTGATTTGGCGGTGAGCAGCAACTGGTCGATAGGCGCATCAAGGCTGGATCCGGCGGAGACGGAGGTGGCCTCGACAGCCAGAGTGTCCGCCCAATTGTTGATGGCCGGAGTATCTGGCGTAAGCGGTACGTCCAAGGTGCCCGAGGCACCGAATCGCAGGGCAGCGAAACTGGCGTTCGGATAGGCTGACGTGATGTCGTGCACAGCCTTTCGCGCGGCGTCGATGCGCGTAATGGCTTCGGTGGAGCCGTATGTGGCATCTTCCACCGCCATCGAGCCGGTGGTATCGACGGCCACAATCACATCAGTGGCATTGATGGCTCGGGATGTGGTCGGTGTCACCACGCTGGGGGTCAGCAGCATTATTGCCGCAATCACGAGCATCAATGTGCGGCGAATGGTGGCGCCAATGGTCTCGTCGCTGGAGGCTTTGCGACGGCGGCGAACGAAAAGCACGATTTCGACCACGGCCAGCACCAATGCTATGGCTGCCAAAGCGCCGCCAACAGGCCATCCCAAGGCGGGGGAGAAGGTGAATCCGTTCATCGTCTCAGCCTCCAGGTGCATGCAATCCAGATAATAAGAATCACGGCCAGCGCCAGCACCCACAGTCCGGGGGCGTCCGTCATGGATGCCTTCGACTGGTTGTCGGACTCGGTGTCTCTGCGCGACTGAATATCACGTACCAATTCATTGACGGACGCGCCATCCGATTGGGTGAGGAACACACCGCCATGAGCTTCGATAGCGGATTTCATGTCGGCGGTGGTCTGATCGGACTCGCTGGTTTTCGGGCCGGAGTACAGGCCATCGACGGTAATCATGGTCTGCTCGGTCAGGTCCAGTGCCTCGGTGAGGGAATACGTTTCCTGCCCGGAGACGATATTGTCGGTGGCCAGCACGATGGAAGCCGCGCGTTGGCGCTTGGCGTTCGTTTCATTGGCGGCACCATAGGCGAAGCCGGGCAACATGGCCGCGCAGGAGACCACGCCATCGCCGATAAGCGAGGTGGCGTCCTTACGGTTCTGCGTGCCTTCCAGCCAGTCCGCGATTTTCTGATATTGGGCGTCTGACATCTTATCGATGTCGTCCTGTGTCTGCACGCCCTTGAGCGCCTTGCTGGCTGCGGTCAGCTGCTCGGTGACCAGTTCGTAGTCGTCAGTAAGGGGGAACACCGTACGTGACGTGGAATTGAAGATGCTCATGCCGATGCGCTCACCCTCAAAATGCTTCACCAATTCCAGATAGGTGTCGATGACTTCGCGGTCGTAGGGCAGTGTGGAACCGGAGACATCCAGGCACAGCACGATGTCGCGGCTGGAGGCGCGTTCATTGCTGGAATCGACTTGGGAGGGGCGTGCCACCAACGCGATGGCCAGCACCAGCGCGATCACCAAGAGAGCGACTGCCAGTCGTCCCAATGCCCGCCATTGGCGGAACAGACGTGACGCATGCTCGGTGTTGAGATCATCGTCCAGCGAAAATACTGCCTCGTCCGCGGGCTTGACTCGACGGGAGAATGCGACGAACAACAGGATGATCGCTGCGGCGATCAGAACACCGGCAAGAGCGGCCCAAGGCCATTGCCATGACAACATTATGATCGCCACCTTTCCACCAGATTCGAGACCCAGCCGGCAGCTTCCTTCACGGTAACGCTCTTGGCCAGCGTGTTCAACGAAGGATCGGCAAATTCAGGTGGGTACAGGGCTTCGATGGTGTGACGCAACGTATCCAGACCTTGACGATTCGCCGGTGTGCGCGGCAGACGCATCAAATCGGCGAGTGTGCTGGCCTCCAGTCGTTTGCCGCTGGAAGCACCTGCGAAATCACGGGCGATAAGAGCCAGCTCCACAAACGCGTCTTCACGATTGAGCGTTCCGGATTCATAACGGCTCAGTACGTCGTTGATGCGGGCATGCCATGTGGCCTTTGGTCCCGCCTCATTATGTGCGCCCCTTGGCTGCGTGGCTTTTGCGGAGTTTCGCCTTGGGCGGGACATCACTATGACCGTAATCACCAATACCACGGCCAATACCAGGCACACCGCCACGAGGGCGGTTAATGGTCCCGCCAAAGTCAAAGCGTCAACCGTCTGCAGATCGCTGGGGTCAACGGCGAGAATAACGGTATTGCTCATCGGTTACCTGCCAACATCAGGTCGGGGGCGGAACCAAGCTGGTTGCGCGTGGTCCTTGCCAGTGCGCGGGAGACCAATGTGACAAAGCGATCGAACATGGCCTCGCTGGAAGTGGCACGAATCATGTGAGAGCCAGCACGGGTCAGTTCCTGCTCCAACGCTGCGGCCATGTATTCACGATGAGTGGAAACCTCATTGGCGCTTTTCCGGGACCGCAGGAATGCCGGCACACGGCGGCCGGTCGTGCCATCCAGAGGAGCACGATGACCGTGAGATACCGGCAAAAACGGGTTTAAGGTGGCCACATCGATTAGCACCACCGGATGCGTTCGGGCAATGCGACGGAATTGTATGATGTGTCGTTCGGCCATCGCATGCTCGTCGGTGGCCAACACGATGAGGGCTTCGTGGTCTTTGATGCGGCGTGCATATTCCAGCAATGCATCGATATTGCGCCCATGGTTCCAGTTGCGGCGCAATGCGGTATCCAACGTGCGTTCAAACTGCGCGAATCCGCCATTGAATGGAATGCGTGTGATGCTTGACTCGTCGCCGAACACCAGAGAGATGTCATCGGCGCGTCGCATCGACAGCGCGGCGAACATGCGCAACGCATTGGCGGCCACCTCGTATGCCTGTTCTCCGGAAGGGCATATGCCGGTCATCTCACGGCCCACATCCATGAGCAGCCAGACACGGGAGGTAGACAGACGTTCGCGCTGCACCACCATAGGGCGACCCTGACGAGCACTGGTCTTCCAGTCGATCAGACGAGACTCGTCGCCCGGCTCATAGGCGCGCATATCCATCACGTCACCCCCGCCGCCACGGCGGCCGGATGCGTGTTCGCCCTCCAACACACCCAATGCCTTCCTTACGGTAGGCAGACTCATCTGGGTGCCAAGGGCCTCTATCTTCTTACGGACGGAAGCGGAACTCACGGAACGGGAACCGTTTCGACGATCTTGTCTACGATCTGATCGCTGACCACACCATCAGCCAATGCCTCGAAGGTGAGCATGATACGGTGGCGCAGCACTTCGTGGGCAAAGGCCTTGATGTCTTCCGGCACCACGTAGTCGCGGCCGGAGAGCAATGCCTTGGCCTGACCGATGCGAATCAAAGCGATGGTGGCACGCGGGGAGGCACCCAGACGAACCAGGGACGACAATCCCTTGATCGGCCTGGAACCGGCCCCTCGTGAGGTGGCGGCGATATCGACTGCATAACGCATGATGGCGTCGGAGACATGCACGCGGCGTGCGGCCGTACGCAGGAAGTCCACGTCGGCAACGGTGATGCGCTCGCCGGTGATGCTGTCCGGTCCGATCATGTCGGAACCGCGGCGGGTGAGCATGGCCAGCATGCGCGCTTCCTGATCCGCAGTAGGATAGGTCATGACGGCCTTCATCATAAAGCGGTCCATCTGGGCTTCGGGCAGGTTGAACGTGCCTTCTTCCTCGATGGGGTTCTCGGTGGCGATGACCATGAACGGCTTGGGCAGGGCTATGCGCTGGCCGCCAATAGTGGTCGTGCCTTCCGCCATCGCCTCAAGCATGGCGGATTGGGTCTTGGCGTTGGAGCGGTTGATTTCGTCCAACAGCACAAAATTGGCGTGAATGGGGCCGATCTGTGTGGTGAATTTCTGCGAGGCAAAATCGAATACCTGAGTGCCCACCAGATCGGAAGGCATAAGATCCGGCGTGCACTGTACGCGCTTGAACGAGCCGGATACGCATGTGGCAAGCGTCTGTGCAGCGGTGGTCTTAGCCAGGCCGGGCACGGATTCGATAAGAATATGGCCGCCCGCCACCAGCGTCACGATCAACGACTCACGAAGATTGTCTTGTCCGACCAGCGTTTGGGCAAAGCGTGCGCGGATGCTGTCTGCCAAGGCGCGTGCGCGCTTGGCATCATCGGCGCCGAGCGGCGCCGCCGCACTGGGCGTAGGAACGGCTGCTGGACGCGCGGCGGCCGGCTTCGGAGGCATGTTCGGTTGCGTAGGGAACAAAGTCATGCCCACCACTCTAACGACTCACGCTGACGGCGGAGGGATTACAGACTCCAATCCACGGGCTCGGCACCCATGTTGATAAGGGCCTGATTAGCTCGAGAGAAAGGTTTGGAGCCGAAGAAACCTCGGGATGCGGAAAGCGGGCTCGGATGAGGTGACTTAATAATAAAGGCGTTGGTGAGCAGCGGTTCCAGACTCTGCGCGTTGCGTCCCCATAGAATAGCCACCAAGGGCCTCGGTTTGCCGTTGCCGTCCACGCGTGCGTTTAATGCTCGGATAGCGGCTTCGGTGACTTCTTCCCAGCCTTTGCCCTGATGGGAGTTGGGGCGTCCGACTCCCACGGTCAAGCACCTGTTCAGCAACATGACCCCGCGCTCGGTCCATGCTGTCAGGTCTCCGTTCGGGGGCATCGGCACGCCTAGATCGTCGACCAGTTCCTTATAGATATTAATCAGGCTCTTCGGCAGTGGTCGTACCTCCGGTGCCACGCAGAAGCTCAGTCCCACCGGATGCCCGGGAGTGGGGTAGGGGTCTTGGCCCACGATCAGTACCTTGATCGAATCAAACGGAATGGTAAAGGCCCTGAGAATATTGTGGCTGGCCGGCAGCCAGGGTCTGCCTGCGGCGTTCTCCTCCCGGAGGAAAGCGCCCATGCGGTGGATGGTCGGCTCAACATCGGCCAGTGCGTTTGCCCATCCGGGCTCTACCAGTTCTCTCAATGGTTTGATCATGGTTCATTACTGTAGTCAAACGTGCATATACGGTGCATGGGGTTGTGGCGAGGTGGCTCATTTCCCGTGTGGCGGTTACACTCGTGGATAGTTTGTGTATAAAGGAGGGCGGCTTTATGGCGCGCGACAAGGTGACCTACGAATCGTACGAGCAGGACGTCTTCGATAATCCCCCCAAGGGGCCGGTGGGCGTCCACCGCGGTTCCCGTTCGGTTATTTCGCGTATCGCACCGTTCGTCATCGTGATTCTCGTAGCGGCGCTGTGCGGTTTCGGTGCATGGGCCTGGGTTACCGGAGAGTACAAGAACATCCTGAATTTGAATACTTCCTCGCAGACCGCTCAGACTTCCGGTACAGAAAAGAAGGATTCGTCCGACGCCAAGTCCGATTCCGCCGACTCTTCTGATACCAAGTCCGAGAATACTGATTCCTCGAATGCTCAACCCGATTCCGCCGCTACCGATAATGCCGATCAGAGCGCCCAGCAGGATCAGGCCGCAGCAACTGTGAACAAGGCCACCCAAGTGCGGGTGATTAATGCCACCGGTATCAGCGGATACGCGGGCCAGAAGGCCGATGTGTTGCAGACCGCTGGTTATACCAGCGTGGAAGCCGCGAATCCGACTGGATCGGTGCCGGCCTCCACCGTGGTGTGGTACCAGAATGAAGCGGACAAGGCCACCGCCGAAGATGTGGCTTCGACACTTGGCATCAGTGCCGTTGAACAGGTTCAGGGGCTTGCCGCTCCCATCACCGTCGTGCTGCTGAACTAGGCATTCACAGTACCTTTTTCTCCGTGGCCACCATCAGTAATGTGATGGTGGCCACTTTCATAGGAGAAATTTGAGCAAATAGTTACTGTTTCGGTTTGTATTGTTCCCTCGTCACGGTACAATCGTGCATTAGTCGCGAGGTAGGGGGAGCGCGATGCGGTTCTTTCTACGTTCCCTATAGGTTTGTGTCGCGACGCCTAAGGGAACAGAGGAAAGATCAGATATGGCACAAGGTACCGTGAAGTTCTTCCTTGCCAAGAAGGGGTTCGGGTTCATCCAGCCGGACGACGGCGGCGAGGATGTTTTCGTGCACTACGCGGAAATCAAGGACGACGGCAGCACCAATAAATTCAAGATGCTGTACGAGGGTGATCGCGTGGAGTATACGCCCGCCCCGTCCGGCAAGGGCACGCAGGCGAAGGAAGTCGTCAAGCTGTCCTCCGGTGAAGCCCGCTCTGAATGAGCAAGCGCGCAAGGAAACGCGTACTTCAAGCCCTGACCGTTGTAATGGTCGGGGCTTTTTCATGCCCAAAGCGCAATCGCCGATAGTCATGTTGGCACTCGGCAAGGGCGAGTGCTAATGTCTCAGTTAGCACTCGGAGGTCGAGAGTGATAACCGGCAGCTGACGGCTGGTTGCCACGGATCGGCGCTTGCGAGTGATAACTGGTATACCTAGCCATTTGGAGGAACAACACAACCATGGCAAAGATCATTTCTTATGATGAGGAAGCCCGTCAGGGCATGCTGGAGGGCCTCGACAAGCTCGCCAACACCGTCAAGGTCACCCTGGGTCCGAAGGGCCGCAATGTCGTGCTCGACAAGACCTACGGCGCTCCGACCATCACCAACGATGGCGTGTCCATTGCCAAGGAAATCGACCTTGAGGATCCGTACGAGCGCATCGGCGCCGAGCTGGTCAAGGAAGTCGCCAAGAAGACCGACGACGTCGCCGGCGACGGTACCACCACCGCAACCGTGCTCGCCCAGTCCCTGGTTCACGAGGGTCTGAAGAACGTGGTCGCCGGTTCCAACCCGATCGCGCTGCGTCGCGGCATTGAGAAGGCCACCGAGGTCATCGTCAAGGAGCTCGTCGTTGCCGCCAAGGACGTTGAGACCAAGGACCAGATTGCTGCTACCGCCACCATCTCCGCTGCTGACCCCGAGGTCGGCGAGAAGATCGCTGAGGCTCTGGACAAGGTCGGCCAGGATGGCGTTGTGACCGTTGAAGATAACAACCGCTTCGGTCTGGACCTCGACTTCACCGAGGGCATGCGTTTCGACAAGGGCTACATTGCCCCGTACTTCGTCACCAACGCTGACGACCAGACCGCCGTGCTCGAGGATCCGTACATTCTGCTGACCTCCGGCAAGGTCTCCTCCCAGCAGGACATCGTGCACGTGGCCGAGCTGGTCATGAAGACCGGCAAGCCGCTGCTGATCATCGCTGAGGATGTTGACGGCGAGGCTCTGCCGACCCTGATTCTGAACAACATTCGTGGTACCTTCAAGTCCTGCGCTGTCAAGGCTCCGGGCTTCGGTGACCGCCGCAAGGCCATGCTGCAGGATATGGCCATCCTGACCGGTGCTCAGGTCGTCTCCGATGAGCTGGGCCTGAAGCTCGAATCCGTCGACACCTCCGTGCTCGGCCACGCCAAGAAGGTCATCGTCTCTAAGGACGAGACCACCATTGTTCAGGGCGCTGGCTCCAAGGAAGACATCGACGCTCGCGTGGCTCAGATCCGCGCCGAGATTGAGAACACCGACTCCGATTACGACCGTGAGAAGCTGCAGGAGCGTCTGGCCAAGCTGGCCGGCGGCGTGGCTGTCATCAAGGTCGGCGCTGCCACCGAGGTCGAGGCCAAGGAGCGCAAGCACCGCATCGAAGATGCCGTGCGTAACGCCAAGGCCGCCATTGAGGAAGGCCTGCTGCCCGGCGGTGGCGTGGCCCTCGTTCAGGCTGCTGCCAAGGCCGAGAAGGCTGAGGCCGTCACCTCCCTGACCGGCGAAGAGGCTACCGGTGCCGCCATCGTGTTCCGCGCCATCGAAGCCCCGATCAAGCAGATTGCCGAGAACGCTGGCGTGTCCGGCGACGTGGTGATCAACAAGGTTCGTTCTCTGCCCGATGGCGAAGGCTTCAACGCCGCCACCGACACCTACGAGGACCTGCTGGCCGCCGGTGTGACTGACCCGGTCAAGGTGACCCGTTCCGCTCTGCAGAACGCCGCCTCCATTGCTGGTCTGTTCCTGACCACCGAGGCCGTCGTCGCCAACAAGCCGGAGCCGAAGTCCGCTGCCCCGGCCGCCGGTGCCGACATGGGCTACTGATCCGCACGCGACTAGTTGCTAGCTGACAAAGAAGGGGAACTCCTGCAAGGAGTTCCCCTTCTTGCTATCTTGTGCGCACTAGCCCCCGATGGCGGGGGCTGTCAGCGCAGCTGACTGGGGGTGGTTACACGAAGCATGCGCAGAGGATCATCCCCACCCGCTTCGCGGGCCTATGATGACGCTTAGCCTGCAAACAAACGGGATGCCTGCGTCTCCGCGTCTGCATAGACGTTGGAGGCTTGGGCCAGCGCACGTTGAATGGACTCCAAGGAAGCCTCCATTTGTTGCTGCGCCGCTCGCCATTGAGCCGCCACGGTGGTGAATTGGGTGGCCGCCGAACCTCGCCATACGTTCTGCAGGGCGTTGAGATTGGTATACATACCGCCCACGGCTTGCCTGATTTGTGCAATCGAGCTGTTCACCGCGGCCGAAGAGGCTTGGATCTGTTCTGAATCCACTTGATATTGGGGCATTGTTGCTCCTTTCCTAAAACAATGAGCGCTGATATGACGACCGTTATTGCCAATACCGGCCGCTAAGGTGGAGAATATGACAGATTTGCATTGGACAGATGGAAAAACGACCATTGTGGTTCCAGCTTCGGTACGGGGCCGTTTTTCCGGAAGCGCAAAGGCCTTCCAGCGGCTTGTTTGCGCCATTGCCGTGGTTGTTGCGACTGTATTGGGATCGATGTGGATAACTGCGGACGCGTATGCGGATGATTCCAGCAGCACGGGTACCGACGCGAACAGCAGCGTGACCATAACCGACAACATCACCGATACGGAGAATCTGCTCGGCTCACATGCCACCGAGGTCTCGGATGCCATAGCAAAGACGGAGAAGGAAACCGGCGTGCATGTGCACCTGCTGTATCTGTCCAGCTTTAACAGTGAGCAGACACCGCAGAAATGGGCGAGCACGGTGCTGGAGTCCACTAAGCCGAAGGCAAACACCGTGTTGCTCGCCGTCGCCGCCAACGATGGCAATCTCGTGGTGGCGGTATCCTCCAATTCCGACGAATGGCTCAAGCAACAGAAAACCGTCGATGCACTATCCGAAGCCGCGCAGCAGCAGCTGATGGAAAGCACACCGAATTGGTCCGGGGCAGCCACGGCGATGATGGACCAGATCGCCAAATCCAAGAAGACCTCCACCTCATCCTCCACGGTGACGATTGGCGTGATCGCCATGGGCGTGGCTTTGGCCGCCATGGTCGTTCTCGTTGTGGTGATGGTGATAGTTCGCCGTCGCCGTGAAGTCAAGAAGGATTCCGAAGCCGAAATCGAGCAGGCTTCCGAAGACGGGCAGGAATCTGCGGACGAACTCCAAGAGGACATTCAGGAAACGTCCAGTGAAGTAGACCAATCTGGAGTACGTGAGTAAGCCTATTGAAGCATCGATTGTTGTTGTTGATGACGAACCTTCCATCCGCGAACTGCTCGTCGCCTCGCTGCATTTTGCCGGATTCGAGGTGAACACCGCGGCCTCCGGTTCTGAAGCCATCGAAGTCATCGAAAAGGTACAGCCCGACCTCATCGTGCTGGATGTAATGCTGCCTGACATTGACGGCTTCACCGTAACCCGTCGCATCCGTCAGGAGGGCATCGACGCACCCGTACTGTTTCTGACCGCACGCGATGACACGCAGGACAAGATCATGGGCCTTACCGTTGGCGGCGACGACTACGTGACCAAGCCATTCAGCCTCGAGGAGGTTGTGGCCCGTATCCGCGCGATTCTGCGTCGCACCCGCGAACAGGTTGAGGATGATCCGATTATTCGTGTGGCCGACTTGGAGATTAACGAGGACTCGCATGATGTATCGCGAGCCGGGCAGCCCATCGATTTAAGCCCCACGGAATACAAGTTGCTGCGCTACCTGATGGACAATGAAGGCCGCGTGCTGTCCAAGGCGCAGATCCTAGACCATGTCTGGCAGTACGACTGGGGCGGTGACGCCGCAATCGTCGAATCGTATATCTCGTATCTGCGCAAGAAGGTCGATGGCATCGAGGTCGACGATGGCGAAGGCGGCAAGCGCAAGGTGACGCCGCTGATCGAGACCAAACGCGGCATCGGTTATATGATTCGCGAACCGAAGAACTAATCCAGCCATCATGAGTGAGCCCGATAAGTCGCCACGGCCCAATATGCCTGCGTCCGCCCCGGAGGTGGTCGCACGCATGAAAGAACATCACAATCGCAAGAAGAACATGTTCTTCGGTCATTTTGACCGTATCTCCCTGAGCAGCAAGCTTGTGGCCTGCACCATTGCCGTGCTGCTGATCGGGGTGTCAGTGATTTCCTTCTCCATCCGCGCGTTGGTGAGCAACTATATGTTGAGCAAAACCGACAACCAGCTCAAATCGCAGAGCCAGATGGTGTTCGAGAATATCGTGACGCTTGCCAAAAACGACAATGCCGGGCCAAACTCGTACTTTCTGCAGATTCAATACACCGACGGCACGTTGGATAATGAGGGTAACCCGCTGGTGGTCACGCCGCTGATGCCTCAGCTGCAGGACGGCATCGTCTCCGTGCCGGTGCTGCCCACCGACGGCGATACCTCAGACATCACGTTCGGTCAGCCATTCACCACGCAGGCTGTGGTCAAGCAGGTTGTCCAGATACAGAACAATTCTTCGGATTCCAACAATACGACCAAGCCGCAGACCGATCCGAACACGCAAGACGACGCGGGCAACGATGCCGGCAATTCGGGTTCCAAGAACGCTCCGAACTCCTCGAATTCCGTCACCACGATTCTGTCCAATCCTTCCTCCAATGCCAATCATGCTGCGGTGAGTACCGCGCGTTCGCCGTGGCGCATTCTGCCGATGACGTTCACGGAGAACGGCAAGGAGAGGGCCGTGGTGTATATCGGCCTGTCCTTGTCCGATCAGATCGACATCGTCAGCACGCTTTCCCGTTACTGCGTCGTGGTCGGCATTGCCGTGGTGCTGCTTGGTGGTTCTCTGGCCACATTGATCATCCAGCACACGATGACCCCGCTGAAGCGCATGGAAAAAACCGCCGCGAAGATTGCCGCCGGTGATTTGAGCCAGCGTATTCCTTCCGCTCCCGAGAACACGGAAGTCGGCTCTCTGGCCGCTTCGTTGAACACGATGCTGACTCGAATAGAGCTCAGCTTCCACGAGCAGGAAGAGACCACCGACAAGATGAAGCGGTTCGTCTCCGACGCCAGTCACGAGCTGCGCACGCCGCTTGCCGCCATCCATGGTTATGCGGAACTGTATAAGATGCAACGCGATATGCCTGGGGCGTTGGATCGTGCCGATGAATCCATCGAACACATCGAACGTTCCAGTCAGCGTATGACCGTGCTTGTCGAAGATTTGCTGTCTCTGGCCCGGCTTGATGAGGGCCGTGGCATCGATGTGACCGGCACGGTGAAACTCTCCTCGCTAGTTACCGATGCCGTTGATGATTTGCACGCCCTCGATCCGTACCGTGCCATCGGCCGTATGCTGATTGGGCTTGAGCCCGCCCGTGACCTGAACCATCCGGCGTCGTTGAGCCTTACTGAGGGTGACTGGCCGACCATCACCCTGCCTGGTGATGCCTCGCGTTTGCGTCAGGTGGTGACCAATATCGTGGGCAATATTCACCGATACACGCCGATTGATTCATCCGCGGAGATTGCTCTTGGCGTGATGCCGGCGGCTATTGACCCGAAGCAGCTTTCCGGTTTACCGGCTACCGACGCGTCAATGCGCCGCTTCGTAGAGGCCGCCGAAGTAGGCGCATCGATGAGCACTGGGTACCGGTATGCCGTGCTCCGATTTGTGGATCATGGACCTGGCGTGCCGGACGAATCCCGACCAAAGATATTCGAACGATTCTATACGGCTGACCCATCGCGTGCCCGTGAAAAGGGAGGCACCGGTCTGGGCATGGCCATCGCGCAGTCCGTGGTCAAGGCCCATCATGGCTTTATCTGTGCCACAGCCACCGATGGGGGAGGCCTGACCTTCACCGTGGTGCTGCCCATCGAGCAGATGCCCGCCGCCCAATCCGCACAGACCGCAGGCAAAACCAAGGAAGCCAAGCAGAAGTCCTCGTGGTTCGGCGGTGAGCGTAAATCGTGAGACAACTCAGCCTCATGATGTGTGGTCAAGACCTGTGAGGTACACTATTCCTTCAGTTCATTATTACTGTTGAGGATTGAAGGAAGGTTCGCAATGCCCACCGGTCGAGTTCGTTGGTTTGACGCAGCCAAAGGATATGGCTTCATCACCAGTGAGGAAGGCAAGGACGTGTTCCTGCCGGCTCAGGCCCTGCCTACTGGCGTCAATACGCTGCGCAAAGGGGCCAAGGTGGAGTATTCCGTGGTGGACGGTCGGCGTGGCCCGCAGGCCATGGATGTGAAGCTGATCGCCTCCAGCCCCAGCTTGGTCAAGGCCACTCGTCCTAAGGCGGATGATATGGCCGCCATCTGCGAGGACCTCATCAAGATGCTCGACGCTGCCGGCAACACGTTGCGTCGCCATCGCTACCCTTCCGCCGCCGAAAGCAAGAAGCTGGCCACGCTGCTGCGTGCCGTGGCGGATCAATTCGACGTGCAGGACTGATGTGACCCATGACTGACACCATCGAAACCGCCGTGACACCGGATCCTCATGCCATTGCACGGGCCGTGCTGCTTGAAGTGGCCGACGAGCCTGATCAGGTGGGTGACTTTGTCGTCGCCAATGAGCTTGAAGATCATGTCACCGATTTTCGTTTCGTCGCGAACATTCGCGGATACGAGGGATGGCAGTGGTCGGTAACGCTGTATCACGATGAGGAATTGGATTCGTGGACGGTGAACGAGTCCTCCCTGATTCCGGCCGAAGACGCGTTGATGCCGCCCAAGTGGATTCCGTGGAAAGACCGTCTTGAGCCCACCGACCTGTCTCCCACCGATTCCATCGGCACCAATCCGGATGACGAGCGTATCGAAGATGGCGAGGTCCAGGAATCATCCCTGCAGGATGTCAATGACGCAGTGGAGGTGTTTCGTCTCACCCGTCGCCATGTATTGAGCTCGTTGGGCCGCGCACAGGCTGCCAAGCGCTGGTACGAAGGTCCTCGTGGGCCAAAGGCGCTGAGCACCAAGACGGCCGAAGGCAATCTGTGTTCCACCTGTGGCTTCTTCGTGCCGCTTAAGGGCGAGCTCGACCGTTTGTTCGGCGTATGCGCGAACAAGTGGAGCCCGGATGATGGCCGTGTGGTCTCGCTGGACCATGGCTGCGGCGAGCATTCCGAGATTGAACCTCCGGAGCCAAGCCGTCTGTGGGTGCAGGCCAATCTCGCTTTTGATGACCTGCACATCGATGTGGTGGCCCACCGGCCTCGCAAGCAGGAGCCTGCAGAACTTGATGATGAGGCGGATGAAAGCGACAAGCCTGAGGCGGATGACGAGCAGCTGATCTCCACCGAAAGCCCCGCCCCCGACACGGACGAAGCCACCGAAGAGGACATCCTTGAAAACACCGTTGATGATGGCGAGGACGAGGATGATGTTGACGACGAACCGGAGACCGCGGACACCGCTGAAGAAGTGACTCCCGGACTTGAAGCCGTGGTGGATTTGATCGAAAAACTCCGTCAGACTAAGTCCGATTCGGAAGAGGATGACGAGAAGTAAGTCGACTGCAATCAGCTGTGGGGGTCTTACCTGCTTTGCCAGCGCAAGGAATTCTCGAAATAAGCCTTTTGTACGAGAATTCTTTGCACTGAGCAACTGTCAGTGCAAAGAATTCTCGAGATGATTTTTTGGATAACCGCTGGTTGGTCGATTAGTGCACGACGGTGACGTTGCACTCGGCAAAGTTCACAATCTGGCGAGACACTGAACCTGGGAAATGAGCATCGAGACCGGAGAGGCCACGTGAACCCACTACCAGATGACGGGCATACCGAGAAGCCGCAATCAGACCCTTGGATGCAGGAATGTGGAAAGCGTTCGTGCTGACTTTGATTCCTTCAGGGATGTCAACCTCGGACATCATCTTGGCAAGTATTGCTTCTGCGCGCTGCTGCCCGGCTTCAACCGGTGCCACGGCATTTTCATAGCCCGGGATAACGCCCAGATCGCGCAACTGCCAGCAGAACATCACATTCAGAGGCGCGCCATGCAGCTGTGCGTCATCGAGGGCAAACTCGAAAGCACGACGTGAAGCTTGTGATCCATCCACGCCCACCACCACTGGGCGGCTGTGTTCTTCGATAGCCGGTTTGGGCTGGGCGAAATGCACGGTCTGGTCGTCCGGCGTCAGCGCGTTGGCGATGGCATCGGTCACCGTTTCGTCCTCACTGTCGGAGACGCGCACCACCGTGACCGGGACCTCGGCCGTTTCCGCCAGCGATGCGGACAGCGATCCCATGAACCAGCGTGCCACACGGCCTAAGGATCGGCGTCCGACCACAATCTGCTGGGAATCCTTGCCGATCTGCAGCAAAGCGGCGGTGCCGGTGGCCTTGACCGAGGTGAGCTTCAGATTCGCGGGATCAAAATCAATGCCGGCTGCGGCCTTCTCCACCCACGACTTCAGCTCGTTGGCGATGTCGTGACGAACCTTGGCCCAGGCTTCATCGCTGTCCGGTTCGGAACCCATATCCCACGAATGGGTCCAGCCGAACACGGCATTGACATGCTGTCCGGTCAGTGAGGCCTCCTTCAGCGCCCATTTCAATGCGGCAAAGGACTCGTCGGAACCATCCACGCCAACAACGATGTCGGCCTTGGTTGTTGTTTCGCTCATGGTGAGCCTCCCTTCCATCGATCACAGGATGAATCTATGCACCAGCATATCGTTTTTCTTCTCCTCTCACGGCGCAATTCATGGAATCCAGCGAATAAACGTCACTGTGAATCGGTAGAGTAAAACGGAATGTCAATTGAGGAAGGACAAGCATGTTCGAACGGTTTACCGACCGTGCACGGCGCGTGATCGTGTTGGCGCAGGAAGAGGCGAGGACTCTCCAGCACAACTACATCGGCACCGAACACCTGCTGCTCGGCCTGATCCGAGAGGGTGAGGGCGTGGCCGCCAAGGCACTCGCCTCGAAGGGCGTGGAGTTGGACGCCACCCGCAAGCAGGTCGAAGAGATGATCGGCAAGGGCAACGCGGCCCCGATTCCGCCAGCGATGCGGACAGCGATCCCATGAACCAGCGTGCCACACGGCCTAAGGATCGGCGTCCGACCACAATCTGCTGGGAATCCTTGCCGATCTGCAGCAAAGCGGCGGTGCCGGTGGCCTTGACCGAGGTGAGCTTCAGATTCGCGGGATCAAAATCAATGCCGGCTGCGGCCTTCTCCACCCACGACTTCAGCTCGTTGGCGATGTCGTGACGAACCTTGGCCCAGGCTTCATCGCTGTCCGGTTCGGAACCCATATCCCACGAATGGGTCCAGCCGAACACGGCATTGACATGCTGTCCGGTCAGTGAGGCCTCCTTCAGCGCCCATTTCAATGCGGCAAAGGACTCGTCGGAACCATCCACGCCAACAACGATGTCGGCCTTGGTTGTTGTTTCGCTCATGGTGAGCCTCCCTTCCATCGATCACAGGATGAATCTATGCACCAGCATATCGTTTTTCTTCTCCTCTCACGGCGCAATTCATGGAATCCAGCGAATAAACGTCACTGTGAATCGGTAGAGTAAAACGGAATGTCAATTGAGGAAGGACAAGCATGTTCGAACGGTTTACCGACCGTGCACGGCGCGTGATCGTGTTGGCGCAGGAAGAGGCGAGGACTCTCCAGCACAACTACATCGGCACCGAACACCTGCTGCTCGGCCTGATCCGAGAGGGTGAGGGCGTGGCCGCCAAGGCACTCGCCTCGAAGGGCGTGGAGTTGGACGCCACCCGCAAGCAGGTCGAAGAGATGATCGGCAAGGGCAACGCGGCCCCGA